>JADMIO011298024.1_pt1 | contig 42053 bp, 44 predicted proteins | sample 8958161 | NCBI WGS metagenome assembly JADMIO01 (sample SAMN16585339, study PRJNA669376) | soil metagenome | isolation source: Crop rotation soil | place: USA: Cullars Rotation, Alabama | collected 2011 | reverse complement strand
GCCGGAGGTGCCCACGTCCACCGTCAGCCCCCCGCCGCAGCCCGCGGCCCGCTCCCGCATTCCGAGCAGCCCGTGCGAGCCCGTGCGCCGGGGCGTCTTGGGAATGCCCACGCCGTTGTCCTCGATCACCACGTCCAGCCAGCGATCGGTGGCGCTGACGGCAATCTCGACCTCGCTCGCATAGGCGTGCTTCGCGACGTTGGTGAGGGCCTCCTGCACGATCCGGAACACGGTGAGCGCCACCTCGGGCGTGCAGTCGGGAAGCTTCGGCGGCATGGCGAGCCGCACGTCGATGCCCGTCTGCCGCGACCACTTGTCCACGTGGTCGCGCAGCGTGGCGGCGAGTCCCAACGTGTCGAGCGTCACCGGCCGCAGGTGGCCGATGATGCGCCGGGTCATCGTCACCACTTCCTGCAGCGTGGTCTCGACCTGGGCAAAGGCCGCGGCCTGCTGGGCATCCAGCGGCTCGGTCCGGCTCTTCAGTCGGGCGAGCCCCAGCACGAGCGTGGTGAGCGAGCCGCCCAGCGCATCGTGCAGCTCGGAGGCGAGGCGCGCCTTCTCGCTCTCCGTGACCTGCATCAGGTGATGCGAGAGCTCCACCAGCTCGGCGGTGCGCTCCACGACTTCCTGCGCGAGGGAGTCGTGCGCGGTGCGCAGCTCGACCTCGACGCTCTTGCGCGCCGTGATGTCCGTCGCCACGCCGATCAGCCCGATGATCGTGCCGTGGTCATCGAAGCGCGGCGACTTGGTGGTCAGGTAGACCGCGCGACCGAACGGGGTGACGACGGTCTCCTCGACGGTCTCCGTGCGGCCGAGCATCAGCACCTGCCGATCGTGCTCGTCGATGGCACGGGCACTCGCCTCGTCGGCGAGGATCGCGAAGATCGTCTTCCCCACGAGCTGCTCGCGCGTGACGTGCAGCAGGTTCAGCACCGCGCGGTTCGCGAGCGTGAAGCGACCTTCGGTGTCCTTCGCGTAGATGAAGTCGTCCGTGCCCTCGATGATGGCGGCAAGTGTCGAGCTCGACTCGCGCAAGCGATCGAGCACGCGCTTCTGCTCCGTGACGTCCTCGAACAGGAGCGACAGTCCGCCGGCAGGCGCGGGATAGAGGCGCACCTGAAGCCACCGGTCGAGCGGTGCGTAATAGAGCTCGAGCTGCTCCGCCGAAGCGTTGGCGGCGGCGCGCCGAGCCGCCGATTCCAGCGCGGTGCCGCGCAGCACGGGGTGCATGTGCCAGAGGTTCCTGCCGACGAGCGTGCCCGGCAGCACGCCGAGCATGCGCTCCGCCTGGGCGTTGCTGAACGTGCAGACCCCGTCGCGGTCCAGCGCGAAGAAGCCGTCCTGGATACTCTCCAGCACCGCCTTGCGCTGCATATCCGCCGCCTGGGCCTTCTCGGCGAGCTCCTTCGAGCGCGCGATCTCGTCCTGCAGGCGGTTCACGATGCCGGCGATCAGCACCCCGAACACACAGAAGAGCGTCACCGCCAGCGCATCGTCGGGACCGCGTAACCGGAAGGTCCCGAACGGCTCCAGGTAGTAGAGACCGGCGAGGGCCAGCACCACCGTGCAGATCACCCCCGCCTGCAGGCGGCCATACCACGCGGCGATCACCACGGCAGGGAACGCGAAGGTGAAGACGAACCGCGCGCCCCACAGCGGGGTCAGGGCGGCGCGCAGGAGGAACGCGCAGAGCGCGACCACGAGGCCGATGGCGGCGGAGCGGATCCAGTTGCGTACCGGCACGGGCATCGCGGGGAAACACCGCAGGCGAAATGGCCGCCCATGGTACGACCTTGCCGGCGCCCGTCAAGTCACGGGCCGGAGGTCAGAGCGCGAGCAGCCTCAGCCTGCGCCCGATGGGTCGCCGCGGATCGCGGCCAGCACCGCGGCGACCACGCGATCGCAGTGCGCACCGCCGAAGGCGAACACGTCGCGCTGGGCATCGTCGATCTCACGGGCCAGCGACTCGCGCAGGAGCGTGCGCGCCCGGAAGTGCCTGCTTCGCACCGTGGCTTCCGGGATGCCGAGGCATTGCGCCGTCTCCTCGACGGACATCTCCTCCACCGAGCGCAGCATGAAGACGGTGCGGAAGTCCGCGGGCAGCGCGTCGATGCGCCGTTCCAGCAGCTCGCGCAGCTCGGCGCGCAGCGCGGCCTCGGCGGGACCCTCGTGATCATCGGCGATCATGGTTTCCAGATCGAGCGCACTCCCCGGCGCAACGGTCGGCATCCTGGCCGCGCGCCGCTGATTGCGGCGGAGACGTGCGAAACAGGCATTCAGCACGAGCCGGGACAGCCAAGTCGGGAGTGCCGCGTCGCCGCGGAACTGGTGCATCGAGCGGTACGCCTGGAGGTACGCGTCCTGCAGCGCATCCTCGGCCTCGCCGTCGTCGCGCAGCGTGGCGCGCGCGAGGCGGTAGAGGCGCCGGTTGTAGCGCCGCATGACCACCTCGAAGGCATGCGCGTCCCCGGCGACGATGCGCTCGACGAGCATGGCGTCCGTCGGGAGATCCGCCGCGGCGGACGTCGCGGCCTCGATCATTGCACCACCAGCGTGCCCTTCATGGTCGGGTGGAAGGAGCAGACGTACGCGAAGCTTCCCTTGCGGCTTGCCACGAACGTCCAGCTCTTGCCGGCCGCGATGCTCTTAGAATCGAAGTCGCCGTCACGGCTCGTCACCGTGTGCGGGAACGGGTCCTTGTTCTGCCAGACCACCCGATCCCCCTGCTGCACCGTGATGCTGCCGGGCACGAAGGCGGTGCCGTCGATGACGACGGTGTGGGTCGCTGCCCCCGAGGCGACGCCGGTGCACGCCGCCCACAGCAGCGCGGCGGCCACGCCTGCCGCGCGCGCCCCCCGGGCTCGCATGGCCGTCATTTGCCCAACGTCGACTGGACGTGCTTCGCGTGCTCGAGATGCGCCACGAACGCGGGGCGCACCTTCACCAGCAGGCTCTTCAGCTCCTCGTTCTTCGCACTGGGGATCAGCGTCTTGTCCAGGGCATCGATCACCTGCTCGTGATAGGCGACCTCGTGGTCGATGTAAGCCTTGTCGAACGCAGCGCCCTTCAGCTTCTTCAGGTTGGCGAGATTGTCCTGCCCACCCTGCTGCAGGCTCTTGCTCGTGTCGTTCGGTTCCGGTTTCACTTTCAGCTTCTGGACGAGTGCGGTGGCCTGCTTGTTCACGCCGGTGTGGTCGGTCACCATCTGCCGCGCGAAGTCTTTCACGTCCCTGGCCTGGGCGTGCGCCTCGGCGTACTTGCCGGCGTCGATGTCGACCTGGTTGGCAGCGACCACGATGGCCGCGATCTGCGGATCGGACGGCCCGCTGCCCTGCGCCAACGCAGTCGTGGCGACGAGCGCCAGCATACAACCCCATGTGATTGCCTTCATGTCCCTTCTCCTCGGCTGGTGAATTCCGTCCGGGCCGGCCGGTCGGATCGGGGCATTCGATGTCGCGTCGCGCGCCCGCGTTCCCGCGCGTGCCTGGCGGCACGGCGACCGTATGCCTGCAGCGGCGATCGCGCTGCAGCCACGAGATGTCGACGGAATCGACCGCGAAGGACTGGCCGGGGAGGCCGGCCCGGCCCTGATCAGTGGGACAGTCGCGGCTCCGGCAGGGGGACGACGGCGTGCAGCAGGGGATGGCCGCTGGCCCCGCGATCCACCGTCACGCCACCACCCCAGCCGGCGAGCAGCTGCCGGCAGCCCTGCAGTTGATCGGTATCTTCGGTCCCCGCGCTCGCCACGGCCTGCCCGTCGCCGCTGACCGTCAGCACGGCGCGGCCGTCCTGCGCCTTCAGCGCGATGTCGGCGCGCGTGGCCCCCGTGTGCGCGGCGACGATGTCGAGGCCCTCCTGCGCCGTGCGATACAGCACGAGCCCGAGGTTGCCGTCCATGACGATCTGCGGATCGATCTCGGTCCCACACACGATGCCCGTCCGGGCCGTGAAGCGCTGCGCCACCTGCTTCAGCGCCGCACCGAGGCCGAGCTCGTGCAGGATCGTCGGGGTGAGGGTCTCGATGATGCGGCGCTTCGTGTCGACCGAAGCGCTCAAGAGCCGCATCACCATCTCGAGGTTCTGCGCGAGCGGATCGCCGCGGGCCCTGAGCTGCACCAGCACGTTGTGCAGGTCCATCGCCGCCACGGTGAGCCCCGAGATGAGCTCGTCGTGCATCTGCTTCGCGATGTAGCGGCGTTCGTCCTCGCGTGCTATCTGCAATTGCGCGGCGAGACGGGCCATCGCACGGGCCTGCGCACGCGCCTCCTCCGCCCGCGTGCGATCGGTGATGTCGCGCGTGAAGCAGCGCGTGTAGAGGAAGCGCCCGTCCGCGAAGCGCGCGTTGGAGGTGATCAGGACGTACCTGATCTCGCCGCTCTTGTGACGCAGCCTGGCCTCGTAGTTGTGCAGCGTCTCGCCGGAGGACAGCCGGCACAGGATGTCCTCGACCGCGGGACGGTCGGCGTGGATCTCCGCGATGTTGCGGCCAATGTATTCGTCGGCCGTGTAGCCGAGGAGGTCGAGCTCCGCCCGGTTTGCCCGCAGGATCGTGCCGTCCGGGCCCACGAAATGCAGGGCGATCGGAGCTTCCTCGAACAAATCGGCGAGCGCGTCGTCGCGAAGCCAGGCAGGGGCATCCATGGTGAACGCGACATCGTGCCGCGGGTCGACGGTGCGGTCTGTAGGACTTGCCTGACAGGAACGGCGTACTGGTCGATTATCGCCTCGACAACGTGGCGCCGTGCCGGAGCGAGCAACGGCGATAAAGCGCACCGGGGACGTCCGCCACGAGGCGCCGTGCCGTGGCCGTAGAATCCCGGCGCGGACCCTGCCGGTTCGCGCGACCCGATGACCGTGGCCCCGAATCCGATCGTCCTGCGCGTGCTCGCCTGCGGAAGCGCGGGCGCCACCGCGAGCCCGCTGGCGGCGCGGCTGCGTGCCGATCCGGGCACGGCGGGAATGCTGCAGTTGAGCGAGGTGCCCGGCGATGCGGGACATACCCGCGGGTTGGCGGCGGCGGCGCCGGACGCCGACGTGGCCCTGCTCGTGGTGGACGTGCACGCCGGGGTCACATCCGACCTCCGCCGCGACCTCCTGCTGGCGGCGCGCCTTGCCATTCCGCACATCGTGCTGGCCATCGACGGTATCGACGTGGTGGCCGCGCCCCAGGCGGCATTCGACGTCATCCAGCGTGGCGCTCGCGCGTACGCGGCAGCGCTCGGGATGGCCGAGCCGGCCTGTATCCCCGTCTCGTCCCGGGCCGGCGACAACGTGCACACGCACAGCCTCCGGACACCTTGGTACCACGGCCCTGCACTGACGGATCTCCTGGAGACCATCGTCGTGCACGACCGGAGGGACGCCCCGTTGCGGATGATCGTGCAGCGCCCGGACGCCGGCCGTGAGCGCGGCTACACGGGGAATGTCGTGTCGGGCAGCCTCGCGCCCGGACAGCGCGTGCGGCTGGTGCCATCCGGCCAGGTCACCACCGTGACCGAGGTTCGGGCGTCCGGCGGGGCGAGCGGACGCGGGACGGACGTGACGCTCACCTTGGCGGATGCCGTCGATGTCCGCCCTGGCGACATGCTCTGTGCCGCCGCGGCGCCCGCCAGCGCGGCGGACCAGTTCGAGGTCACGCTGCTGTGGCTCGACACGGCCGAGATGCTGCCGGGCCGGTCGTATCTCGTGCAAGCGGGCGGACGTACCGTCGGGGCGACCTTCGCCGCACCCAAGCACCGGATCGACCCGGCCACGCTCGAGCACCTCGCTGCGCACACGCTCCGGCAGGACGAGATGGGCGTCTGCAACGTGCATCTCGACACGGTCATACCCTTCGATCCCTATGCGGCCGACCGGCAGACCGGGTCGCTGGCGGTGATCGACCGGGAGCGCAACGTAGTGGTCGGGGTGGCACTGATCGACTTCGCCCTGCGTCGCGCGCACAACATCCATTGGCAGAGCCTCACCATCGACAAGGGTGCGCGGGCAGACGCCAAGGGCCAGAGGCCGTGCATCGTGTGGTTCACGGGCCTGTCGGGGTCGGGGAAGTCCACGATTGCGAACGTGCTCGAGAAGCGCCTGCACGCGCTCGGCTGCCACACCGCGCTGCTCGACGGGGACAACGTACGGCATGGCCTCAACAAGGACCTCGGGTTCACCGATGCCGACCGCGTCGAGAACATCCGGCGCGTGGCCGAGGTTGCCCGGCTCATGGTGGATGCGGGTCTGATCGTGCTCGTGTCCTTCATCTCGCCGTTCCGTGCGGAGCGGCGGATGGCGCGGGGCCTGGTCGGGACGGGCGAGTTCTGCGAGGTATTCCTCGACGTGCCGCTGGACGTTGCGGAGGCGCGCGACGTGAAGGGGCTCTATGCGAAGGCGCGGCATGGCGAGCTCAAGCATTTCACGGGCATCGATTCACCCTACGAAGCGCCCGAGCACCCGGAGCTTGCGATCGCCACGGCCGACGTGAGCCCCGACCTCGCGGCCGAACGCATCGTTGCGTACCTGCGGCAGCGCGGTGTGATCCGCGCATAGCCCGTAGACCCCGCAAAGATTGGAGACCGTATCGTGGCGTGGCTCGTCCTGCTCCTGGCCGGCGTCTTCGAGATCGCCTGGGCCGTCGGCCTGAAATACACCGCGCAATTCACGCGTCCATGGCCCACGACGATGACGGTGGTCGCGATGATCGCGAGCGTGCTCCTGCTGGAGCGGGCCACGCGCGCGCTGCCGCTCGGCACGGCCTACGCGGTCTGGACGGGCATCGGCGCGGTGGGCACCGTCGTGCTCGGGATCGTGCTCTTCGACGAATCGGCGTCGCTGCCGCGACTGCTCTGCCTCGCGCTGATCGTAATCGGGATCGTAGGCCTGCACGTGCTGCCCGCACGCTGATCCGCGGCGTGCGGGTCAAGCCGCCGCGTTGACAGCGGCGGTCTCCCCCGGCCCGAGGCAGGGAAGCGCGACTCGCGCCACGACGATCACCGGCCGGTCGACGCCTCGACCGGCACGCGCAGCGTCAGGCGGTTTCGACCGTCCTCGTAGCGATATGAGAGGTCGCGTGCGACCTCGGCGACGAGCATCATGCCGAGCCCGCCGACCGGTCGCGCGTCCGGCGCCGCCGCCGCCGCCGCGGTGGCTACGGCAAAGGGATTGAAGGCTGGCGCGGGGTCCTCGTAGCGCAGCGTGATCGCCGGCCCGTCATGCGACAGCGCCACGACGATCGGCGCGTCCGCGCCGCCGCGAAAACCGTGGCTCACGGTGTTCGTGAACAGCTCCTCCAGCACCAGGATCAGGTGCCACCGCGCATTGTCGTCGATGCCCCGCTCGCGGCAGAACCGTTCCGCAAAGGCGGTCGCCTCGCGCAGATCGGCCATGCGGGCGGTGAAGACGCGGTGTTCGGTCGAGTTCGGTCCCATGCGGTGGCACGTCGCACGTCGCGTGATGCGCGAGAGCGTGCTGGGGGTCGCGCAGCGATGGCCGGGAGGCGTTAGGATTCTACCTGCCCCGGCGAGGCCACCCGGGAGGAACCTTGGGCGGGAGGAAACGGATGCGCGGAAACGTTCGGCAGCTCGGCACCGTCCTCGGCGGATTGCTGGTGCTCGTCAGCTCGCTGTGCAGCGCCGCCGACATCGGGCAGCTCAAGTCCACGGCGGGGGACGTATGGATCGAGCGCAGCGGCTCCCGCGTCGAGGCGGCGAGCGGGACGCGCGTGCAGTCCGGTGACGTGGTGCGCACCGGCGCGAACGGCAGCGTGGGCATGGTGATGCTGGACAACTCCCTGCTGTCGATGGGCCCGAACAGCGTGCTCACGCTCGACCGCCTCGACTACGACGCGACGACCCAGCAGGGCCGCTTCGACACGTCGCTGCAGAAGGGCTCTCTGGGTGTCATCTCGGGACGCATTGCAAAGCAGTCCCCGACCGCGATGCAGGTGCGCACCCCGTCCGCGATCCTCGGCGTGCGCGGAACCGAATTCGTGGTCGCGGTCGATGACTGACTCCATGCGGCGCCGCGCCGTCGTCGGCGCGCTCGTCGCATGCGGCCTGCTCGCCGCGTGCGCGCACGGGCCCACCGTGATCCTGCTTCCGCAACAGGACGGCAGCAAATCGGCAGTGACCGTGACGGATGACGGCCGGGACATCGTGCTCGACCAGCCCTACGCGGCCGTCGAACCCGCGTGGCGCGGGCCGCGGCCCTATACGTCCACGCCGGCCGAAGTCGAGGCGCGGTTCGGCCCGACGCTGCGCGCCCTGCCCGCGCGGCCGGTCGCGTTCACGCTCTACTTCGTGGAGAACAGGGACGAGGTCGCGGACGAATCGAAGCCGCTGCTGGACGCCGTGCTGGCCGAGATCGCCAGGCGGCCGGTGCCGGACATCGTCGTGATCGGACACACCGACACCGTCGGCACCGACAATGTGAACGATGCGCTCGCACTCCAACGCGCCGAGGCCGTGCGCGCGGAGCTGGTGCGGCGCGGCGTGGCCCCCGTGAACATCACCGCGAGCGGCCGCGGCAAGCGCGAGCTGCTGGTGCCCACCGCCGACGGCGTGGCGGAGCCCAGGAACCGCCGCGTCGAGATCCTCGTTCGTTAGCCGTTCCCGTTCCGGCCGGCGCCGTTCCAGCGCACCACGAGCATCGTGACGTCGTCGGCGGGCTCGTCATCGCCGGCAAAGCCCTGCACGCTCGCGCGCAGCGCGGCGACCAGCTCCGCGGGTGACGACGGCGCACGCAACTGCTCGGCGAGGAGCGCCTGCAGGCGCGCCGTGCCGTAGAGGGTGCCGGCGTGATCCTGCGCTTCCGTGACGCCGTCGGTCACGAGGCACAGCATCTCCCCCGCGCGCATCCGATGCCGGCCGGAGCGGTAGCGAAACCCGTCGACGACACAGAGCGGCGGGCCATCACCTTCGGCGAGCCGCCCGAGCCCCGCGGCCCCGGGCTGCAGCACGTACGGGTTGTCGTGACCGGCGTTGCAGTACGCGAGCTCGCCCGTCTCGAGGTCGAGGATCGCGGCGAAGGCCGTGACGAACAGCGCCTCCGGATTGTCGCGCGAGACCTCGTCGTTGGCCGCGGACATCACGTCGCCGATGTCGGTGAACGGGCCGCTGCCATCTACGGTCCCCGCCGCGATGCGCAACGCGGCGCTCTTGTACAGGGCCTTGCTGATCGCCATGAAGATGCCGGCGGAAAGTCCCTTGCCCGCCACGTCGCCGATCAGCAGGAACAGCCGCCGCGCATCGAGCATGAAGTAGTCGTAGAGATCGCCGCCCACCTCGCGGGCCGGAATCATCGCGGCCGCGAGCTCGATCCGCGCATCGGCGCGCAGCAGATCGGGCGCGGGGAGCATCCCCGTCTGGATGCGCCGCGCGGCATCGAGCTCGCCCGCCACCCGTGCTTCGCGCTCGCGCTGTCGCTGTACCTCGAGCTCGAGAGCCCGCCGCCTGCGGACCGCCTCGATCAACGTGAACGTGAGCAGCGCGGCGAACAGGACCACCAGGGCGAGCGAGGGCGTCACGGCGTCGAGCAGCACACGCTGCGTGCGGAACACGAGATAGCCGAGCACCGCGGGCACCAGCAGCATGGCATTGGCGACCACCGCCGCGCGGCGCGGCGGTCCGCTGCGGATCACGGCGATCATGACGAGCCCGGCTACGAGGAACAGGGCCGTCTCGGCGGCGCTCGCCCAGCGCGGCCGCGCGAGCAGCGTGCCGTCGTAGAGGTTCTCGAGCAGCTGCGCGTGGATCTCGGCGCCCGGCATCGACACGCCCACCGGCGTGTACTGGTAGTCGACGAGACCGAGGCCCGTGACCGCGATCACCACGAGCTTCTGTCGCAGCCGCTCGGCCTCCACGCGACCGCCCAGCACGTCTACTGCGGCGACGAAGCGTCGCGCATCGCGCGGCGAGAAATAGGGGCGTACGGCGCCGTCGGGCGCGGTCGGTATGCTGAAGTCGCCGATGCCAATGCCCGTGACGCGGCCCGATTCGGACGCGAGGCGCAATGACGATGCGCGCAGCGCGACACGGAGCATGTCGACGGTCAGGGCCGGCGCCAGCGTGCCGGCCACGTCGAAGACCAGGGGCACGCGACGGATCACGCCGCCGGAGGGATCCACCGACAGGAGACCATGGCCGGCCGCGGCGCGGTCCAGGAGCTCGATGCTGGCGGTGACACCCGCGTACTGCGTGAGCGCGGTGAGCGCGTCGTCGGCATCGGCCGCGCGCACGAAGGGCGGCGCGCGCAACGCGCGACCCGTGGCGGCGTACGCGCCCGCCACGCCGAGCACCGCGCGAGTCGCCGCGAGGGCGTCGGCGAGCTCCTCGTCGTGCGACGGCAACGCCGCGAGCTCCCGTGCGAGCGCCGGCCCCTGGTACTCCCGATGCTCCAGCAGATGCTCGGGCGAGAGACGGTCTGGCTCCGGCATCAGGAGGTCGAGCCCGATCGCGGCGGGCTCGTCGTGCGCGATCTCGCGCACCAGGCGGGCGAGGGTGGTGCGCGGCCACGGCCACTGGCCCAGCGCCGCGAGGCTCGCATCGTCGATCTCGACCACGACCGCGGGCAGGGACTGCACGCCGCGCGGCGCGAGCGCCTGGTAGGCGTCGAAGCCGGCTTCCTGGAGCCGGTGATTCCAATGCTCCGCGAGTGCAACCACCACCGCGAGCAGGCCAACCACGACCAGGCCGGAGAACGTCGTCGCACGGCGCGCCCGCAGCGCCGCCGTCGCTCCCCGGAACGGGGTCACAAGTCGATTTCCATGCCGTCGTATGCGGTGGTGACGAGCAGCGGGCTGCCCGAGCGCGTGATCTCCTCGTAGCGGCGCGTGTCGGCAAGCACGCCGGCGATCGTCTCGTCGCCGTACGCCGGCTCGTGGTGGAACAGGCAGAGGTGTCGCACGCCGGCACGCTGGCAGAGGTCGACGCCGACGACGTTGCTCGAGTGGCCCCAGTCCGCCTTGACGGAGATCGCATCGGCGAGCGAATACATGGCGTCGAATACGACGAGATCCGCGTCGCGGAAGAAGTCCACGAAGCTGTCGGTCTCACCGGGATCGGCCAGCGTGTGCTCCGAATCCGTGGAATACACGACGGACTTGCCATGGCTCTCGAAGCGGTATCCGTAGGAATCGCCGGCATGGCGCTGGCGCTTCACCAGCACGGAGAGCCCCGCGACCTCGTGCCGACGGTCCGGCTCCAGGTACACGAATTCGATGTCCGCGCGGAACGTCGAGAATGGCACCGGAAAGGACGGTTCCTCCTGCTGGCGGCGCAGCGCCGCCTCGAGGTTCGGATGACCGCCGTAGATGCGGATGCGGTTGCCCGGGATATAGGCCGGCGTGAAGAACGGCAGGCCCATGATGTGATCCCAGTGCAGGTGGGACATGAAGATGTGGTAGCTCCGCGGACCTGCGCCGTGCCGCGCGAGCGTGGCCTGGCCGAAAGGTCGCACGCCGCTGCCCAGGTCGCAGAGGACGTGCTCCGCCCCGCCGACCTCGATCTCCACGCACGACGAGTGCCCGCCGAAGGTGCCGGCGATCGCGAAATCGAGGCCGTCGACGTACGCTTCGAGCTCTGCGCCGGAGGCGAACGTGCGGCCCGACGCTCCACGCAGGGCGGCCATGATCTTCTTGCGCACGTCGGCCGCGGTCAGCGCCACCGGCAGCGAGCCGCGCGTCCCCCAGAACCGGATGCGCTTCACGCCGCGCCGCCTGCGCGGGTCGCGTCGAACGCCGACAGCGCCGCGGGCGACATGGCGGCGAGCGCGTCACGCGTCGCGGGAAACACCTCGAGCACCTGGTTGAACCGGCTGATGGCGAAGATCTCGGCGACGAGCGGCTGCAACGACGCGACGCCGATGCGCGCCTTGCGGCTGCGCACCTGCTTGGCAGCGAGCATCAGCACCCGCAGTCCCACGCTGCTGATGTACTCGACGTTGCCGAAATCGAGCAGGAGTGATGCCGCCGTGGCATCCGGCGCCGCAAGGAGGGGGACAAGCCGGTCCTGGAGCGCGTCGGCGCTGGTGTGATCGATGCGACCGACCGGCGCTGCCACGATGACATCCGCGAAACGACGGCTGGAAAATTCCACGGGATCTCCGGCGAAGGCGGCAGCCTCCGAGGTGGCTCGGATTATAAGTGCGCGGGCAGTGGTGTCCAGCGACCTCCGACCGATGGTCCGGTCGGTCCGGCACGCGCCGCACTGCGCGGGCGAGTTGGCCGCCCGTCAGCGCGGGAAACAACCGTCAGCCGGGATTGCTCGCGCTGACGAACCAGGTGCTCGACGGCGCCCAGACTCCGTCCGGACGAACGAAACGAGACAGCGTGTCGCGCAAGGCGACGACCACCTCCGGCTTGCGCCTGGCGCCCTCTTCCCCCGCCAGCCGGATGATCTCCCCGGCGGGTCCAAGCGCCATCGCGAACTCGATGGCGTCGTCGAGATCGCGCCCGATGCAGATGTCGCAGTCGAAGCGCTCGAACGCGATGCGCGCGAAGCCCGCGCCGCGCATCATGGTGCTGACCATGTCGGGCCCCGCCATCGAGAAAGGGCCCGGACCGCAATGCACCTCGTTCGAGTCCTCGTGCGAGACGACCGGCACGATCTCGCGCACGCGCAGCTCGGCCTCGTGCAGCCAGGGATTCTCCTCGCGCCGTCGCCAGACGATCTGCATGAACGTGCCGCCCGGCTTCAGCACCTTGCGCAGGTTGCGCATGGCCATGCCGGGCAGCTCGAAGAACATCGTGCCGAAGCGGGCGAACAGGTGATCGTAGGGCCCGCGCAGATCGTCGCGCTGCGCGTCGGCCACGAAAAACCGCGCATTGGACACGGCCGACTCCGACGCAAGGCTGCGTGAGGCGGCGACGAAGTTCTCCGCGCAGTCCACACCGACGGCTTCGCCGGCCGGGCCCACCTGCCCCGCGATGCGCACGGTGCTGTCGCCGAATCCGCAGCCCACGTCCAGGACGCGCTCACCCGGCGAATACGCGCAGCGCTGGAGCGCGGCATCGCTGTGCTGCGAGAGGCCCTCGACCAGCAGGTGCCTGAAGCGGCAGAACTTCTCGTACAGCACGCCGTTCCACGCGGCGACGATCACGCGGTTGCTGTCGTCCATGGCGGGTCTCCTGGAGCATGCCAGGACGCGAGTGTACGCCCGCCGACGCGGCACCGGGCCGCACGTGCCCGGTGCCGCGTGGGCTGGGCGCTACCGACGCTGCTCGTCCCAGCGCTCGTGCCGGACACGCATGCCGAGCCGGTCCAGATCGGCATTGAGCTCGTCGAATTCGCGCCGATCGAGCCGGCCATCGGCGCGGAAGGCGCGTTCCTTGCGGTGAATCCCATCGAGGTCGCGAAAGAGCCGCCGACCTTCCTCGCGCGTGATGCCGCCGTCGCGCATCCCGTGCTCGATGCGGGTTCGCAAGCGAGCCTCGCGGTCGTCGATCGTCGCCTGCCGTTCGGACTGGCGCTGGTCGTACTGCACGGCCACGAACGGTCCGACGCGATGGCTGGCGGGCTGCGCGGATGCGGCGCCCGCGAGCGTTGCGGTGCCGACGAGGCCGCACGCGGCCAACAGGATGAATGTGCGCTTCATGATGTCCTCCTTCGATGTACGGCGTTTCGACGCCATGTCCGCACATCAACGGAGGCCGTCGCCAGGAGGTTGACAGCATCAGCTGCGCTTGCGCTCCCCCATGCGCTCGACCTGGTAGCCGATCGGGGGCGTCGACTCAGGACGCGTAGCTCGCGTCCATGCGATCGACCTTGCGCAGCAGCGCAGGCCACGCCAGCTGACCGCCCGTGCCCTGCAGCACGCGCGCGAACTGGTGGCCGCCCCGCTGCACGATGCCCTCGGACAGCTCCGGCAGGACGTCGTGGCAGGCCTGCGCCCGAAGCTGGATGGTGCAGCTCGTATGCAGCATGTACATGGCCATAAACGCCTCGGCCACGGATGCACCGACGGTCAGGAGGCCATGGTTGCGGAGCATGAGACAGGACTTGTCGCCCAGATCGCGAACGAGACGCGGCTTCTCGTCGTCCTCGAGGGCGATGCCTTCGTAGTCGTGGTAGCCGAGCGAGCCGAGCACGCAGATGGAATGCTGCGACAGCGGCCGCAGCCCGCGCGGCTGCGCGGACACCGCGACGCCGTCGATGCTGTGCACGTGCAGAACGCAGTGCGCGTCGGCGCGCGCCGCGTGGATCGCACTGTGGATGACGAAGCCCGCGGGATTCACCGCGTAGGGGCTGTCCATCACCTTGCGCCCATCGCTGTCGATCTTCACCAGGCTGGACGCCGTGATCTCGTCGAACAGCATCCCGTAGGGATTGATGAGGAAGTGGCGCTCCGGTCCGGGCACGCGGGCCGAGATGTGCGTGAAGATCAGGTCGTCCCACCCGAAGCACGCCACGAGGCGATAGCACGCGGCAAGGTCCTTGCGAAGCTGCCACTCCTCCGCGCTCACCACGCTTTCCACGCGTGACGTCGGTGCGTTCATGTGCGCCTCCCCTGGTTCGGCTGCGTCGACTCCCGCTGCACCATTTCCGCGAGCCAGCGTCCGCCTTCCTCGATAGGGCGCGCGGATCCTTCGGCCCGGGCGCGGATATACGCGCCCTCGATCGTGGTCAGGATCAGGCTCGCGAACGACCGGCGGCGGCGGAGGTCGCGCATCGCGAGATGCGTCGCGATGGTGTCGACGCAGCGGTCGAACATGGTCCGGATCGCGCTGCGCACCGTGTCGAGCTCGGGATCGAGATCGAGGGCAGCGGCGCCGGCCGCGCAACTCTCCGCACCGCCCGCCGCCTCGAAGCGGAGCGCGACAGCACGGAACAGGGCCCGCACCTTCGCAGCGGGGTCGCGCGGCCCCGACATGCTCTCGTCGATGTATGCGATCACGCGCTCGGCGTAGCGGGCGATGGCTTCGCTCGCGACCTGCTGCTTTCCCGCGGGAAAGAAGTGATAGAGCGATCCCTTGGGCGCGCCACTGTCGCCGAGGATGTCGTTGATGCCGGCGCCGTGGAAGCCGCCCCGCCGCATCCGCGTGATCGCGGCGTCCAGGATCCTGTCGCGCGCGCGCTGCCCCCGTGCCTGCGTCGGCAAGGCCACCTCCTGACTAGACCGGTCTATATAATACGCGGCGCCGGCGGCGCGTCAAGGGTGCATTGCGCCCGCCGCGGTTGCCCGCATTTCGGTAGGATGCGTGGGACGTCGCGCCGGACCGGCGGTTTCGGGTCGAACCGGCAGGAAGGAGACGAGACGATGGTCGACGATCCCCTGTACCACGACGGCATGCGCCAGCTCCAGGACGCGCGCGACACGCGGCGCATCGCCGATCGCCTCGAGCAGGTGACGGTCCACGACGCGTTCACCGCGGAGGACCGCGCCTTCATCGAGTCATGCTGCATGGTGTTCGTGGCGACCGCGGACGCGCAGGGCCGCCCGGACTGCTCGTACAAGGGCGGCCTGCCCGGCTTCGTACGCGTGCTGGACGACCGCACCCTGGCACTGCCGGACTACGACGGCAACGGCATGTACCGGACGTGGGGCAACCTGCTCGTGAACCCGCATGTCGGCTTGCTGTTCCTCGACTTCGAGCAACGCAACCGCATCCGGGTCAATGGCACGGCGCACGTCAGTGCAGACGATCCCGTGCGGGCCACCTTGCCTGGAGCGGTGTTCGTCGTCCGCGTCACCGCGCAGCGCATCTTCCCGAACTGCCCGCGCTATCTCCATAAGATGAAGCTCGTGGAGCACTCGGCGTACGCGCCCAGGGCGGATTACACGCCCCCGGTTCCGGCGTGGAAGACCTTCGAGGTGTTTCGGGACGCGCTGCCGGCGCGGGATCGTCCGGCAGGCGAAGGAGCCGGGAACGGCGGCTCACGGTGAGGCCGCGGCGCTAGCCTCGCGCGGGGTCGAGAGCAGCCAGCAAGCGGCTGCGAGAGCCGACCCGCCTCAGGTCGACTGCGGCTCCTCAGGCTTTTCCTGGCCCGGGTCGCGCGGCTGGTTCTGTGCCGCGGCCGCCTTCTGCTGCTGCTTTTCCTCGCGTTTCTTCTTCTTGGCCAGCTCGCGCTGGCGTTTGGCGAACGAGTAATTCGGTTGGGCCATTCGACGCTCCTTTGATGTCGGCAGAACCCTATCACGTCCGGGGGTCGCGGCGGGCCGAAGACGTGAACTGCGGCACTTCAGCACCATGGCGCGCCGGGCGCGGCGCGCCGAACCGCTCGGTGCGGCCTCGCGTCACGACGGTCCTGCAGGACATCACGTGTCGCGACGCAACGGCGGCAAGTCAGCGGGGTTCCCGCGGAATGGCTATCATGACAGCGTCTCGACAGCCCGTCCTCCATGCGTCGATCCCCTCTGGTTGCCGTAGCCGTCGCCGTGTGGATCGGCGCGATGGCGGCGTCGGCAAACGCCGTCGCTGCCGAGAAGCCGTGGCCCGCGGCGCGACCCATCCGCATCGTGGTCGCGCAGGCAACCGGCGGGCCGCCGGACCTGATCGCTCGTTTCCTCGCGGAGCCACTCGCCCGCGCGCTGGACGCGGCGGTGATCGTCGAGAACCGGCCCGGAGCGAGCGGGATCATCGGTGTCGAGCAGGTGGCGCGCGCGGTGCCCGACGGCTATACGCTGCTGATCGCGACCCTCAGCACGCACGCCCTGGTGCCCAACACGTCCGCACGCGTGCCCTACGATCCCGTGCGCGATTTCACACCCGTCGCGAACCTCTTCCGCTCCGTCAAGGCCCTCTGGGCGAGCCCGGCGCTGCCGCCGCGCACGCTGCTGGAGTTCGTGAGCTACGCCGCCGCGCGGCCCGGCCAGTTGAACTTCGCTTCGGGCGGCGTCGGTTCGTCGAACCACATCGACGCCGAGCTCTTCCAGGCGGCCACGAGAATCGATCTGGTGCACGTGCCCTACAACGGGCCGAGCGCCGCGATCGCGGCGGTCGCGAGCGGCGAGGTGCACACGATGATCGTCTCGATCACGACCGGCGTCGGACTCGCACAGGCAGGCAGGATCCGGCCGCTGGCCGTGTTCAGCGCCGAACGCTCGCCGTTGCTGCCGGACGTGCCGACCGCGAAGGAGCAGGGACTCGACAGTCTCGATCTCACGGCATGGATCGGCCTGGTCGCGCCCGCGGGAACGCCCGGCGGCGTGATCGCGCGGCTCAATGCCGAGATCGACCGGATCCTGCGGAGCCCTGCCGCAGTGGAATGGGCAACGCGCCAGGGGCTGGAGATCGTGGGCGGCCCGGCCGCGACGTTCGCCCACACCATCGAAACCGACCACGCGCGCTGGGGTCAGGCGCTCCGGCGCATGCGTCTCGCATCGCCATGAGCGTACCCCGCGCGGCGTGAGCACACCGGTCGCCGCAGCGGGACAGGTGCGAAATCGCGGTGGCAAGCGGTGGACGCTGGCGAGCCTCCGCATGCTCGGCCGGTTCGTCGTGGGACTGCGCGGTTTCCTGCGGGAGCCGTTCGACGAGGCGGCGTGTCGCCGGATCGTCCTCGAGCAACGGCAGCGCAGACAGCAGTCCTTCCTCGCGATGCTCGAGCACGGCGTCTATGCGCAGGCGCGGAGCCCCTATCGGCAGCTGCTCGAGCATGCGGGCATCGGGTTGGCGGAGGCCATCCGCACGGTAACGGCGCTCGGGGTCGAGGGCGCACTGCGGGCTTGGCACGCGCGCGGCATCTACGTCAGCATCGACGAGTTCAAGGGACGGACGCCGATTGTCCGAGGTGCGCTCACGATCCGCACCCGACCCGAGGACTTCGACAACCCCCTGCTCGTGCAGCATTACGAGAGCAGGACCGGCGGCTCGCGCGGACCGCGCACGCGCCTGGTGATCGATCTCGACTTCCTCGAGCACGAGGCAGCCGAGACGCAGCTGTTCGTCAGCGCGTTCGGCGTCGGGCAGCGGCCGGTCGGCATCTGGCGCGAGGTGCTGCCGGGCGCGGCCGGCATCAAGACCTTCCTCCGTCACGTCAAGATCGGCGGCGAGGTGCCCGTGTGGTTCACGCCACGGCGTCCCGTGACCGGGTGGGACGACCTGAAGTACCACGCCTTCACCCTGGCGAGCGCGCTCGTCAGCCGGCTCGCTGGCACGCGCATGCCCATTCCGGTGTTCGTGCCGCCGCGCGAGGCCGGGCGGGTGGCAGCGTGGCTCGCCGAGCAGAAGCGGCTGGGTCGACCGGCGATTCTCGACACCAATGCGAGCACCGCCGCGCGGGCCTGCATCGCCGCCCGCGAGCAGGGCCTGGACATCGCGGGCTCGCTGTTCCGTGTCAGCGCCGAGCCCTACACGCGCGCGAAGGACGCGATCGTACGCGAACGCGGCTGTCGTACGGCCAGCCACTACTCGTGCGCGGAGGTGGGCTACATGGGCCTCGCGTGTGCCAATCCGGCGGCACCCGACGAGGTGCACCTGATGACCGACAAGGTGGCGATGATCGAGTTGCCGAAGCCCCTGGGTCCGGACACCACCGTCGACAGCCTCGCGTTCACCACCGTGCTCGCGAGCTGCCCGAAGCTCATGATCAACGTCGAGCTGGGCGACTACGCGACCGTGACGCAGCGTCGCTGCGGATGCCTGCTGGAGGAGCTGGGCTTCACCACGCACCTGCACGACGTGCGCAGCTGGGAGAAGCTCACGAGCGCGGGTGTCACGTTCCTCGGCACGGAATTGATCGCGCTGGTGGAAGACGTCCTGCCAGCCCGCTTCGGCGGCCACGCCATGGACTACCAGTTCGTCGAAGAGGAGGAAGCCGGGCTGCCGCGCGTGAATCTCGTGATGCACCCGCGCCTCGGCACCGTGGACGAGCACGCGATCGTCGAGACAGTGCTGACCGAACTGCGCGCGTGCCCCGGCGGCGAGCTCATGTCGGATGTCTGGCGCGAGCACGCCACGTTGCGCGTGGTGCGCCGGCCGCCATACGACACCGGGGCATTCAAGCTGCTGCCATTGCACGTGTTGGGGAGGACGTCCGCGGCCTGACGCGAACGTCGCGCGCGACTGCCAGGTCGAGCGATCGACTGACGACGATCTCCGGCAGCGCGCCGTCGCGAGCAGGCGCTTGCGGGGGGAACGGGCGCGTCGCGGGACCAGTCCGGTGGGACGCTACTCGGGAATCGTGTTCAGCATGTAGACCGCGGCGAGCAGTCCCGTCGGCCGCCCCAGCTTGCCGAGCCAGCGGTTGAAGATCGTGTCGATCTCCGGGCTCGCGTACACCTGCGCGAGCGCGCGGTCGACCTCGTAGCGGAGCGCAGCGTCGCCGCGCGGCAGCGCGAACGCATACGGCTCGAACGAGAGGTCCTCCTGCATCAGCGCGAGCCGCTCCGGTGCCTGCGCCTGGAGCAGCAGGCCCACCAGCTTGACCTTGTCGCTCGCGAAGGCGTCGACGAAGCCCGCCTCGAGCCGCGCCAGGCCTTCGTTCCCGTCGCGCACCGCGACCACCTCGGCATTCACAAGCCGGGCCTTCAGCGCCGCGCGCAGGCGCTCCTCGGTCGTCGTCCCGTTGATGACGGCGATGCGCTTGCCGTTCAGGTCCGTGAAGCGCGCGAGCGACCCACCGGCACGCACCATGAGGCCGCCGCTGTCGACGAAGGTGAGGCTCGAGAAATCGACGTTGCGCATGCGGGACAGCGTCCGGGAGGTGTTCGCGCACTCGAGGTCGAGCTTGCCCGACTGCACCATCAGCAGGCGCTCGCTCACCGTGCCGGCCACCCAGTTCACCTTCAGGTCCGGCACGTCGACCGCCCGGCCGATCGCCGCGATGACCCGGCTGCAGAGATCGATCGCGAAGCCTGCGGGCTTCTTGTCCTGTCCGACGAACGAGAACGGCAGCGAATCGGTCGAGTACCCGACGTTGATGGTGCGCGCCGCCTTGATCCGCGCGAGCGCGTCGGGTGCCGGCTGGGCCGTCGCGAGCCCGGCCAGCAGCAGGATGGCGAATGCTGCGAAGACGCGTGTCATGGACGTCACCACCGGAACGTGATGCCCACCATCGGGCCGTTGAACTTGAGATCCTGCACGGCGTCGCCCGACTTCATCTCGTAGCCGACGTAGCGCCACAGCGCGGCGATGTCACCCCATGGGAACGCGTATCCAAGGCCTCCCGCAGCCTGGTACGTGAGGTTGGAATCGCCGGTGCCGATGTCCGCGTAGAGCGGAACGTACCAGCGCAGCCCGTCACCGAAGGCATAGCGCGCGCGCACGCCGACGATCGCATCCCAGTTGCTGGCCTTGATCTCGACGCTGCCGCCGCGGCTCGCGATGGGGACGGACGCGAGATCGCCGTTGAGGCCCCAGGAGAGGCGCGGCTTCACGTCGAGGAGCCGCGCGCCAAGGAGCACGTCGAGCGTGGCCTCGCGCGTGTTCTGCAGGCGGTACTCGCCGGCGATCGTCCAGGCAGATCCCTTGATGCCGAGATCGAGATCCGCCGTCAGGGACGCCGGAACGTCGACGCCGCCGATGCTGAAATCGCGCGTGCCGGACTTGGTGCCGCTCACGTTCAGGTAGAGGTAGTCCGTGAACACCCCCCACCGGCCGTTGTGGAATTCGAGCGCGCCCATGAAGGCGCCGTTCAGGGTGTCGAACACGTTGGTGGCGTCCACGACCACCTCGCCGCTCCCGGATCGCTTCGGAAACGCCAGGTTGGCGTCGATGCTCGGCGCGTAGAGGTAGAGCGTGGCGCTCGTCCGCCAGGCCCCGCCTGACCACGCCGCATCCTGGGCGGCAGCGGCGCCCGTCATGGCAAGCCCGCCGAGCGCAACCAGGACGGCACGTTTCCAGCTCATGGACATCGGGATCTCCTGTGACGGCACGCCGCAAGCCGCCGGCATGCACAAGGACGGTCATTCTCCGGAAGCCGCACCGGATCAGCTTCGCTTTTCTGGACACGCGTAGGGGACGACCGCTGGCAGGGCGGTCGCTTGGCGGAGGCCTCGCAGGGCAAGCCCTCACACGTCGTGGACGGCCTCCGTCGTGACCCAGCCACCGTCCACGCCGCCGGGCAGCATCTGGCCCACGTCCTCGCCGACCTCGCGCTCGACGAGCGCATTCAGCTTGCTGCTCATGGCCAGCAACAGGTCACCGTGCCGCCGCGGATCTCTTGCCAGGTTGTCCCGCTCGAGGGGATCGCGCATCGTGTCGTACAGCTCGAGGTCGTTCAGCCGGATGAGGTCCTCCAGCGTCGCGGGCGTGTTGTGCTGGCGCGGTGAAAAGTAGCGGGCGAAGCGATAGCGGCCGTCGAAGATGGCCCGGATGGCGCCGCGTTTGGCGAGGTCCGGCCGCAGCGTGCCTGCGGTGGCCGCCTCCTTCACCTTGGCCTTGCCGTCCGGCTCGCGGAGCATGGCGACGACGCGGCGCATGAACGTGGCATCGATGTACGCGAACATGTTGTAGCAGTAGAGCGCGCCGTCGCGAACCGCGTTGGACGCGGCGCCGTCGGGCGCGGCGAGCAGGTGCGCGAAGGCGCGACCGGGGAGACGAGCGGCAAGCGTCGCCTTGGTTTCGGGAGCGGCACCGCTCATCGCAACGAGCGTGGGCGCGAGGTCGAGATGCGACGTGACGGCCGCGCAGCGTCCGCCGCCGCGGTGCGCCGGATGGGCGATGATCAGCGGCACGTTGTTCTGCTCGCGGTAGGCCGTGGCGCCCTTCGAGTGCAGGCAGTGCGCGCCGTCCAGATCGCCATGATCGGCCGTGAGCACGACGATCGTATTCGATTCGAGACCGAGCACCTTGAGCTCGTCCAGCAGCGCGCCGATGTGACGGTCGACGTCGCGCAGGCAGTTCACGTAATAGTCGTGCCTGCGCCGCCAGCGCCAGTCCTCGTTGGCGATGTTCCCCACCATGCCGTCATGGGAGCCCATGTAGTCCCCATGCGCGGCGGGACGTCCCGGCGCGTCGAGCGCCTCGCCATACGTAGGCGGCAGAGGCGTGTTCCAGCGCCTGGCATAGAGCGGATCGTCGGGCTCGGCGCGCACGCGACCCAGGATGTCGCGCGCCTGCACCGGTTGTCCGGGGCGGTCGGTATCGATGAACATCACGTCGTGCGGGTTGACGAGGTTCACGGCCAGGAACCACGGCTTGCCTCCCGCATTGAGCTCCTTGCCACGGCCGCGCAGCCAGCTCGTCGCCATGGCCGCGATGATGCCGTCGTGCAGATACCCGCCGCGGTCGTGCGCGATGATGTCGCCGATGCCGACGTAGTCCGAGAAGCCGTACGCCTCCATCTCCTTGGTGAAGATGCGCGTGGGCGACCCGAGCTCGTTGACGGTCTCGAATTCCTTCGTGAGGTGCCACTTGCCCTTGTACGCGGTGTAATAGCCGCCGGCTCGCAGCAGGTCGCCGACGGTGTCGATCTCCGTCGACATGCTCTCGATCCAGGGGAAGTTCGTGTTGTCGAACATCCGCGTCTGCTGGATGTGCCGGCCGGTATAGACCACCGATCGTGATGGCGTGCAGACGCAGGAATTGATCTGGTGGTTCTCGAACACGGTGCCGCGGCGTGCCAGGCGTTCGTGCGCCGGCAGGTGGAAGTCGGCCGGCAGCTCGCCCGGACGGAAGCGGCGCTCCTGATCCGTCAGGATGAAGAGGATGTTGTAGCCGCCCGGCGTCGGAGGATTCTGCCGCGGGCCCGCTACCGCGGCTGCAGCCGCCGCCTCCGACGATGCGCCCACACCGGTCGATGCGGCCACCGCCGCGGTGACAAGGGATTTCAGCAGATCGCGTCGTCCGGAATCGACTTCCGGCGTTCGGTTGTCCATTCTCGCCTTTCTTGGAGTTGTGTCGAGAGCGCGGCCGAGGATGGCCGCGTCAGTGCGGCGATCCGGCAGCACGGCTCCGGCGGAACTGCTATTTGTTCTCGTCGACGAACGTCTCGCGCGGGGGATAGACGCCCGCCAGCCGGGCGATGAGGATGGCCACGAAGAGGGACCCGCTGATCTGCTCGATCATGCAGGCGCCGCGGGCTTGACGACCAAGCGGCGTGATGTCGCCGAACCCGGTGCTCGTGAGCACGGTCATGCTGAAGTACAGGGCATCCGAGTAGACCAGGGCGCCGGGCTTGCCGATCACCAGGTACGACTCCGGCCAGAAGTAGCCGATGGCGGCATACAGGTATGCCCAGAACACGCCGAGGAGCAGGTAGGCGGCGGCAGCCCCGAAGAGCTTGTCGGGCGTCATGACCTTCGGCTGGAATACGTACCGCAGGAGATACACGATCGTCACGCAATAGAGCGTGGCGCTGCACAGCCAAGAGCGTGCGAGCGCCGCGTCGTCGTCGTGCCAGAGCCCGAGATACTGGAACCAGACCGCGGGAAGCGCCAGCAGCACGGCCAGCCCGAACGACAAGGTCGAGCGCCCCACTGCGGCAACGGTGGCGATGAGCAGCGTCATGTTCACCGCATTCACGAGGAGGCGCCCGTAATCGGACGGCGGCACGAACGACACGATCAGGATCAGCGCGACCAGCACCGCGAACAGGTAGAAGCAGCGTTGATAGAAGATCCGGGACAGCGCGTCCCGCGTCATCTCGATCGAGCCGTAGGGCCGGTTGGGCTGCCCGTGCCGACGAGCCACCGCGCCGCCCTCATGCATGCGCGATCTCCCCGTGCACGTTGCAGTAACGGGACGGACGCCGGCAGTGACGTGTCGCTCCGCCGTCGCGGGCGCAGCGCAGGAGCGATCGACGATCCATGAACAGATCCATTGGGGTCCGCAGCCGGTCAGGTGCCGCACGAGCACGCCTGCACGCCGGTAGGCCCCGCGCCGGGTGCATGGGAGGAGACATGCAGCCCGGCGCGTCCGAGAATTCCGGCGGGCGGCTGCCACCGTGCGCCACCGATGTCCGGTCCGTCTTCGCAAATCGCGACACCGCCGGGGCGCCCGTCTGCCCGGGCAAGCGGAACGTACTCAGCACCCGGCGCCTGCGCCATGCTGACGCGGGGCCGCAGGTGCCGTCCTACTGGCTGACGTTCACCTGCTCACCGACGCGCTTGCCGCGGGGCTTGAAGAGCACGCGGCGCAGGAAGTTCTTGCTGTCGGCGCGCGCGTCATCCGCCGCGAGCGCGGCGGCGCGATCGTAGGACAGCGGCTCCTTGCTGGCATCGATCGCGAGCAGCCGCGTCGCCGGATCGAGGCTCACGCCGTACCGGCCGAGGTTGTAGAGCAGGTACATCGCAAAGAGGTTGTCGTAATCCTGGTAGTAACCGTCCTCGTTGCGGAAATCGAGCGAGAGCACGGACGGGAAGCGGTTCGGCAGGTCCTTGAAGGCGACCTGATCCCCGTCGTGCGGATCGACGTACGTGGAGGCTGCGTATTTCCGGTACAGCACGACATCCATCCGGTAACCGCGCGCGTCGAACTCCTTCATGAGCTGGACCGCCATGTCGGTCGGGATATTGGCGTTGGCGGCATTGGTCACCCGCCGGTTGCGCAAAACCCTTGGCGCCTTCACTCGCAGCGCCGAGTACCCCGCACCGTACTTGAAGGCCGAGCCGATCGTCTTGGCGCAGTTGAGGCGGACGTAACCGTACTTGACCTCGCCGTCGTGATAGTCGGCGTCCCTCGCACGCCGCCGGTAATCGGCGTTCAGGCGCGCGAAGAATTCCGCGAGCCCGCTCTTCTGGGACTCTGGGATTCCGTACACGCGTACGCCCACGACCGAGCGCTTGTAGATCTCGCCGAAGTCGAGTCCGAAGGAAGCGGTGTCGCCGAGGGAGGAGGACGTCCCGAAGAGGTACTCGCGCTTGGGAACGCGGATCATCAGGTCGTCGGTGTAGAACCCGTGCGCGTGCTCGGGTGCGCGATCGGCGTAGAAGTTGGCCGAGTACACCATATCGTCAGCCGCTCCGGGCTCACGGATGCCGATCGCGAGGTGGCCGGCCGAGCCGCCCTTGGACGTGCCGAAGCTGATCAGGAGCTCGATGTCGTAGGGGTCCTGGTGCAGGATCGCCGCGATCTCCCCGACGTTGGCGGGCTCCGGCGCGCCGGGATGGCCGAGGTCCGCGGCGGCAGCCGGGGCCAGCACACCCAGCAGGAGCCATAGCGTCGCGACTCCGGCCGATCGCAGGAGACGCGCGCGTGGAGACGATCGGCAGCTCATGCCGCCAGTATGCGCGAACAAGGCGGCAGCCCGCAGGGGGAGGCGTTTGCGCCGGTCAGGGCTGTCGCGATTTGCAAAGAAGTGTTCGGCGGGGCGTGTGATCCTAACCCGGGCTACCGTTACCTTGCTCACCGCGGTGCCATTGCAAGCCCGAGCCCCGACGCTTGATCGAGCCAGGGCTGCCGATACCACAGGAGGCCATGTCGATGGACGTCGTCGCCGCGCCGGAACGCGTACGTCTTCTGGACCCGATCGACCGCATTTCCGAAGTCATGTTCGGGCTCATCATGGCCGTCACGTTCGTCGGCGCGATCTCCGTCGCCACGGCGGGACGAGGGGACGTGCGCACGGCGCTCGCCTCCGCGCTCGGCTGCAACCTGGCGTGGGGCCTCGTCGATGCCATGATGTATCTCGTGCGCCTCATGACCGAGCGCTCGCGGAACCGCAGGCTTGCCCGCGCGGTGCCGGCCGCGACTGCAGAGTCGGGACGGGAGATCATCCGGGGGAGCCTTCCGGACGCGATGACCACGCTGGTGCCGGAGGCCGCATTGGAAGGCATCCGCCAACGCATCGCCACCATGCGCGTGCCCGACGGACGCCTGTTGCAGCCGACCGACTTCCTGGCTGCGCTCGGCATCTTCCTGATCGTGGTGGTCACCACGTTTCCGGTCGTGATCCCGTTCCTGGTGACCGCCGACATCGCGCTGGCGATGACGCTGTCGCGCTGGATCACCGTCGCGATGCTGTTCGCCGCCGGCGTCAGCCTCGGCCGGCATGCGGGTTATCCGCACCCGTGGCTGACGGGCCTGTCCATGGCCGCGTTCGGGGCTGCGCTGATCCTTGCGGTCATGGCGTTGGGCGGCTGAGCGTGCGCCCGCCCTGGCCAGCGGTCCTCGTCCTGTTGGCCGCACCGGCGATGGCGAACGGGACGGAGGAAGCTAAAGCGAGCGGTGCGATCACCGGATACCACTACGCGATGGGCGACGCGCCGGATTTCGGCGTCGCCGTTGCGGCGTTCAACTACGAGGCGCTGCATCTGGAGGCGCGCCACAACTACGAAGCGCGCCACTCGACGTCCGTGTTCGCTGGGTGGAAGTTCGCCGGTGGGGATACCGTCAGCTACGAAGTGACCCCGATCTTCGGTGGCCTCTTCGGCGATGCCCGCGCCGTGATCCCCGGTGTGGAGGCCGCGCTCGGGTGGCGCACCTTCGACGCCTACATCGAGGCCGAGGCCGTTCGCGATCGCAACTCGAACGACGACAGCTACTTCTATGTCTGGAGCGAGCTTGGCTGGCGGCCGGTGGAATGGCTCCGCCTGGGTCTCGTCGGCCAGCGCACGCGCCTGGTCGACAACGATCGCGACATCCAGCGCGGCGTATTCGCGCAGGCGACGCTGGGACCGGCCACGTTGAGCCTGTACGCCTTCAACCCCGAGGCGGCAAGCCGCTACGTGATCGTTTCCCTCGGCCTCGCGTTCTAGAGTGCCTGGCCGCCGGCATGCGCCGGCGTAAGATGGATCGTTCCCGTCTGCGAGGAATCGATGAACGCCCACGTCAGCATCCGTTTCAGCCCCGAGGTGACGGTCGAGTTGCGTGTTCCCTTCAACGCCGATGCAGGAGCGCAGGCACGCGCGCGTGACTGGCTCGATCGTACCTACGAGGAATTCGGCTGCGAGCCGGTCCGGCCCACGGGCAAGGTGCTGCTCTCCGACAAGATCCTCGGCATCGCCGAAGCCGCGGGCGAGAAGCACTTCCGGCGCGATGCGCAATGGGGTGAGTCCTACGCGCAGGCGGTCACGAGCGGGCTCGACCGGACGCGGGTCGAGGTCGACGTGGAAGCGCGCACGGTGAGCAGTTAGCGGCGCTCGGTTGGGCACGCAGCGCGGTGTCGCGAAATGCCAGGACATCGCGAGCCTTAACGCGGAACGTATTCGCCCGTTCCGCTGAAAGGATGCCCAATGGACCTCCCGCACATGCTCGAAACGGCAAGTCCCCTCATGATCGCGCTGGCGCTGAAGGTCCTCGGCGCGATCGTGCTGTTCATCATCGGTCGGTGGCTGATCCGCCTGGCCGGCAGGCTCCTCGCGCGCCTCATGCAGCGGCAGAGCATCGAGCCCACCGTCGTGCGCTACGCCGGGTCGATCATCACGGTGGCGCTGAACATCATCCTGGTGGTCGCCATCCTGGGCTACTTCGGGGTGGAGACGACATCCTTCGCCGCACTCGTGGCGGGCCTCGGCGTGGCGATCGGCGCGGCCTGGGGCGGGCTGCTGTCGAACTTCGCCGCGGGCTTCTTCATCCTGATGCTGCGGCCGTTCAAGGTCGGCGATTACGTCCTGGCAGGCGAGGTCGAAGGCACGGTGCGGGAAATCGGCCTCTTCACGACCACGATCGACAGCCCCGACAACGTGCAGACGATGGTCGGCAACGGCAAGATCATGACCGGCACGGTGAAGAACTACAGCAGCAACGCGTTCCGGCGGGTCGACCTCACCGCGCAGCTGGATCACCGCGTCGACGTGAACGATGCGATCGCGCACCTCCGCGACGCGGTTGCGCGGATTCCGAACGTCGTGAGCGAGCCGAAGCCGGACGTCGCAGTGCTCTCGTTCAACGAACGCGGCCCCATGCTCGCCGTGCGCCCCTACTGCAACACCGCGCACTACTGGCAGGTGTATTTCCAGACCAATGCCGTCATCCGGGAGACGTTCGGCGCGGCGGGCTATCCCGTCCCCGAGACCCACGTGCACCTGCGCGGCAGTGCCGTGCCGCTCGCCGAAGAGCGTCCGCGCGCCCGCGAAGCCACACCGGCGTGAGCACGTCCGCGGAAATCGGGCGAATCACCATCGCCCGAGTCCGCGGTGTCCGCACGCAGCTCCGGCAATGCGCAGCCGTCACTCCGGCGGCTGGCCCATGGCCTCGAAGATCGACTCGAGCTGCGGGCTCATGGTGATGCCGAGCCGCCTGCCCGAGGGCAGCTTGCGCAGGAACCACTGCTCGTAGATGCGCGCAAGCTCGCGACTCGCTGCCAGGTCCTCGAACGTGCGGCGCACCAGGGCGTCGAAGGCCGGGTCGTCCTTGCGATACATGATCCCGTAGGGATCGTACGAGAGATACTCGTCCAGCACCACGAAATCGCCCGGATTCCTGGACTCCGCGGCGGCCGCCACCAGGACGACGTCATCGCCTGCCCAGGCGTCCGCCCTGCGCGCCTCCACTGCGCCGAACGCCTGATCGTTCTCGCGCACCGGCAAGATCGTGAGTGCGAGACCTTCCTTCGCATTGATGGCGCGTATCGCGGCTTCGTTCGTCGTGCCTTCCGTCACCACGACCGTGCGGCCCTTCAGCTCGCGATAGGACCGGATTCTTGCGGAGCGTCTTGCCAGGAGCTTGGTGCCGCTCACGAAGATGACCGGCGAGAACGCCACGGTCTTGCGTCGCTCGGCGTTGTTGGTCGTCTGTCCGCACTCGAGATCGATCGCACGGTCCACGACCATCGCCATCCGGTTCTGCGGATTGACGGACAGGTATCTCACCGCGATGCCCGCGTTGCCGAGCTCGGCACGGACCGATTCGACGATTGCGAGGCAGAGGTCGATCGAATAACCGACCGGTTGCCGCGCCGCATTGACGTACGAGAACGGGATCGAGGCGTCGCGGAACCCGAGCGTCACCACGCCCGTTTCCTTGATCTTCCTGAGCGTGCCGGTCAGCTGCTCGACGCCGGCCGCTTCCTGGGCGGACGCCGGCGATGCGGCGAGCAGCGTCGTGCAGGCAATCCACGCGGCCAGCAGGGCGTTCAGCCATCGGTCCATGTCCGGCCTCGATCCGCCGCGGTCTTCCGCTAGGCCGCCTGCAGCCCCTCGTCGGCGTCGACCTCCGCCTGCGCCTCCGCTTCGGGCAGCAGCTCGCCCTCCCATTTCGACACGACTGCGGTGGCCATGCTGTTGCCGACGACATTCGTGGCGGAGCGCCCCATGTCGAGGAACTGGTCGATGCCCATGATCAGGAGCAGCCCCGCCTCCGGGATGTTGAAGGTCGCCAGCGTCGCGGCGATCACCACCAGCGACGCGCGGGGCACGCCGGCCATGCCCTTGCTCGTCACCATGAGGATCAGCAGCATCGTGATCTGCTGGCTGGCGCTGAGCTGCACGTTGTACGCCTGTGCGATGAACAGCGTGGCGAACGTGCAATACATCATCGAGCCGTCGAGATTGAACGAATACCCGAGCGGCAGCACGAAGCTCGTGATCTTCTTGCTGGCGCCGAACCGCTCCAGCTGCTCGAGGGTCTTCGGATAGGCGGCTTCGCTGCTCGCCGTGCTGAAGGCCAGCAGCAGCGGCTCCTTGATCAGCGTCACGAGCCGGAACACGCGCGGGCCCAGGAAGACGAAGCCTGCGGCGGTAAGCAAGCCCCAGAGGATCACGATACCGAGGTAGAACTCGCCCATGAACCGGCCGTACACCCACAGCACCCCGAGGCCCTGCGTGGTGACGATCGAGGCCATGGCGGCGAAGACGGCGATGGGCGCGAGGGCCATGACATAGCCCGTGACCTTCAGCATGACGTGCGACAGCTGCTCCACCCAGTCGATCACCACGCTCGCCTTCTCCCCGAACGATGCGGCGGCGGCACCGAAGAACACCGAGAAGACCACGATCTGCAGGATCTCGTTGTTCGCCATCGCCTCGATCACGCTGCGCGGCACGAGGTGCGTCACGAATTCCTTCAGCGACAGCGAGCTCGTCTTGAGCACGGCAGCGCTGCCGGCGTCCGGCAGCGGCAGGTTGAGCGACTCGCCCGGCCGCAGCACGTTCACGAGCACCATGCCGAGCAGCAGGGACACGAGCGACGCCGTGATGAACCATCCCATCGTCTTCACGCCGATGCGGCCGATGGCCTTGGTATCGCCCATGTGCGCGATGCCGACCACGAGCGTCGAGAAGACCAGGGGCGCGATGATCATCTTGATCAGCCGCAGGAACACATCGGTGAACAGCGAGATGTAGCCGGCGACGTTCTTCGCGGCCTCGGGGGTCGGCAGCAGCTCGTGACACATCCATCCGACGGCGATCCCAGCGAGCATCGCGATGAAGATCCACGTCGTCAGCTTGAACTTCATGGGGAGCCCTCGCACGTCACGGCGTCGCCGCCGAAGATACGCCACATCCGTCGCCCCGCCTACCGCGCGCAACGGTGGGACGCGCCGGCGCGCCGTGCATTGTCGGCGCGCCGGCGCCCGAACGAGCCAACAATTCTCGACACGGACTCAGCTCCGCGGGCGCTCCGGTGCGAGTGATGCAATGTGGCGGCTGCGCACGACGTGGCCGTGCACGAACCGGTCGTTGTTCGACTCGACGGCCTCGAGGTCGTAGAGATAGTTCACCATCAGCCCGAAGGATTCCCGCACGCCCTTCGCCGAAAGGTCCGCGTCGGGATTGATCCGCTCCAGACGGGCGCCGTTGTGCAGGTGGAAGCGGGCCACCGGATCGCCGCGATCAGGCAGCGTTCCCCAGCAGAGGTACGCCGCCGCGCAGTGCTCCAGGATCTCGCGATCCGCGGCGGGCAACGTTCCCGCTGCGATCCGCTCGCCGAGCGCCTCGAGATCGCTGCCGTAGCGGCTGCGCAGCGCAGCGACACCCGCCCTCAGCCTGCTGAGCGTGCCCGGGTCGGAACCGGCAAGGCTCTCGATGCCCTGCGCCTTGCGCAGCCAGCCGGCAAAGCTCGGGATGGGCGACAGCGTGCAGAAGCGCCGCAACGAGCGCAGCTCCGACTTGAGGTGATCGGCCACGCGCTTGATGAGGAAATTGCCGAGGGAAACGCCGCGCAGGCCGGGCTCGCAGTTGCTGATCGAATAGAAAGCCGCGACCGTGGGCCGGCGCTGCGCCAGCGGGCTCGACCCTGCACCGATCAGCTGCGTCATCGTGCCGGGAATGGCGCGCAGCAAAGCAACCTCGACGAAGATCAGCGGCTCGCCGGGCAGCTGCGGATGGAAGAACGCGAAGCACCGGCGATCGGCCTCCAGGCGCCGGCGCAGGTCGGCCCAATCCGAGATGGCGTGCACCGCTTCGTGGCGCATCAGCTTCTCGAGCAGCGCCGCCGGCGCATTCCAGTCGATCTGCTGCAGGTTCAGGAAGCCCGGGTTGAACCACGACACCAGCAGATGCCGGAAGTCCTCGTCCACCGCGCGCAGCTCCGGGTGGACCGCCATCGCATGGAGCAGGTCGCGCCGCATCGCGACGATCGACGCGACACCGCCGAGCGCGCGATTGATCCGTCGCAGGAGCTCCTGACGGGGCGGTTCGACCGCCGCCTGCAAGGCTGCCAGTCGGTCGGGCGTCGGATCACGGGCGTACGCATTGGCCGTTTCGACCACCCGCGCGCGATCGGGCGCGAGACCGGCATCGAGATAGCGGAAGAAGGCGAGCTTGGCGGCGTCGGTGAGTTGCGCGTAGGCCGCGAGGATTTCGGAGGAGATCGCGGCGCTGTTGGCGGCGCCGGATTCAGAGAGCAGGCGCCCGCAGAGGATCGGCAGCTCGCGCAACGCCGCCGCGGCGCGTCCCTCTAACGATCCTGGAAAGAGCCTCGCCAGCATCTGCCCGGTCCGCGGTGTCCACCACCGATGCCCGGCAGGTTACACCGCCGCACCGCCCCGGGTGACGTCAGCGACGCGCCGGGTGTTCCACGCGCTCCGCCTCGAGCCACGGCTCGCCGAGCTCGCGACGCAGCAGCTCCAGGTTACGGCGATGCGCCCGGAAGAAGACGTCGGCGATGTCGCCGGCTACCGGCACGGCGCCGATGGCCGCATCCAGCACCAGATTGCCCACCATGCGCGCCTGCAGCCATCGCGAGGCGCCGAGCTCCCGGGCCTGTACCACGGAGTACAGGCCGATCAGGGCGGACACCACGTCCCCCGCCACCGGCACGAGACCCAGCACGGCATCGAGCCCGACCCCGCGCCGCACGCCGGGCAGCGTGACGGCGGAATCCATCAGGCGCGCGAGCCCGATCAGACGGTCGCGCGCGCGTCGCTTCCGTTCTGCGGGCGAGCTCTCCAATGGTCCGGTCCAGGGGGTCGCCATGGCCTCTCCAATATGGGAGATGCTGAGACAGTCGCACGGTCGATGCGTTCGGCCGCGAGTCCAAGGCGCACCGAACGGCTCGGACCGGCGCCGTCGGCTACGGGTGGCGCCCCTCGGCGAGCGCCTTGCGTCCCCATAGCCATACGTACTGGACGCCGGATCCGATCACCGTGCCCAGCACGAGCAGGAACACCGCGATCAACCAAGGGCCGCTGCGCACCCAGCCGGCACCGATCGCCATGACCAGCAGCAGCACGGCGAATTCGAATACGGTGTTGAGCTTGGAAAGCCAGGTCGGTGCGATCTGAAGGTGTCCCCGCGCGGCGCGGTACGCCAGCGCACCCGCGACGATGATCACGTCGCGCAGCACGATGGCGACTGCCAGCCAAAGCGGGAGCAGTGCCGCACCTGCAAGCAGCACCGTCGCGACCAGCATGTTGAGCTTGTCCGCGATCGGATCGAGCATCGCGCCCAGGCGCGACGTCACCCCGAAGCGGCGTGCGATGTAGCCGTCGGCGAGATCGGTCAGGGCGGCCGCGAGGAAGATGGGCAGCGCGATGTCGTAGCGCGATGCCACGACGAACCAGCCCATGACCGGCACGAGCGCAAGTCGCAACAACGAGAGCAGGTTGGGGACGTGGTGCATGGCGGATGCCGTGCATCACGACGTCGAGCTGCGCTCGTGCGTCGCGCGCCGCAACGCATGCGATTCGTCAGACCAGCCGGGCGGCCTCGTCCTCGGTCGGCAGTCGCCCCTGCGGGGTCATCTTGTCCACGGCGGCCGGCAGCTCCCTCGTGAGCCTGGACAGCAGCTCTTCACGCGAGAGGCCCGTGTGCTGGGACAGCATGTTCAACGTATCGGAACCGATCGCCTGCTCGAGCTGATCCTGCTGGAGCGGCTGGTTGGGACCCGTGCTGACCCACGAGTCCGCGGCCTGGCCGTGTCCACTCTGCTTGAAGCGTTCCACCAGATCGCGCAGTCCACCGCTCAGCACCCCCCCGAGGCCCGCACCGCCGAGCACGCCACCCATATTGCCGAGCACATTGCCCTGGCCTTCCTGTGGCAAGTTCCCGCTCGCTCCTCCGCCCAAGCCACCCTTCAACCCACCCAGGGCTTCGGCGATCTTGTCCCGGTTCTGAAACCCCGCAACGGCAAGCAGGCCCAGCAGCGCGACCATCGACGGCATTCCGCGGCTCATTGCATTCTCCTTTTTCGCTCTTCCGTGGGACTACGCGGCCCGCTCGCACGATGCGGCCGGCCGCCATTGGCTCGGCCGGGCCCGATAGGTGTATCGTTGCCCGGCGGGCTCGGCCCTCGCCCAGCCCCTCACCGGAGCCAACCATGGGGATTATCTGGACGATCGTAATCGGCTTTGTCGCTGGCGTGATCGCTAAGTTCATCATGCCAGGCTCCAACGAGCCCTCGGGCTTCGTGCTGACGACCATCCTGGGCATCATCGGCGCCGTGATCGCGAGCTATCTCGGACAAGCCCTGGGCTGGTATTCGCCAGGCGAGGGGGCAGGACTCGTCGGCGCCGTCGTCGGCGCCATGATCGTCCTGTTCGTCTGGGGGATGGTCGCCAAGCGCCGCACCTGACCCGGCGTTCGCTGCACCACGGCGGCATGTTCGCATGTCGCCGCACGCTGCCCGCTCGGCGCGCACCTTGCGCCGAGTGGGATCAGCAGCTACGACGTGGCAGCCTGCCTCGCCGTGGCGTCACGATTACGCCCTGCGGACGACCCCAGCAGCCCCCTTGCGCGGCGGGGTTGCGCGGGGCTTCACCCCGCGCGACGGGCTTCATCCAGAGCGTTGCGGTAACGGCACCACTACTTCGTTGCGCGCGCGACGTCCGCAAGGAGCCCCGCGGCCTGCGGACTGGTCGCGCTCTTGCGGATCAGGATGTCGGGCGGCAGCACATTGCTCCGCCCATAGAACGCGTCGTTCCATGCCGTGTTGGAGCGCACCACGGTGCCGTCGAGATTGAGGCCGCCATAGAGACCCTTGGCGCGCGTGAACGTGATCAGGTCCGCCGTGACGTCCGACTTGGCACCGGCGCCGACCGGTCCCGCCGCGACGCTTGCATCCGCGCCCATCTTGAAGGAATTGGAGAGCAGCGAATTGAGGCCCTTGTCGGTCATCACCACCACGACCGCCTCGGACACCTCGACGCCTGCCTGGAAGCCGACGCTCGCGGTTGCCAGATCGTAGAACGCAGGTCCCGCCCAGGTGCGTCCGTCGCGCGCCACCAGCACGGCCCTGCCACCCGATCCGCCGAAGATGAAGCCCGCCTTGACGATCTGCGGCGCGATCATCACGGCTTTGGCGCGATTGAGGTTGGCCTGGATCCAGGTCTGATCGGGGTCGCGCAGGAAATTGTCGAGGGTCGCGCGGGAGTCGGCCACGAGCCTGTCCGGCTCGGACGGAGCAACGCCCTGCGTGGCGCATCCGGTGACGGCGACGGCGACCAGCGCGACGAGCGCGGCGCGGCGTGAATGCGACTGCAGGCTGTTGATTGATTTCATCGTGACCCTCTCAGGCGCCGGGATGGCGCAACGATCAACCTGACGCCACGATGGCGTCGGCGAAGGTGGGAGTGCGGGAAAGGACGAGGGCCGCGACAGACGGGCGCTGCGCGGTTCCTCATCCGCAGCAACCGAGGCTGCCTGACGAGCAACGAAAAGTCCTTGCAAATCTGGACAGCGTTGCCGACGGGCTGCTGCAAGCGCCCGAAGCCTGCCGATCGCAAAGGGGCGCGCGACCAGAATGCTGCGCGCGCCTGCACGAGCGCGGGGCTGGAACCCCGCGGCGGCCTACCGGTAGAAGGCCTCCACCTTGCCCTTGAGCTTGATCAGCAGCGGCCGGCCGTTCCGGTCCATGGTCTTCCCGGCCGGCACTTTGACCCAACCCTCGCTGATGCAGTACTCCTCGACGTCCCGGCGTTCCTTGTCATTCAGGCGAATCCCGATGTCGTGCTCCAGCACCGCCGCCACGTAGTGCGGACTGCGAGGATCGACGGCGAGATGGTCGGGCAAGGGTGGACGTTGCGGGCTGTCGGTCATCGGCGATGTTCCGTTCTCGAACCGCGCCCACTATAGCAACTGTGGCATGACACGTTGAGTACGTACATGGTGCTCGACGCGCGAACGTGTGCGCTTCCGCGCGGGCGAAGGCCCTGAACGCGCGCACGGTGGGCGAGGCCCGCTTGCCCACTCGATGCACGAAGTGCCAGTGGCTTGCCAGCGGGAATCCGTCCACGTCGAGGCACACGAGGCGCGCTGGTTCGGGCTCCAGGCCGAGCAAATACCGCGGGAGGATCGACACCCCGCCGCCCGCCAGGATCGCCTCCCGAATGGCCTCGTTGCTCCCAAGCTCCATCCGGATACGCGGGCGCACGCCGTGGTCACGGAAGAGGTTCAGCGCGACCGCGCGGGTTCCGGATCCGGGCTCGCGCATCAGGAATGGCTCGGTGGCGAGGCGAGCGAACGGAATGCACCGTTCGCGCGCGAGCACGTGATCCTCGCGTGCGAACACCACGAACGGGTTGGCCAGGATGCCCTGCACCACGACGTCCGGCCGGGATGGGACGTTGGCGAAGACATAGAGGTCGTCCTCGTTCCGCTCGAGCCGCTCGAGCAGCGTGGCTTCGTTGTGGATCTGCAGAGTGGTTTCGATGCCGGCATGACGCTCGACGAAGGCGCCGAGGAGTCGCGGTGCGAAGTACCGGGCGCCCGTGATGACGGCCAGCCGGAGGTGACCCGCGCCGAGGCCGCGGAGTTCGGCCAGGCCGTGCTCGAGATCGCCCAGCGCGCGGAACACCTCGCTGCAGCTCGCATAGAGGCACCGGCCGGCATCGGTGAGGAAGATGCGCTTGCCGACCTGCTCGAACAGCGGCAATCCGACCGTCGCAGTCAGCTTCTTGATCTGCACCGAGGCGGTGGGCGGCGCCATGTGCAGCTCGCGCGCAGCGCGGGCGAAGCTGCCGAGGCGGGCGCTCGCCTCGAACAGCCTGAGCTGCGGGAGCGTCCCGTGCTTGACGTAACGGTGGATGTCGACCGGCGGCATGGGCGGCTCTCCTGAGTCGTTGCCACTGCCGCTGCTCCGGAAACGCAGCGGCCTTCACCCCGGGGATGAAGGCCGCTGTCCGATGCCGGACCTTCACCGCGTGGGCAAAGGTCTCGCTTGCATCGTGGGAACACGATGCCGGCGCGACCGGGGCTTCCGCCCGTCATGACGACCGCGCCGTAGCAGCCGATCCGGCTGCCGAAGCTACTCCCCTTTGAGGGGTTCTCCCGAAGGAGACGATTCGATCCTAGCGCGCGTCCCCGCGCACGTCAACGCGCGGGCAAACCATGACATTCCGCATGCGGCCGCGCGCCGCGATGCGTTACGTTTCGTAAACGTCACCGTCACAACGTTCAACTTTCCGCGCGGGGATCGCGAGCGGATACTCGAGGTGCCACGACACGATGCAGCGGGGGGCGGTGCGCGCCGGCCCGCGGAACGGAGGGAACGATGCTCTGGCATGCCATCGATGGCGATTCTGCCCTCGGCCAGCTCGGCGTGGATGCGACCCGCGGGCTTTCACAGGCGGAGGCGGCCGCCCGTCTCGAGCAGCACGGACCCAACCAGCTGGTCACCACCAAGCGCGCCGGGCCGCTCGGGCTGCTGCTCGCGCAGTTCAGGAACACGCTCATCGTCATCCTGCTCGTCGCGACGGTGTTGTCCGCGTTCCTCGGCGAGATGGTCGACGCGGCGATCATCCTCGTGATCGTCTTGTTCTGCGCCGTCCTCGGCTTCGTGCAGGAGTACCGCGCCGAGCGTGCCCTCGACGCCCTGAAGCGGATGCTCGCGCCGATGGTCGCGGTCTTGCGCGACGGCGTCGAGACGCGCGTGCCGTCCGCCGATCTGGTCCCCGGCGACATCATGCTGCTGGAGGCGGGCGATCGCATCTCCGCCGATGCGCGCCTGATCGAGGCGCATTCGGTCAAGTGCGACGAGGCTGCGCTCACCGGCGAGTCGTTCCCCGTCGACAAGTCGGTCGCGCCGGTCGCGGCGGACGCTGCGGTCGGCGATCGGCACAACGTTCTGTTCGCCGGGACCACCGTGACGTACGGCCGCGGCAAGGCAGTCGTGACGAATACCGGGATGCGCACGGAATTCGGGCAGATTGCGGAGCAGGTCACGAACGTGGCGCCCGAGGCCTCACCGCTCGAGAAGCGAACGGCGGAGATCGGCCGCTGGCTCGGCCTGCTCGCCCTCGGCGTCTGCGCAGTTGCGATAGGCGTGGGCGTCGCGCGCGCGTGGCTCGGCGGCACGCTCGACTGGCAGCTCCTGCTCACGCTGGCGATGTTCGCCATCGCACTGGCCGTCGCGGCGGTCCCGGAGGCGCTCGCCGCGATCGTCACCGGCGCGCTCGCCGTCGGCATGCGCGAGATGGCCAAGCGCAACGCCCTCGTGCGCCGCATGCCCGCCGTGGAGACGCTCGGTTGCACGACCGTCATCTGCTCCGACAAGACCGGCACGCTCACGAAAGGCGAGATGACGGTGCGGCGCATGTACGTGAACGGTCACGAGGTGGAGATCGGGGGGGCGGGCTACGCACCGACCGGAAGCTTCGCGCCGGCCGATTCGGCCGACGACGAGACGATGCGCCTTGCCCTCACCGCGGGCGTGCTGTGCAGCGACGCAGAGCTGGAGAACGACGGGGCGCGGTGGTTCATCAGGGGTGATCCGACCGAAGGGGCGCTCTCGGTCGTGGCGGCGAAAGCCGGTGTGCCCGAGCAGAAGACCCGTCTCGAGGCGCCACGCGTCGCCGAGCTGCCGTTCAGCTCGGAGCGCAAGCGCATGGCCACGCTGCACGCCATGAGCGACGGGCGTCGTCTCGCCTTCGTGAAGGGGGCACCCGAGGTGCTGCTCGAACGCTGCACCGGGGAGCAACGCGGCAGCCATGTCGAGACGGTAGACGACGCGGCGCGCGGGCGGATCATGGCCGCCAACGAGGCCATGGCGCGGTCGGCCTTGCGTGTCCTCGCCCTGGCGTACAAGCCCGTGCCGGAGGGCGCAGCGGACGACGAGGAGACGCTGGAACGCGGGCTCGTCTTCCTGGGGCTCGTCGGCATGATGGATCCGCCCCGGGACGAGGTGAAGGAAGCCGTCGCCGTCTGCCGGCGCGTGCACATTCGCCCGGTCATGATCACCGGCGACCACAAGCTCACCGCCGTGGCCGTCGCCCGGGAGATCGGGATCCACGTCGAAGGCGACATGGTCCTGACCGGCGACGAGCTCGCGCGCCTCCCCGACGACGAGTTCGCCGCCATGGTCGATCGCGTGAGCGTCTACGCGCGCGTCTCGCCGATGGACAAGCTCAAGATCGTGCGCGCATGGAAGCAGCGCGGCGAGGTCGTCGCGATGACGGGCGATGGCGTGAACGATGCACCCGCCCTGAAGCATGCCGACATCGGCATCGCCATGGGCATCAGCGGTACGGACGTGGCCAAGGAAGCCGCGGACATGGTGCTCGGCGACGACAACTTCGCCACGATCGTGAAGGCGATCGAGCGCGGGCGGTGGATCTACGACAACATCAAGAAGTACCTCACGTACCTGCTGCGCGCCAACATCACCGAGGTCGTCGTCCTGGGCGGCGTCGTGATCACCATGGGTCCCGAGTACCTGCCGCTCCTTCCGGCTGCCATCCTGTATGTCAACCTCGCCACGGACGGGCTGCCCGCGCTGGCGCTTGGCTTGTCGCCGCCGGACCGGGACATCATGTTGCGGCCGCCGCGCAATCCGTCCGAAAGCGTCTTCTCCAAGGACGTGCGCGTCCTGGTGCTGCTCGGCCTCGTGATCGAGTGCCCGCTCCTGCTGTGGGTATGGTTCGACAACTACTCGGACCTCGAGACCGCCCGCACGGAGATGTTCCTGTTGCTGGTCTGCATCGAGCTCACGATCGTGATGGGTTTCCGGTCGCTGCGCTTCAGTGTCTTCGAGGCGCCGCCGCACAAGTGGCTGCTCATCGCCATGGGTTGGGAGATCGCCCTCCTCGCCGTGCTGATCCAGGTCCCGGCAGTACGCGAGGCTTTCGGGATCCGCATGCCTACGTGGACCGAGGTGGCCGTTGCCACGGCCGTCAGCGTCGGCGTGCTCCTCGCCATCGAGCTCAGCAAGGCGGCGCTGCGCCGCCGCGGCAACGTGGCGATCCCACCGCGCGGGCGCGCGGCTACCCGGCAGCCCGCCGCAGGCCGGTCAGCGCAGTCCCTTTCAGCAGGAGCCGATGCCATGCGAATCCTCGTTCCCGTCGACCGTTCGCCCAACTGCCAAGTCGCCCTGCGGCACGTCATCGCCCGGTTCATGAACGACGCCACCACGGAGATCCACCTCGTGAACGTGCAGCCGCCGTTCCGCCGCCACGTGTCGCAGTTCTTCGCCAGGTCCACCCTGCAGGACTACCACCGCGAGCAGGCGGACGAGGCGCTGCGTCCATGCATGCAGCTCCTCGACACCTACGGCATCCCGTATGGGACGCACCGGCTGGTCGGCCCCAAGGCGGAATGCATCACGGCGGCCGCCGAGCGGCTCGAGTGCGGCCTCATCCTCATGACCACGGCACGCAAGAACTCCCTCACGCGGCTGGTCGAGTCCTCGGTGACCAACCGGGTGCTGGAGCTCACCACCGTGCCCGTCGAGGTGATCGCGGGCGAGTCGATGTCGAAGTGGGAGCGCTACGGCATCCCGGGCGCCATCGCCGCCGCGCTGCTACTGGCGTTCGCAGCGGCGGAATGATTTACCGTCCTCGTCTTCTGCACCGGGTCGCGGTAGCATCGCGCCATGGTGCCGGGCGCCCCCGATGGCCGCTTGTTGCTCGAGTCCGCGCTGGCGCGCCAACGGACTCTCACGGCGGCGCTGCTCGTTCTCATCCCGCTCGTCTGCTGGACCTGGATCGCTCTGCTGGCGCGCGACATGTATGGCGCCATGTCCGGACCGTCGGCGTGGATGATGACGGCGCAATGGGATGCTGCCCATGTGCTGCTTCTCTGCGCGATGTGGGCAGTCATGATGACGGCGATGATGCTGCCATCGGCGTCGCCCCTCCTGTTGCTCTACGCGGGTGCATTGCGCGCGAACGGCGACCAGGGAGTCGCGAGCAAGACGTACGCCGCCGCCGCGGGGTACGTCTTCGTGTGGGCGCTCTTCAGCGTCGTGGCGACCGCGCTGCAGCGGGCCCTCTCGGAACTGTTGATCGTGACGCCGATGATGGAACCGGCGACGCCGCGCGTCGCGGCGGTGATCCTCGCCGTCGCCGGGGTGTATCAGCTCACGCCGCTGAAGCGCGCCTGCCTGCGCGTCTGCCGTTCTCCGCTGTCCTACCTGCTTCAACACTGGCCGTCCGGCGCATCCGGCGCGTTCCGGTTCGGCGCGCGACACGGCCTCTACTGCCTGGGCTGCTGTTGGGCGCTGATGCTGCTGCTGTTCGCCGGCGGCGTGATGAACCTGCTCGTCATCGTCGTCCTGACGCTCTGGGTGCTTGCCGAGAAATTCGCGCCGCTGGGTGAGCGGACGGCGAACATGACGGGGGTCGCCCTGCTCGCCGTCGCGGTGTGGATGGCAATGCGCTGAGGACCAGAACGACTTATGCGCTCTTCCACGCGAAGGGTGCATATTGCGCGTTGTTGCGGCCGCTCGCGTCACTCCAGGAGACGCCGAACGCCGCAACGCGGCTGTCTGAAGCGCGTGCGAGCGTGAACGTGTCGGCGGCGGGATGCCCCGTGTTCGTCAGCTGCATCGGAGGAGCATCCGGGTTGAGGCCCGCGGCGGCGCGCCCCACCAGGTTGATCTTGCTCGCGGCGCTCACCGACCAGGAGGCTCCGCTGTCGCTGAACGCGATCGGCGCCGCTTCGACACCGAGGAACTTGCCCACGAGCCCGCCGACGGCAGCCATCGGTCCGCCGGCCTGACCACTCGCAATGCCGACGATCGCGTCGCGCTGCGCGGGATTCGCGCGTTCATCCACGACGACACCCACCGACCAGTTGCCCTTCCCCATCGCTTCGGGCGTGAGGCCCACCACCACGAACCCGAGGCCGTCGAGCGCAACATCGCCGAAGTGCCCGCTGTCGATCCTGAACGCCATCGCGAACGTGCATGACCCATGGGTCGGCTGCACGGCCATCTGCCCGGGCAGGCACGGGCAGACGAAGTCGCAGCTGCAGTTCTCGTAATACTTCCCCTTAACCTGCCACGCGGTTGCGGTCATGACACGCCTCCTGAGCGGAACGGGTCAGTGGATTATAGGCGCGCCTGGGCGGGCGTACACGCACGACCAGCCGGCGTGCGCCTGGCCGCGGTCACTGTCCTGCGCACCACGCCACGCCTTCGTATTGCCAGCCACGCGCCTGCATCTGCGCGCGGGCAGCCGCCGTGGTCACGTAACGGTGGTTCGGCTCACCGCGTGGCCGAAAGTACCGGTGGACGGATCGCGTTCCCGCGGGGCACGCACCGGTGCCTGCCGGGACGGCGACGTAGAACGCGTAGCCCTCGAAGGTCCACGCGCGACCGTTCTGGTCCACGGCGGCACACTCGGTGATATCGACCGAATAGAAGTCGGACTTCGGCCGCTCCCGTCCGCGCGACGCGGCGTCCAGCCCCGCACCGCTGCTGAACCGGCAGGTGGGGCGCAGGTTGGTACCGCCCGCCTGCCACACCGCGTAACTCAGTCCAGTGGCGCGCCAATGCCCGTCCGGGCCACCACGGGAAAGGGCTCGCTTTTCCTGCCGATCGGCCGTCACGAGGTAGCGATCGAGCCCCGGGTGGTAATACTCGGCAGCGGTCGCATCGGGTCTTTCCAGCACATTGGGATCCTAAGCTTAGAATTCCACGTGGACAAGTTGTCGCG
>JADMIO010634448.1_pt1 | contig 42059 bp, 40 predicted proteins | sample 8958161 | NCBI WGS metagenome assembly JADMIO01 (sample SAMN16585339, study PRJNA669376) | soil metagenome | isolation source: Crop rotation soil | place: USA: Cullars Rotation, Alabama | collected 2011 | reverse complement strand
GCCGCGACTTCAAGTCACGTGAATTCCAAGCTTCGGATCCCACTGTGCTGGAAATACCCTACCGAAGTGCTGAGAGAGCATCTGCAGACTCCCATTGAATCCGCATGAAACCGATGTATGTTGGGAGCTGGTAAGGTGGTGGAGCATGTGCTCCCGAGTTGGGGCTCATAGAGTGGGAGGAGCATAGCCATGAATCGCTATGTGAGATGTGCGGTGTTGTTTTTTTGGTTCGTCGTTGGATTTTCCCGGGCCATTGCAGATTCGCCGCAGGATGCACCGGAGTTGGAACTGCGGGCGACACTCGACAAAGCCGTTTATGAAACCGGCGAGGCGATTCCCGTCACGATTATCCTGATTAATCACGGGGAGAAACAATACCTCGTGCAGGCCAGCACGGAATTGACGGGAGCGCTCGATGGCTGGTCGTTTTCGATCGCCGATGCGAAAGGACAGGCGGTCGGACGCGCGCCGGAACGATTGCGGGCGACGAATTGGATCGGCTCGTGGCTGGCGTTGAAACGTGATGAGAAAGCAGAGCGGCAGATTTTTCTGAATCACTGGACGCAACCGCTTCCGCCTGGCGATTACACGGTCGAGGCAAGCTACATTCCGCACTCGGTGAGTTCCGCGGCGCCGCACGACTGGCCGGCGATTCGCTCCAGCAAAGTCAAATTCCAAGTCCAGCCCGTGACGCAAACCAAACTCGAAGTCCGCATCTCGCGTCTCACGAATCAATCCGCCAAGGGTGACATGCTGGCGATCGATTTTCTCGGATTCAATGGCGAGCGTGAAGGGATCGATCCGTTGCTGGACGCCGTTTATGCCGAAGACCCGCAAGTGCAGCACCGCGCAGCGATGGCGCTGACGTATTTGATCGATCAATCCCTGGTAGTCAGTTCCGCCGTTGCGCGCGTGAAGGAACAGGGATTGAATTCGACGCTGGCCGAATGGCTCGTGGAATCCGGCGCGCCGGGGCCGACGATTGTTCCGTTATTTTTGAATGCTGTGAAATCAACGGAGCCGAACTTGCGCGCAGCGGCATTCAAGGGACTGCGGCTGCATTTGCAGGGAATGCCAAACGACCCGCGTTACGCGTCAAAAATTCGTTCCCACATGCAGCAGGGATTGCAAGACGCGGATGGACGCGTCCGCTATGAATCGATCGTGGCCCTGGAAAACAACCCTGACAAGTCGACGCTGAAAATCTTTGAAAAGATGTCGCGCAGCGATCCGGTGTCGCGTGTGCGACAAGCGGCCTCGGCTGCGGTAGGGCGAACCGGCAAAACGTCAGCAGCAACCACACCCGCCGCCGTGTCGCCGCTTGGGGACTGAGCACGCAGACGGAGCGGAGGAAGCGGACTGTTCCGCCGACGCGGCGAACGTGGAGAATTTCTTTGCCAGCTTTTTCGAGCCGCACGACGGACAGGTGGCCTGTCCTTCCCAGTTCGAGGAACGGACCAGCAGTTCGAAGCTCTTGTCACATTTGTCGCAGGAAAATTCGTAGAGTGGCATGAGAGAAGTTTATTCAATTCTCAGTTACTGTCCAGCACCTCTTGCGCGGCTTTGCTGGGCGGTAATTGCGGAGCCTGAACCTGGCGGATCTTGAAAGTGGAAACTTCCTGGTCCACAGGGATGGCCGCGATTGGGTATTTGTATTGCGCGGTGATCACGACGCGCTTGTTTTTGAATGTCGCTCCGAGCTTGCCGCCCACGACGCGTTGCGCGTAGGACTGAATGTCGGTGTCCTCATAGGTGATGTAGATATTTTCGGCGCGCAATGGAATCTCGAGTTTCTTCGCTTCCTCGATCAACGTCTTCTTCACATCAGCCTGGTTTGTTTCGTCAACGAAATCCAACTGGCGTTCCACCTTCGTGGTGAATTCGCCCTTCACCTTGAACATCGTCATCGCCTGCGTGCCGGCGTAAAACACCACGATCAAAATCACGACAATCACAATCGGTTTTTTCATGCCGCGGATCCTTCCAGGATTTTTTGCGTGGTGCGAAAATGAGTCTTGGCAACCTTCCCTAGCACATCGCGCCCGTGTTTCTTGACCAGTTCCACAGCTGCTTCCTCCACTGCTTTCGACGCGCCTTTTGGAAGCAGGACGCCGTATTGTTTGGAAAGTTGGTGCAAACGCCGCACAAACGCGTCACGCGCCAGAATCGACGCTGCGGCCACCGCGAGATCACTTTCCGCCTTGTGACGCTGGATGAGTTCGATCTTCTTGCCGCGTTCCATTAACGCCTTGAGAATAATGCTCTTGTTGCCGAACTGGTCGGAGATCGCCTTCGGCGCATTCGGCGCTTTCGCCAACATGTTCTCGATCACGCGCGCGTGGCCCCAGCCGAGCAGATTATTGACACTGCGCATGGAGACCTGAAGCCGGTTGTAGGCTTCGTTGCCGATCGGCACGACGTCCCACTTGGTCGTGTTGCGAATGAGTTCAGCTAATTGCTCGATCTTCTTGGCGCTCGTGATCTGCTTGCTGTCTTTCACGCCGATCTCGTGCATTTTCATCGCGGAACGTTCGTCGAGATAAACACCCGCCACGACCAGCGGACCGAAGAAATCGCCTTTTCCGCTTTCGTCCACACCGATGCGTTTCGCCAGCATCTCCGGATTGTGGATGTGTTCGTAACCGAGACGCGCTTCACCAAGCAGGCAGGGCTCCAGATAAAATTGGATGAAGTCGGTCGTCCCCTTCCCCTGGATGACGAGCTTGCCGCTTTTGTAGATCGCAACATTCACTTTCTCGGAGTCGGACGCCGCGCCGAAATGCGCGTACGGAACGTCGCGGAAATCATATCCCTTCTCGCGCAAATCCGATTCCAACTGCGCCACCTTGTCAGAAGGAAGCTGGCACGTGTAAGATGTGCGCTCGGACATGCCAGAACGATTCCACACACGCGCCCCCGCGGTCAACGCGAAAACAAAACGCGCGTTCCACGTCGATCTTCAAGACTGGTACGCCGCGAATCATCGCAAGCTCCCATGGCGTGGCATCTCTGACCCGTATCGCACATGGGTCAGCGAAATCATGCTCCAGCAAACACGTGTGGAAACGGTGATCGATTATTATCACCGCTGGCTGGAAGCTTTTCCCACGATCGAAGCACTGGCTGCCGCGTCAGAATCGCGTGTCCTGAAAATGTGGGAAGGCCTCGGCTATTACTCCCGCGCCCGCAATTTGCACCGCGCCGCCAAAGCTGCGCAGGGAAACATTCCCGACACAGTGGAGGGTTTACAGGAGATGCCCGGCATTGGACGCTACACAGCCGGCGCGATCGCCAGCATCGCCTTCAACCAGCGCGCGCCGTTGGTGGATGGCAACGTCATCCGCATCTTCGCACGAATTTTTGGAATCGCCGACGAAACCACCAAGCCAAAAGTCCAACAGCAGATGTGGTTACTTGCAGAAGAACTATTGCCCGACAAAAACTGCGGCGATTTCAACCAGTCGCTCATGGAACTCGGCGCAATGATCTGCGTCCCTCAAAATCCGGACTGCGCTGCTTGCCCGATGCAACGTGTCTGCGTTGCCAAAGCCCGCAACCTTCAGGACCAACTTCCCAATCGCGGCGCACGCAAAACCATCAAGCGCGTTACGCACGACGTGACCTTGATTCGCAACAACGGAAAAATTCTCCTCCAAAAACGCCCCGCCAACGGCCTGCTCGCCAACATGTGGGAACTCCCGCCCGGAAAATCGAAGAAGCATCTGCTCACGATCCGACACGCCATCACCGATAAACAAATCACGTTGCGCGTTTTCGCAGGCGAGCCCCCAATAACGCTTGGTGACTTAAAATGGATTTCAAATCAGCAGTTGAAACGCATCACAATGTCAGCCGCTCACCGCAAAGCTGTGGCACAATTGACCACCTATAAAGATTGAATGCAGAAAAGGTCTCGCGCAAAGACGCAAAGGCGCTAAGCAGTTCTCCACTTTGCGGCTTTGCGCCATTGCGTGAGACCAATACTTGATACTCACCGCAACAAAAGCACCGGCACATCCGTCATACGCATCAGGCGGACGAAGACGTCGTTGAAGATGCGGTTGGAGAATTTTTTTCGCGTCCGCGGGGACATGACAATTAAATCCACTGGAGTATCGGCGATAAATTTCAGCAGATTTTCGGTGCGGTTTTTCGGCTTGGCGAACAACAGTACATTCGTTCGCACCTCGCTGGAGTGACAGAGACTGCGGATCGCGTCCTGTTCGGTGTCCTTCTCCAAATCGCCAAGCGGGAAAACATGGAGCATGCTGTTGAAGCGCTGGACCCAAGGCATGACTTTATCGAGGGCAACACCGCCAGAGTTGTTGAGTTCCGTGAGCAATAGGATGTGCCGAAAACGCGGGCGCTGCCATTCGTCTTCCTTGATGTCGCGGCCGCGAGCGCAGAAGACGGAGCATTGCGCTTTTTCGACAACAGTCTCGATGACCTTTCCGGCGGACCACCACGCGAAATTGGAGCCCGCACGGATTGCGGACATGCAGATGAGATCGACGGACTTGTTGCGGGCGGTACCAAGGATGACTTTGGGGATGTCCTTATTATAGACGTACATCTTCGCGATCGGCACGGCGGCTTTCAACGGCGGCGTGAACCACGCGTCGCGGTCGTGGCTAAAATATTTGGCGAGCGACGGAAAGTCCTCGAGGCGTTCCGGTTTGTTGATGGACTCGGGGTCCATCACGTGGAGCATGTACATCTTGTTCGGAAACGCCTGGGCGATTGTCGCCGCCCATGGCATGACCGAATTGGACTCGTGCGACAAATTTGTTGGAATCAGAATTCTGCCCTGCATGCTTCGATCTCTTCCCCCTAAGAACGCCGCCTTAATGTATGGATGCGCGACGAGATTGCAAGCGTCAGACGAGAGAAAGTTGTTCTTCGCCCTCGGGTTGGCAACGCGCTCTCAGCTCAGTAAACCGCTGCAGCAGCAGCGCCGGCGCGCGCACGGGCGTGTCAGGTTCGATCTCGGCCTTGATTTGCAGCGCGTTCGCGAACGCTTTTCCTGACTTATGGTTATTTAATAGGACAAAGGTTTTTGACGCTTTCGCACTTATCTCGCGAATCGGTTTCAACAACTCACCGAGTTCTCCTGCTGAATATAAATAATTGTAGCGGTCGCCGTACTCCTTTTCTTCCTCAAACCAGTTTTTCGCGTTGCGTCCGTGCAGACGGAAATAACCCATGTCGCTCGTGACCGTGGAAGCCGTCGGCAAACAATGCTCCAATTGCGGCTGATCGATGTTGCAAACCGTTATGCCGCGCACCTGAAACCAGTCCGGCATTTCTTCCCGCGCCCACGAATCATGACGCACCTCGACAGCAATCGGCCAACCGGCAAAACCCTCGGCGATTTCCTGGAGCCAGTTCAGGTTTTCGCGACTGTGAACGAACGACCACGGAAATTGAAAAAGAATCGCGTCGAGCCGTCCGGCATCGTGGATCGGTTTGAGGCCATCAATCATCAAATTCCAATCGGCGGCAGTCCAGGGTTGATCGCGCTCATGGGTAAACCGCTGCCATGCCTTGGCGAGAAATCGAAACGCCGGAAAGGATTTCACCGCACGAATCCAGTTTTCCGCCACGGCTGCTGTCGGCGGCTTGTAAAACGAGCTGTTCACCTCCACGCAGTCGAGATAACGCGCGACAGTCTTGAGGCGTTCGATCGCGGGCCCCTTGGGATAGACGACCCCCTCCCAATCGGGAAAACTCCATCCGCAGCAACCCACGAGAATACGTTTCGCACTTTCAGCCACACCGGCAGTGTAGCGCAAAACCTTGTCGGAGAAAACCTCCTGTGGTGCTCCTGAAATTTTTTGACATTAGCACGCGCTACTGACACACTGCGAGAGAGTTGCGCATTCGTGCGACTCTTGCACCGATTGATGAGCAAAGACGAATCCCAAAGCGCGGCGGTCAGTTCGCCTGCGAATTTGAATGAGGAGGCGGCGCCGAAAACCGAGCTTTGGCCGGAGATCGGACTCGCCGCCCACATTGCTGTCTTCGCCGTGCTCGCTGCCGTCGTGATCATGACGTTCGTCAACACGCTTGTCACGGGCGACCCGCAGCCAAATCAGCGCAAAGGGTTCGCGCTCGACAACAAGTTCATCATTCTTGAAGACCCGCGCCTGCAGGCCAGCACGCACGAGAACATCAAACAGATCTTTACGCAGGATTACTGGTGGCCCAAGGCGGTCAGCGGCCTCTATCGCCCGCTGACAACGCTTTCGTACATGGTCAATTACTCCGTCTTCGGCAACAAGGCGAACGCCACCTACTATCACGTCGTCAATCTGCTGATTCACTGGATGAACGCCGTGCTCGTGTATCTGGTGGTGCTGATTTTAATGGGGAAACAATGGCCGGCCATCTTTGCCGCGATCCTGTTTGCCACGCATCCGATCGTCACCGAATCGGTCACGAATATCGTTGGGCGCGCAGATTTGTTTGCGACGATGTCAGTCCTGTTAAGCTTCGTGCTGTATGCAAGGAGCGGTGTCGCTCGTGATCCGGATGAGGAAGAAGAGGAAATCAATTGGAAATGGGCGTACACCCTCGCTGGAATCTCAGCAGCCTTGATCGCGTTTTGTGTGATCAGCCGAACCCATTCAACCTGGTTGCCGGAGCCGCTTCGCTCCGGGTTTTGGGTGGTCACGGCGATTGCAGGCTTGGCGGTTTGCACGACGACAATCTGCGCCGCGACCGCTGGCGTGCGGCCGGCATTCTGGTTGTTCCTGATGATGGTGGCGACCACGATCGGCGTATTCTCAAAGGAAAGCGCAGTCGTCGTCCTCGGTGTGATGTTGCTTTACGATTTCACTTATCGGATGCGGAAACTTCACCCGAACATGCTGGTCAGCTTTTTCAAAAATTTCTGGGGATTCGCATGGAAGGGCTACGTCGTCATGCTCGTGCCGCTCGTGTCGCTCTGGTACGTGCGCTCCTGGGTCTTCGATCAATTGCGTCCGCCTGAACTGCCGTTCGTCGACAATCCGATGGTCGGTTGGGATTTCTGGACAGCGCGCATCACGGCGATCAAGGTGATCGGGAAATATTTCTGGCTGTTGATCTGGCCGCAAACGCTTTCGTGTGATTATTCATTCGATCAGATCAAGATGGTCCACTGGGACTTTGCCCACTGGGAGGACCTCAAGGCGCTCGTGGCATTGGCCTTGATCATCCTGCTCATCGTCGTCGCAATCCGGAATTATTTCCGCAACAAGGCCGTCTTCTTTTTCATTTTCTTCTTTTTCGGCACGATGCTCCCGACGTCGAATCTGTTTCCGAAGCTGGGCGAACCGATTTTTCAGAAGGAAACATGGTGCATCGGCAGCATCATGGCGGAACGCTTCATGTACATGTCTTCGATCGGATTTGCCGGGTGCGTGGTCATCGCCGTTTATGCCATTTGCCGGCGTATCATCCCGGAACTCGACATCTCCGCCTGGGCGCAACGCATCTGGCTGCAGATCGTCGCGCGCTGTGCGCTGGCGCTGATCGCGCTCGCGTTCGGCGTGCGGGCGTTCATGCGCAATGTGGACTGGGAGGACGATGTGAATCTCTGGTCGCAAGCCGTCATCGCCTGCCCCGACAGTTTCAAGACACACAAATCGCTGGCGTATGCCTTGTATGAAAACGATCCGGAGTTCAAGGACATCGACCGGATCATCATGGAAGGCGAGAAAGCCGTGCAGATCACGGACCGCACGCAAATCGTATTTCTGCACTTGGGCGCTTATTACCGCATCAAGGGTGATCTGCTTTCTCAGAAGAAAGCCGACGGCTCGCTGGTCCCCTCCGACGCCAGCCGCGAATGGTACCAGAAATCCGCGAACACTCTCGAACGCGCCGTCCCGCTTGATCGCGAGTTCAATTCCGACAATCGCAGGAAAGAATTGAAGCGCGGACGCAAAGAGACGGAAATTCCCGATATCGGCAACCACGAAATTTACTGGAACCTCGGCTTGTCCTACGCGCGGCTGCAGAATTATCAGAAGGCTCTCGAGGCGTACCTGTACATGCGCCATCTGGCGCCGACGAATCCTGACGCCTATTTGAGCGTGGCCTCCGTGTACATCGGCACTGGCCATCTCAATGAAGCCGCAGTGGCGCTGATGCAGACGTTGCTGCTGGACAGCAATCGCCAGGAAGCCATGCGACTGTTGGTTGATATCTATCGCCAGATCGATACGGATGGTTGCGCGGTCATCAGTACGCCGAGCCGGCCCGCGCCGCAGTTGAATGCTGAATGCAAGATCGTTAAACAGCATATCTGCCAGGCATACGCCGGACTTTCTCAAATCTTCACGGAAGCCAGGCAGTACAATCTCGCCGCGCAGACAAAGGAAAACGCGATCAAGAATTACAAGTGCGGCCCCGAAGTCTTCGACACAAACGCCACACCTGCGGCCGCGGAAGCCAAATGAAACTTTTCGCTGCCGTGATTCTGTCAGCGGTGGCGGTTATGCTGCTCGCTCCGGAAGGATTCACACAGTCAAACACGGTGACACCATCCAACGGGCTTGCAGGCACGGAAAATCCCGCGGGTTTAAAATCGCAAGAGATCGACGGGATGATCGCAGAAGACGAAAAGTCGGTGGAAATTTACGGCGGCAAGTCGCCGACTGCACTTTTTCAATTAGGTAAATCTTACCGCATCAAAGGTGATTCGTTGGCGCAAAGAAATGCGGATGGCAAATTGATTCCTTCCCCCGCGAGCCGTGAGTGGTATCAGAAATCGGCCAGCACCTTGGAACGCGCCGTTGTGCTTGACCGCGAATCCAACCAGGACAATCGCAACAACGAGTTAAAACGGGGCCGTCCGCCGCAGGATATACCTGACATCGGCAATGATAAAATTTACCGGGACCTGGGCCTGGCGCATGCACGGCTTGGTAATCATGCAAAAGCTTTGGAAGCTTATCAGTACATGCGCCACCTCCTACCGACCCATCCGGATGCTTACTTGGGGCTGAGTTCCGCGTACATCGCCACAGGTCGTCAGGAAGATGCAGCGATCACATTGATGCAGGTATTGTTGCTCGACAGTAACCAGCAGGACGCCTTGCAATTGCTCGTCGATATTTACCCTGGGATCGATCGCGAGGGCTGCGCGATCATCCGTGTGCCCAACCGTCCAATGCCGCAGTTGAATGCAGAGTGCGGTATTGTCAAGACGCACCTCTGCAAAGCCTACGCCGGTCTCGTCCGGATTTACATCGAAGCCAAACAGACGGCACAAGCCGAACAGACCAGGACCATCGCCCTTACCCTCTACAAATGCCCACCGAACGATTTTGCGACGAATGCCGTTCCTGCAGCTGTGGAAACCAAATGAAACATCTGGCTGCCGCATTCTTTTGCATGATGACAGTAACGTCCGCTCCTGTCGCCTTTGCGGAGTCCAACACAGTCCCTTCAGAGCTCACTCTGACTCAGTCCATTGATCTGGCATTGCGGCAAAATCCAGGAGTGTTGAAGGCGCAGCAGGAACTAAAGCGCTCGCACGGCGTTTACATCGAAGCGCGCTCGGGATTCATGCCGCAGGCAAATGTCTCCGGCCAATACACCCGCATCGCGCCGGAAGGTGTCGATAAGTTTCCGTTCGCGGGCACCAACGCCCCCGCCCTCGTCTTCAAAAATCAGGAACAACCGTGGAACGTAACACTCGAAGTCTCGCAGGTCATTTATTCCGGGGGACGCATCGCCGCCAACATCCGCTCGGCAAAACTGGGCGACCAGATCGCGCTTTTGGATTTTCACCGTGTGGTGGCGGATACGGTGCTTTCCGTTCGAAATACTTTTTACAGGATTCTGCTGGCGCAGCAACAGGTCGGCGTTCGCGAGGAATCGGTCAAACTTCTCGCGCGCCAGCTTGAAGACGTGCGTCACCGGTTTGATGCCGGCGACGTTCCGAAATTTAATGTCCTGCGTGCCGAGGTCGAACTCGCCAACGCCCGCCCGCCCCTGATCCGCACGCAAAATGAATTGCGTCTCGCGAAAGAGAACTTGGTAAAACTCCTGGCAATCGACACTCCCGGACAGACCAACGACTTCACCACAGTCAAATTCGTGGGTCAACTCACTGCTGAGTCGCCGCGTTACGAACTTTCCAAGGCGCTGGGGGAAGCACTGGCCAGAAGACCTGAGTTGCAGCAGGCGGAAAAGCGCACGGCCGTCGCCGAACAGGACATCAAAGCCGCGCGCGCCGGCAATTTGCCGGAGCTTTCGATTTTCGGCGGCTATCAAGTGTTTGATTCCACCTTCCGGAATGACCCGAGCGAAACCGTGGACGGCTGGATGGCGGGCGCACGTGTGTCATGGAACATTTTCGACGGTGGGCTGACCCGCGGACGTCTCAGCCAGGCGCGCGCGAGGCGTGAAGAGACAAAATTCGATTTTGCCGACACACGCCGCAGCATCGAACTCGAAGTCCGTCGGGCGTACTCCGATTATTTACAGTCCGTTGAATTGCTCGAGGCGCAGAAGAAGACCGTTGAGCAGGCCGAAGAAAGTTTGCGCCTGGCGGAATCCCGTTTCACCGCCGGTGCCGGCACGCAACTCGACGTACTCAGCGCGCAGACGGCCTTGACCGAAGCACGTTCCAATCAGGCGCAGGCGCTCTATGATTTCAACGTCGCCGTCGCCGGCCTCGAACGCGCAACGGGCAGCACCGTGCGCATAAATCCCTGAGCAAGCATGCAGTTCGAGACTTTCGCACCGCTCACGGAAATCCCCGGAATCGTTCACTACTTCACCCTTCGCGATCCCGCCGACGACACGAAGTCAGAGGATTTCGAGAGCCAGTTGGCTGCACGTCTGGGGATTAACAATTTCGCGCGTGCCGAGCAAGTGCATGGAATCGTTGCTGCCATTATTGATACTCCTGCGATTGTTGCGGGCGCAGACGCCCTGATCACGAAGCAACGCAATCTCGCTCTTTTTGTCCGCTGCGCGGATTGCGCGCCTGTTTTCATCGTAGACAAAACAACCCCCGCGATTGCCGTGGTCCATTCTGGAAAAAAAGGAACTCTCGGAAACGTAGTCGGAAATACGATCATGCTGATGAAGAAAGCGCTTGGAGTGCATGCAGAAAATTGCCGCGCGTTCATCGGCCCCTCAATCGGCCCCTGCCATTATGAGATGGACATCTGGAGCGCCGTGGAAAGCCAGTTGCGCGATGCCGGTGTGTCCGACATCCACAATCCCAGAACCTGTACTGCCTGTAATCTCTCCCGTTATTATTCGTACCGTGCTGAAAAAGGTCACACTGGACGGATGTTCGGCGTGTTGATGCTGAAACTCTAGTCGCGTTGTTGTAACTGCGCTTTGCAGAGCTTCCGTTGCAACACACATGACAATCAAATGCACAAAAATGCTTCGAACCTAAAATTAAGGTAGGTTTATACCCACGCGTTGGTTAGTAAGTTCAACATTGCAAACGATGCAATCAATGGGATGTTAGCTCGTATAGGTGCTGTCAGGAGCCTGGGGAATGTGGTACTGGAAATTTCATGACCCACAAACCAGGCTCAGTATTTTTTCTTCGTCAATGGACTAAACCAAACGGAGGATGAAATGAGTAAAATCACTAGAATCGTTGCTCTCGGAGCGCTAGGGGCTTGCCTGATGGGTTGTGGAAAACAGGAAAATCCACCACCGGCTGCCCAACAAGCCGCTCCGCCGAAACCCAGGGTGGAAGCTCCCGCTGCCCCTGCAGAACCTGCAACCCCGCAGGCTTCCAGCGCTGCCAACTCCCAGGCGCAGGGGTTGATCGACAAAACCAAAGACCTTATGGCCAAAAAGGATTACGCAGGCGCCTTGAGTGCTCTCAAAGAATTGTCGTCAATACAATTGACTCCTGAACAGCAACAGACGGTGGACTCGCTGAAGGCGCAGGTGCAAAAAGCCATGGCCGATGGATCCGCCTCGGACATGGGCAAGTCAGCCACAGGGTTGATGGGTAAATAACGGTCCGGTCAGCGCATTTGCGGTCGCGGTGTTCTGTAGTTTCATGGTCAACAGGATCATGAATGTGCGGATGCGTGGCTGTGCGCCGGATCGAACGTAAAAACATACTTCGGAATCGCAGCGGGAATTATTTCAAAATCATTTCGCCCGGTGCCTGTTGGCCGCGCAGGAAGGCTGCGAATTCCATGCGTTTTTTGCCGGCAGGCTGAACTTCCAGCAAACGCAATCCGCCCTTCCCTGTATTCACAAGTTCGCCGCGCACTTCACCGGGCGCGCCTGCGTGTCCGGCGGCCAATTCGGCGCGCCAGACTTTCAGCAACAGTTCACCGAGAAATGCGTATGCACCCGGCCATGGATTGAAGGCGCGAATCTGGCGTTCCAATTCCTCAGCGGAACGCGTCCAATCAAGCCGCCCGTCTTCCTTGGAAAATTTTCGAGCGAGCGTGACACGCGTTTCATCCTGTACCGTACGCGGGGCTTTCCCCTCTGCGATCAAATTCACTGTTTCCACGAGCAAGCCGGCGCCAAGTTGAGCGAGACGGTCATGAAGAACAGCACTCGTGTCATCGGGGCGAATCGGATCGGTGCGTTGTAAAATGATGTCCCCATGGTCGAGAAGTTCATCCATGTACATCGTCGTCACACCGGTCTCGGCGTCACCCGCAAGAATCGCAGATTGAATCGGCGAGGCGCCACGCCAGCGCGGGAGAAGCGACGTGTGGACATTAACGCAACCGCGCGACGGAATTTCGAGGACCGCCTTGGAAAGAATCTGGCCGTAGGCAACGACGATGATCAAATCCGGTTGCAGCACGCGCAATGCATCCACGGCTTCCAGAGCGCGTAATTTGAGCGGCTGCGAAACAGGCAGGCCCAATTTTTCCGCGGTCACTTTGACCGCTGGCGGTGCGAGTTGAAGGCTGCGGCCCTTCGGCTTGTCGGGTTGCGTGACGACATGGATCACCTGATGGCCCGGCATCGAGGCGACTGCCTCCAGACACGGGCAGGCCAATTCGGCGGTTCCCATGAAGATGATACGCATGGTAAAGCGATCCCCAAAAACAGAACGGCGGTCATAGGCCGCCGCTACAATCAAAGCGGAGCGTTCGGAAGCGCGTAGCGGATGTCGATGGTGCCGACCGGGACGATGATCGTGTTGGTCACACCGTTGCCGACAACATCGATGAGCCCCATGCAATTCGCCATGCCGGTGCGGTTCGTCAACACCACAGTGTCTTTGTCTTCCTTCTTCGGAACCGGTTTGATGCCAAATGTCTTGTCGAGCGTGTCCTTATCAAGCGTCAGCGTGCCCGGCAGCGGACAGCCTGTGACAGGATGGACATGAATGCGTCCAACAACCGTGAGGTTTCCGCCGAGCAATCCGTTGGTCGCATTGCCGGTCAATTGAATGTCCATGTTCATGCCGAAACGAACAAGATCATTCGTCTTTCCGGTAGCGGTGGCGCGGGTATCGTTGGTCGTGACATTGTGAACGCTCACGAGGCGCGTGCTGCTGGCAATGAGGCCGACAACATTGGAGTTGCTGCGATCATAAATGACGAAGTTGCCCGACTGCAGGTCGCAGGACAATGCCAACGCCATGACTTGATCCGGAAAATTCGTATCATTCACATCACGCCCCAACGCGAGATTCACAATCTGATGCCCGGCCAGTGGCGGAAAATCAATAATCGGTGTGGTGGTGTTTGGACGCTGCGAAATGCCGTGTAAATACGCTGTCGTCCGGAAAATGCCGCCGTCAATGTCCGCCAGCGCGGTCACGGTAATGGTGGTCAAGCCGATCAATCCAAAAATCGTCCAGTTCTTCAGTGTCATGAGAGTTCCTCGAAAACGGTCAGGGTTCGATCAACGTGCCGAGGGATTTACCCTTCGTGGCGATGGACGTGTTGGAAACGTTGACGGTAAAATTCGAAACGACGAACGTCGTGTTCGTGGTGATATTCGTGACGGTGACATCGAGGACGTTCGTGATGACCACGTTGGTGAAGAAGAACGAGGCGCCCAATGCCCCAATCAGGTCTGCACGATAACTTTTCACACAGGAGTTGGTGGTGTCCTGGATGACGCCTTGCGCAAACGCGTAACCGCCGGACAACCCGTTGGTCTGTGTCGGCGTGAAGTGAAACGTCATCTGTGAAACGATGTCGCGCGAATGCTGATGCTTTTTCACGCCGCGGATCACCGAGGTGGCTTGCATGTCGGCAACTGTCGCCAGGTTACTGTCGGTATCGGTATCCCAAACGATTATCCGCATGTCATCGCCCGGACACTGCGCAGCAATCGCGAGCTTGAGGTTCTTCGGTACCGGGGTCGCCAGGTCATTGCCGAGCCCAAGGTTGATCAGGTCATCCGATGTGATCTGAACCTTGGCGATGGCGTCGTTCGTAAAATTCGCCCATTGCGTCGTGCCATTGATGGTGGTCGCCACCTCAAGCACTTCACTGGTGCCACCGTACGTTTGAACTGTCGCGGAAGCGATCCCCACCGCTGCCATCGCTGCTGCCATTCGCATCCATGCTTTCATCATTATAGGATCTCCAAAATTTCTGCGCCGCCCGTTCAGGCGGAAACCATCGTCCGCGCCCCAGCCGGGACTTGGTGTAATTCACCATTCCGGCCCAGAATCGCACTGAGAATATCATGCGCCACTTCAATCGGCGACTGCAACGCATCCACGTCCACGCGCAAGGCAGCCGGATAATGATTCAATACCGGCTTCGATTCGCGTTCGTACACCACCATGCGGTTGCGGATCGTCTCCTCGTTCGCGTCATCCAGACGATTGTCCTTTAATGCGCGCGATTTCAAGCGCCGAATCATCTCTTCGCGATTGTGGTCGGCGTGCAAGGAAATCAATTTGATGACCTCGATGTGATTCTCGAGCATCTCCGCCTGCTTCACGTTTCGCGGAATCCCGTCGAGCACAAGCGTGTCGGACTCAGGACGGAACGCATTGACTGTGGTCATGCGCTGGATGTGTTCGTTCCATAGACGCACGGTGAAATCGTCGGGCACAAGCTCGCCCTTGCTGGAATATTTCAAAAAGACTTTGCCGATCTCACTGCTGAGATCGATCTGCCGAAAAACATCGCCGCAGGCCACGTGTTTGTAACCGGGCAGCGTGCCGAGCAATTTGCCTTGTGTCCCCTTGCCGCTCCCGGGCGCCCCGAACATCAAAATTGTTTTCAAACGTGCCGCCATAACGTCTCCCTCAGTTCAGCAGTTGATACCAGTTGTTGCGGCGATGCGGTTCGTAACCGACTTCCGTGATCAGTTCGCGCATCGTCTTTTCGTTAATGCGGAACGTCGCGCCGGCCTGCGACACGACATTCTCCTCCATCATCACACTCCCGAAATCATTCGCCCCATACTTCAACGCCACCTGGCCAATCTGCGGCCCTTGTGTCACCCAACTCGACTGTACATTCGGAAAATTATCGAGAAAAATTCGCGAGAGCGCCTGCATTCGCAAATATTCGTGCGAACCCGTCGCTGGCACGCGCAGGCGCGTGTTTTCATTCTGAAACGTCCAGCAGATGAAAGCTGTGAAGCCGCCCGTACGATCCTGCACGTCGCGCAGCATGCGCAGATGTTCGATGCGATCTTCGACGTCTTCCACGTGGCCGAACATCATCGTGGCCGAAGAATTTAAGCCGAGCCCATGGGCCGTCTCCATCACGTCGAGCCATTGCTGGCCGGAACATTTCAACGGCGCGATCCGTTTGCGGACTTTGTCGACGAGAATTTCGCCGCCACCGCCGGGAATCGAACCGAGCCCCGCTTCCATGAAACGCGTGATAACTTCTTTCACCGGCATTTTGAAGACATCGGAAAAGTGATTGAACTCGGGAGGTGAAAAACCGTGGATGTTGACTGTCGGAAAATTGCTGCGGATGTAACGGAGGAGATCGAGGTAGTAATCGATGGTCAACTTCGGATGATGTCCGCCCTGCATCAGGATCTGGACGCCATCAATCGCGACGAGTTCCTTGATCTTCTCGCCGATCTGCTCTTTCGACAATACGTAGGAGTCGGTGTCCTTCTCCTCGCGCATGAACGCACAGAAGGTGCAGTAGACGTCGCAGACGTTGGTATAATTGATATTGCGGTCGATGATGTAGGTAACAGTGTTGCCGGGGTGTTTGCGTTTCCGCACTTCATCCGCCAGCGCACCGATCCCGGGCAGCGACAGGGTGCGGTAAAGACGCAACGCCTCATCGGACGTGATGCGCTCCCCGTCAAGCACCTTTCCTTCGATTCGGTCAAGAGTTGTATCGTAAATCATGACACGCAGGCACAAGCCCCATCTCCACCGCATACTTCTGAAATCGCGACACCGCTTCCTTTTCCGTTTTTCCAAGATCAAAGCGAATAAACCGCGTCAGGTACTCGCGTCGGAACTCAGGGGTCGCTTCGTTTGTATCTTGCACAATCTGATCGATATTCGCAAGCCCATTGGATTTCGCATTCCGGAGCAGCAGTGCGATCTCCGGCATGCGCTCGAACATCCCCTTCTGCCCCGCCCAGACTGCGTAAACAAAAGGTAATCCGGTCAGCTTTAACCACGCTTCGCCTAAGTCTAAAATCTTCGCGCTCGGGTCCAGACTTTGGAGAGAATACCATATCGCGCTGTCGCCAATGAGCAGCATAGCCTCATGTTCCGATAACTTGGCCCCGTGCGGCAATGGGTAGAACTCCGGCTCGATGCCGTACTGCTGTTTCAGCAAAATTCGCAGCAACATCACCGAAGTCCGCGACGCTGTGTCCGTCCCCACCCTTGTGATTTTTTCGATGGGCAACCGGTGGATCAGCAGCACACTGGCAACAGCACCCTGCGAGGCGATGGCGATGCCATCGAGGATGTCATATTGATTATGAAGCAGAACTTCCGCGGTCGGCACGAGCCCGACGTCGAATTGTCCGCGATGCAAAAGATCCGCCAGGCGCGACGGCACACACTCCTGGATGATGTGTTCGATCCCGAAAACCAGCGGCCGCGCATTGAGAAAAGGAACGCAGCCGATCCGGCAACTCACGCCTTGCCCCCTTCATTGCCCGCACCGGCGTAAGTGGCTGCCGTTTGGGAGGGCGAGGCCTGGTCCGCAGAAGCTTCAGCGAAGGCGGATCCCGCATCCGCTTCAACAGGGTTAACCGGATTATAAAGCGAATCGCGCTGCACCGGTGTCCGCCCCGCCTCGCGAATGGCGCGCACCAATTCGTCCTGCGCCATCTGCTGCGGCGTCTTCGCGCCGGCCATGTGATAAATCTTTTCCTCGATCACCGTTCCGTCGAGATCGTCGACGCCGTAGCTGAGCGATACTTGGGCGAGCTTCATCCCCATCAAAATCCAGTACGCTTTGATGTGATCGATGTTGTCCAGATAGATGCGTGAGATCGCCAGTGTTTTCAACATGTCGAACCCGCTCGGCCCCGCCGCTGCGATCTTCGTGTTGTCGGGGTGAAACGCGAGCGTCACGAACGCCGTAAAACCTTTCGTCTCGTCCTGCAATGCGCGCAGTCGTTTCAAGTGATCAACGCGGTGATGATCTTTCTCCACGTGTCCGATCAACATCGTGCAGGTCGAACGCCCGCCCATCTTGTGCCACGTGCGATGAACGTCCATCCATTCTTCTGCTGACTCTTTTGCGTGGCAGATCACGTTGCGCACTTCCGGGTCGAAAATTTCCGCGCCGCCGCCTGTCATTGAGCCGAGCCCCGCTTCGCGCAACGCTTTCAGCGTCTCCGGCACGCTGCGCTTCCCGACCCAGGACAAATGCAAAATCTCGATCGCCGTGAACGCCTTCAGATGCAATCGCGGGTCGAGCTTCTTCAACTCGCGCAGCATGTCAATGTAGTACTCCCATTTGAATGAGGGATGCAGTCCGCCGACGATGTGAATCTCGGTGATGCCAAGCTTCAACGCTTCCTGCGCCTTCTCGACCATCTGCGGCAGATTGTATTCATATGCACCCGCGTCACGGCGGCGACGATAGAACGCACAGAAATCGCAGTCGAGAATACAGATGTTGGAGTAATTGATGTGGCGGTTGAGAATATAGTAGGCCGCGTTGCCGACTTTGCGTTCGCGCACCGCGTTTGCCATCACACCGATGGTCGCGAGGTCGTTCGATCGAAACAGGCGGAGGCAGTCGGCCTCGTCGATGCGTTGTCCTGCCTCGACCTTTTCGTAAATGTCCCGCAGTTCCGACCGCTCAATCAGTTTGTTCATCATCGAATCACGTCCGCCAGCACCGCCGCCAAAAACACGCCGCTGATGATTGCATTCATTCGAAAGAAAGCTACGTTCAGGCTGACCGTATCCTGTTTGCGCGCCAGCAGATGCTGCTTCAGCAGACAAACCACAATCACCGCGAACCCAACGTAATATGGCAACCCCAACCCCGAAATCAACCCGAATCCCAGCAGCACGCCCGCCATGAGAAAATGCGCGGCTTGCGCAAATTTCAAACTACCCGACACGCCCAGTTTGACGGGCAGCGAATGCAGCCCTGCCCCCTTGTCGAATTCCACATCCTGCGTCGCATAAATGATGTCGAACCCGATCAACCACAGCACCACCGCACCCGCCAGCACGACCGGCGGCCAGTCAAACCCGCCGCGCACCGCGAGCCACGCCCCGATCGGCGCCAGTGCCAGTGCGATTCCTAGAAACGCATGTGAAAAATTCGTGCACCTTTTCGTGAGCGAATAAAAACAGACAATCACAATCGCAACCGGCGACAGCCAGAAACAAATCGGATTAATGAACCAGGCCGCGACCATCAACCCTGCCGCGCTGACAACCGTCAGCGCCACCGCTTCTGCCAATGAAATCTGTCCACTCGGTAAATGGCGTTTCGCCGTCCGCGGGTTTTTCGCATCAAATTTACGATCGACGATCCGGTTAAAACCCATCGCTGCCGTCCGCGCACAAACCATCGCCGCCAAAATCAGCAGAAACACGCGCCATCCCGGCCAGCCATGTTGTCCACGCGCCGCCAGCGCCATGCTCGCCAGCGCAAACGGCAGAGCAAACACCGTGTGCGAGAAGCGAACAAATTCGAAATATTTCCGCATTCTGCTTTTTGTAACATGAAGGCACGCAAACGTAGAAGCGCGTTCTCAATCTATGCTACTCTTTCAACATGCTACGTAAGTACGCAATCATCGGAACCGGAGCGCTCGGCGGCTTTTATGGCGCACGGCTTCAGCGAGCCGGCTGCGAAGTTCATTTCCTGTTGCACTCCGATTATGAACACGTCCGTGAGCACGGTTTGATCTGCCAATCGAAGGACGGAGATTTCACACTGCCCAAGGTTAATGCATATCGCGATGTCCGCGAAATGCCGGCGTGCGATGTGGTGATTGTTGGGCTCAAGACGACGCAAAATCATTTACTCAAGGATTTGCTGCCACCTCTGGTAAAAGGAAACACGTTTGTTTTGCTGATGCAGAATGGACTGGGCGGCGAAGAGTTGGTCGGGGAAATCGTCGGACGGGAGCGCGTGATTGGAGGGCTCTGTTTCCTTTGCTCCAACAAAAATGGGCCGGGGCATATCCATCATGTTGATTACGGGCTTGTGACACTCGGTGATTACGCAACCCGCGGTGTCACACCTCGCATGCAGGCCGTGGCAAACGATTTGTCGGCCGCCGGTATTCCTAGCCAGTTGGTTGAGGACCTCGCGCTCGGGCGTTGGCAGAAACTGATTTGGAACATTCCCTACAACGGGCTTTCCGTGATTCTCGATTCCACGACGGACACATTGATGAATTTCCCCGCAACGCGACAACTTTGCGAAGCGATCATGTGGGAGATCGTCGCCGATGCACGCGCTTGTGGCGTCTTGGTTCCCGATGAGGTTGTGCCAAAGATGCTTGATTACACGGACAAGATGAAGCCATACCGTACGAGCATGAAAATCGATTTTGACGAGCGGCGTCCGATGGAGGTGGAAGCGATTTTTGGGAATCCGTTGCGCGCCGCGACGAAAGCAGGAGCAAAGTCGCCAATTTTGGAGACGCTGTACGCACAGTTGAAGTTTATCGATGGGAAGAATTCAGGACGGAATAGTGGGACAGGCGTCTCGCCTGTCACCTATAAATAATTATATCCAACGGGACAGGCGGGACGCCTGTCCCACTAGAAGCTAGTCGCAGAATAGCCCATGACCGCAGTTCCGCAACAAACGGAAACGATTGAAGGCACGATCGAGCAGATTCTCTATTCGAACGAAGAGAACCACTACACCGTTGCCAAGCTTCAGCCGCAAACCGCGCGACGGAGTGAGCCGGTAACCATCGTCGGCAACCTTGCCGCACTTAATGTGGGTGAAAACGTTCGCGCGCAGGGACACTGGGTCAACCACAAGCAATTTGGCCGACAGTTCTCCGTCGTAAAATTTGATTCTATCCTGCCTCGTACGGTTGTCGGCATCAAAAAATATCTCGGCAGCGGATTGATCAAGGGCATCGGCGCGAAGTATGCCGATCGTATTGTGGAAAAATTTGGCGAGAAAACGCTGGAGGTCATTGATCAATTCTCCGGCAAGCTTCGCGATGTGGAGGGCATAGGTCCCGAACGCGCACGCCGCATCAAGGAAGCGTGGACGGCGCAGAAGAGTATTCGCGACATCATGATTTTCCTGCAGGGCCACGGCATTGGCAGCTCCCATGCCGCGAAGATTTTCAAGCAGTACGGCGAGAATGCCATCGAAGTGGTGAAAGACAATCCATATCAGTTGGCCAAAGATATCACGGGGATCGGTTTCGCAACTGCGGATGGCATCGCGGCGAAAGTTGGTATCGCAGCGGATTCGATTCACCGTCTGAAAGCGGGCGTCATTCATTCGCTGGAACGCGCCATGGATGAAGGTCATGCCTGCGTACCGCGCGAGGAACTGATCCAGTATGCGCGTGAGTTACTAAGCACGGAATTAAAGCCGATTGAGAATGCGCTGACGCTGCTCACCGTGGCGGGTGACGCCGTGATACAGGATGAGTTTGTTTATTTATCCGGACTTTGCCGGGCGGAACGCGGCGTGGCGACAAAGCTTGTGCAGTTGCGCGAATCGAAACTGGAGTTGCCGACTATCGATCTGGAAAAGGCACTGGTCTGGGTACAGCAACAGACGGGCAAGACACTGGCGAGCGCGCAGCAACAGGCCATAAAAACAGCGCTCACTTCAAAAATCTGCGTCATTACCGGTGGCCCTGGTGTCGGCAAAACAACGATCGTCAACGGCATCGTCCGCATCCTCAAGGCGAAGAAGTGCGAAGTTCTTCTCGCGGCCCCGACAGGACGTGCGGCGAAACGGATGAGTGAAACCTCCGGCTCGATGGCGCAGACGATTCATCGGCTTTTGAAATACGATCCGCATGCGAGCGGGTTCAGCCACAATGAACGGCGTCCGTTGAAAGGCGACATGGTCATCATCGACGAAACGTCGATGCTGGACATCCCCCTCGCCTATCATTTGCTACGGGCGATCCCGACAACCGCTTCCGTGGTGTTTGTCGGCGACGTTGATCAATTGCCCTCTGTCGGCCCTGGAAATTTTCTGAGGGACCTGATCGATTCGAATGCCGTCCCGGTGGTGCGGCTCACGGAAATTTTCCGCCAGGCGAAGACCAGTTTTATCATCACCAACGCTCACAAGATCAACGAAGGCCAGTTACCCGTACTCGACGCTCCGGAGGAGAGCGATTTCTTTTTCATAAACGAAGAAATCCCCGAGCGCGTGGTGACAACGATCCAGACATTATGTACCGAACGCATTCCGCGAAAATTCGGTCTCGATCCTATGAGGGATGTGCAGATTCTGACGCCGATGCACAAGGGCGTTTGCGGTTCGGAAAATCTGAATCGCGAACTGCAAGCCGCGCTCAATCCGACCGGCCCCAGTCTGCAACGCTACGGACGCAACTACCGCGTCGGCGACCGGGTGATGCAGATACGGAACAATTACGACAAGGACGTCTTTAACGGCGACCTCGGCCGGATCAAGCATCTCGATCTTGTGGAACAAGAGCTCGTCGTCGAATTCGACGAACGCCCCGTGCATTACGATTTCACCGATTTGGACGAACTCCTCCCGGCCTATGCGATCACAGTCCACAAGTCCCAAGGGAACGAATACCCGGCGATCATCGTCCCCGTGCTGACGCAGCATTTCGTTCTCTTACAGCGAAACCTGATCTATACCGCCATCACGCGTGGCAAGAAACTCGTGATTCTGGTGGGTTCACAGAAGGCCCTGGGGATGGCTGTGGGCAATAACCAGACCGCCGCGCGCTACAGCCGGTTGCAGACGTTACTGCGTGGCAAATAAATTACCGTGGACGCGTTCCCGCGAATTGTATAAGCACGAAAAGTCGGTACCTTTTAAAAACCATTGACTTGCATCATGCCTTTGGCATCATGCGATACACGTTTTGCTATAAACCCGAGAAGGTTTTCACGATCCATGTCAAAATTGCACATCCTGTCAGGCGTTCTGGAAGGCAAGGTCATCGACATCATGGAGGAGCGCATCACCGTCGGTCGCGCGCTCGACAACATGATTCGCCTTGAGGACGGGACCGTCTCCCATCATCACTGCATGCTCCTCATGGAGGGCGGCGACATCAAGCTGCGCGACCTTAATTCCACCAATGGCACTCGCGTCAACGGCATGCGCATTGTGGAATCCAAGCTACACAACGGTGACCAGGTCCGCATGGGTTCGGTGGAAATGCGTTTTGAATCGGACGTCAAGAAAGCCAGCCAGCCGTTGCCGCCAACGCAGACCGGCGTTGACCTGACTCAAGTTGGCACCGGCAGCACCCCGCCGCCGACGTTCGGCGCGGCGTCACCGTTTGCGCGCAAGAAGAAGAACCAACGCAACCCGATTATTTACGCGGTGCTCGGATTGGCATTTGTCGCGTTGCTGGCGCTCGGCTATTTTGTCGTCAAATTTGTCGGCACCGGCTCGAACTGATTCGCACTATGCGCATCGTGTACCTGTTGACGGTTGTCGTCCTGACCATGGCGACGGCCTGTTTCACCCCCAACACACCTCCCCCCTTTCTGAAGGTGAATGATCCTGCGTGGAACACGTGGCTCAACACGAAAGTGGATATCGCCATCAAAGAAGTGCCCATGGGTGATCTTCCGAACCGCCCCCCATTCGAAGGATTGAAGATGGTGCTCAATGGGATCGATGGCAGTTCTGCGATTACGATGGAAGGCGAACAGACCACGAGGCGGCAGGCGCTGGAGAAAATGGCGTTCAAGTACAATCTCACGATGTCCGCCGTGACCAAACCCGGCGAAACGCCCACAATCGTTTTCAGCAACCGTGAGGCACGTCCAGGCATCACGCCTCTGAAATAAACTTATCGCTCTTTGCGAGACCGCGCTTCTTCGAGATGTTTCTCGATCACTGATTTTAGATTTGGTTGCCGATCGGTCATTGCCGCCAGTGCCGACTCAAATGCGTGGATCGCTTTTTCGTGTTCGCCCTGCTTGAGATACACGGCCCCCAGTGTGTCGAAGTAATACGCACTATGCGATGGCGAAACTTTGATGGCGCCTTCGCATAAGGAAACAGCTTCGTCAAGATTCGCATTCAACTCGCAATACACATCTGCAAGATTGTTCATCGCATCGGCATTGTCGGATTTGAGTTTCAACGCCTGCTTAAATGCTTTTGCCGCTTCGGGCAGCAATTTCAACTTACGGAACGCATTGCCGAGGTTCACTGCGTACGTCGAATTGACTGGCTCCGGTGCGAGTGTTACCGCCATTTGGTAATGCCCGGTCGCGGCAGCCAAGTTGCCTGCGCGTTCGAGGAACACGCCAAGATCATTGTGTTCATCATAAGACAACTCCCACTTCGCACGGTCGGGCGGACAAACCACCAGCACCCATCGATCCGCACGATCCCAGACTCGGAGAAATTGCTCTTGCGTCAACACCTCGTCAGCGCGCCGATCGGTGTGGACGACTACTGTCTTCGCAAAATCATCAAACGCGAGCAGGACAAAGTAATGGTATTGCGCTCCAAATTTTCCGAGGACGACCACCGGCACGCCGGCGGAAACTTTTCTCCGGATGTCCGCCTGTGTCCCCTTGTACTGTCGCACCCAAAAATTGTAACGCTTCGCGTAGTCCGCCAGGTCACTAGTCAACGTGCCGTGGACTTCCGGCAGATAGATTTCCTTCGCGATTTCGTCCTGGGTGACCTGCTGTCCGTAATACTGCGCGATCATCGCCAGCGCCGCCGGGCCGCATAGTTCATGTTTTTGAGCGACGAAGGGGACCTTGAGCGGCTCCGCATCTAAAACGGATGTCGACAGCAAAAAAAAGAGCACGACCCAACGCATCAGCCGATGGAGAAAGAGAGTTTCGACACCGCGCGTTCGCCGACGCGGCTGCGGATCTTTTGGAGCATCAGATTTCGCTGGGAAAGCAATGCGTGATTCCACACGGGATGATCGACCGCGATTTTCAGCACGCCTTTTTGCAAACTCACTGGCTGCGCGTGTTTGGCGATTTCGGCACCCACGATCTCTGCCCAGTGTTTGTAAATCTGCGCTTCGTGCAAACGTTGTTCGAAGCCGAGTCCCTTGATCACTCCGGGAACGAGTTGTTCGAGCGAAGGTGTCGGCTTGCCGCAGAGATCCTTTTTGGCGAACGGCTGCCATTCACGAAAGACCTTCGCTCGCAAAGTGGGGGTCACTGGGCCTGTTGCTGTGCTTGTTCCGCGGCGGCAGATTGTTCGGCGCCGTCCTGGCCGATGGCTTCGACGGGGCAGCCTTCCATGGCTTCCTTGCAAAGTGCCTCTTCCTGCGGCGAGACCGGCTGCTTGTAAACAAAGCTGTAGCCGCCGTCCTCGTTGCGGGTGAAATTATCCGGCGCCGTTTCGCGGCAGAGATCACAATCAATGCACTGGTCATCGACGTAAAATTTGCCGAGCACGTTGTCCGGATATTTGTTCGAAAATTGAGCCATTCACTGCCTCCTAAAACCACGTGCAGTATAACCCGTTACAAAATCGCATTCAATGGACAAGTTTGTGATGGTCACCAAGTATCAGCCTTAGTGAAACATAGCGGATTTTGATTTAGGCTTGATAACGTAACAAGGCCCCAATCCGCCCATCGTCGCGCAACGCGGTCGCGCCCCGGAGGTGTTCCACCTGGCAATTCCGCTGCATCGCGAGTTCGATCGCTTCATCAACGATGTCGCCGCACGGTTCCGTTGGCTGGTTACAATGCGGGCAAGACACCGGTTCCATGCTGGCGAAATGACAATGGAAACAGGCGAAACCGGGCATTTCAAAGCCGTCTTCCACGAGTAGCGTCTGCGCCTCGCCCCGATCCAGCGCCATCAGCGTCGCGCCTATCCCCTTCACCGCGCGTTTGCCGGAACTCGCATGTTGAACAAGATGCTCGGCGAGTTTCACTTCGTGGTTCCATTCAACGCGTTCCTCGATTTCCAACGAGCGCGCAAGGATTTCCGCGACGGTCGCCTTCGCAGGTTCGGCATGAAAATCGCCGACCCAACGTTCCCGCAAATACGGGTGCATCATTTCCTTGAATTCACGCAATGGCTCGCGCTGGCCCGCAAGAATCAGCCAATCAAATTTGTCGCGCTGGAAAATACGGAACGCCTGTTCTGCCACGTGCCGGAAATGCTGTTGCACCTTCTGATCGTAACGGCGTTCGTGGTTTCGTTCATCACGTCCACCCACCCCGCCTTCGCGTACGCGTTTCGGGACCGTGTCGACCACGCTCCAGCGTTCGACGATCTCGCGCAAGTAAACCTCATAAATCTGCGCGTGCATGCGATCCACCAACACCACGCAGTAACGATGATATTCTCCCAGAATCGCCGTCAAGGGGCGGATGTACGGAGCGCGGTCGGCGATGAGAATATTTCTCACGAGCCGTGGCAGGCCAAATGTCTGCCAATAATTTTCGCCATGACAAGAAAACGCGACCTCGCCCTTGTGACGGTTGGCGACGACCGCCTGCATCATGTGTTCTTCGATGCGCCCAAAATCGTTTCGCAACGATTCACGCTGCGTGTGACTGCCGGATTTCGCGGAAAGCTGGCGTTGCGCATTGTTCAGCAGATCTTTGACCCGGATCTTCAACATTTGCGCCGGCATTTTGTTTCGATCCAGGTTCACGTAGCAACTCGTCACGAGATATTCGCCGTTTTGGAAGGACAACAACTGGTCGATCTGCTGGCGTGTGATCATGGGGTGCACTCCTGAGGGTGAAGGGTAAGACCGACACCGGGCCGTCGGTATCGCACAGGGTTCGAAACTGTCGGTTGCATACTCATCGCAAACCGGACATCGGCTCCAACTCGACCAATATGCCAGAAAAATTCCGACTCTGCCAACGATTTCGTCCTAAAAATGTGTTTCAACGCTTGTGGCAGTTTCGTTGTCGCATTGTTTGTACGAGGATATGACTATGAAACGAAAAATATTTCACGCAGCCCTGACTGTGATTTGTGCAGGTGGACTCATCACCGGCATTGTACTTGCCCAACAACGCCCACCCGCGCCTCCTCCCCCGCCGGCTTCGGCACAAGCCGGAACCGCAGCCCTGATGTCGTTCAGCGATGCATTTGCGAACGTCGCGGGAAAAGTAAAACCTTCTGTCGTCACTGTTTTTTCGGAAAAAACAGTGAAGATGCCGAGGTTCCAGTGGCCGTTCGGCGGCGGTAGTGGCGATCAATCTTCTCCCTTCCAATACTTCTTCGGCGATGAAGACACGCCGCGCCCCCGCCAGCCGCAGCGTGATTACAAATTCAAAAAAACAGGCATGGGCTCAGGTGTGGTGTTGGATAAGGAAGGTCACATCCTGACGAACAATCACGTGGTCGATAACACGGATGAAATCAAAGTGAAATTCCCCGACGGCGGCACGTTCGACGCCGAAATTGTGGGGACGGATTCGCGCAGTGACATCGCGGTATTGAAGTTGAAAGGCAAAGTACCGAAGGACCTGATTCCCGCGGTTATTGGTGATTCGGAGACCTTGCGTGTGGGTGATTGGGTCATGGCGGTGGGCGCGCCGTTTGGTTATGAGCAGACCGTAACGGTCGGTATCATCAGCGCCAAGGGACGTACCCAAGTGGATGACGACCGCGACAAGTATCAGGACTTCCTTCAAACCGATGCGGCGATCAACCCCGGCAATTCCGGCGGCCCGCTTGTAAATCTGCATGGCGAAGTGATCGGCATCAACACCGCCATCGCGACGAGCGTCGGCCAATTCGCCGGCGTCGGTTTTGCCATCCCGATCAACATGGTGAAACACATTATGCGGGATTTGTTGAAGAACGGACACGTGACGCGTGGTTATCTCGGCGTGATGATTCAGGACCTCAGTCCAGAGCTGGCCGAACAGTTCAAGATGGACAATGGGAAAGGCTCGATCGTGACTCAGCTAGGCAAGGATTCTCCCGCTGGCAAATCAGGGATCAAAATCGGCGACGTGATCGTGAAGTTCAATGGCAAGGAGATCACGAACACGCGTCAGTTGCGCAATACGGTGGCCGACACCGATCCGAACAGCAAAGTGGATCTCATCGTAATTCGTGACGGAAAAGAGAAAACCATCAACGTCACTCTTGGCTCGCTCCCGGACGAAGACAAAACCGCTTCACGTCGTGGCGCCAATGGCGATCCGGAAAATAAATCAACGGACTTTGGCTTGTCCGTCGAACCGCTGACGGGCGATAAGGCGCGTCAGCTCGGTATTGACAACGACTCAGGCGTCCTCGTGACGTCTGTTGACAACGATAGCCCGGCCGATGCCGCGCATGTGCAACCCGGCGACCTGATTGTCGAAGTCAATCGCGTGCGCGTGACGAACCCCGACGAATTCCATGCGGAAATCTCGAAGTCCAAGACCAAGGCAATGTTGTTGGTGAAGAACAAAGACGGTACTCGGTTTGCCGTCCTGACGGCGAAGTAACAGCAGCGCAGTAACGGGGCGGGATGCTGAAAGGTATTCCGCCCTATTGTCTCACATTAGAACTCTGGATAGCCATGAGGGATATTGATTTCCTGGCCTACTAAAACCAATTTTCCTTTGCAATATGCGCCCATGTGGAAAGTTCTCCGAAGCTTCTTCAGGCAATCCAATATACTTCCAGATGAAATTTCATTTCGCAGTTCTGCATCTGATCGGGCTTTAAAATAACTAAATTTCGGCGGCAGTAACGCGAGTTCGGTATTAAAAAATCTTCTTTCCCGCCAACTGAGTGGCGTAATCGAATACAAGGCGATCTGGAAAGTTGCTCTTTCGCTTCGCAGCTGACTGTTCATTTGTCGAAGCAAAGGAATCGCTCGCAAGGGAACATTCTCGGGCAGATCCATTTTCCTCACGGCTAAAAACTCGACTCGTTCAAATGCTTCATCAGGGCGCACCTCAGCCATCTCACGTATTTTTGACTCATCGACTTGGAAAGGATAATGAACACGGCTGGCACACCCCATCATAATCAACGATGCGGCAAAAAGTGCGATCCAAAGCCTCTTGTTCAGCATCACCTACCTATCTGTTCAACCCCAGAATCACGACCCCCGCCGCTACAAACGCAATTCCCAGCCACTCGCGTCCGACGGGACGTTCGCCGAGAAAGATCACGGCAAAAATCGCCACGAGCACGACACTGAGCTTGTCGACGGGGGCCACTTTGGAAGCCTCACCCATTTTCAGTGCGCGGAAATAACAAATCCACGAAGCCCCGGTGGCGAGCGCCGAGAGCACAAGAAAGGTAAGCGTCTTGGAAGAAAGCGTGAACGGATTCTGCCATTTATCCGTCACGCAAACCACGATCGCCAGCACTCCAAAGATGACGGCAGTGCGGATCAGTGTCGCATAATCGGAGTCCACCTTCTCGAGGCCAATTTTGGCGAAGATGGCGGTCAGCGCGGCGAAGACAGCGGAACCCAGCGCCCAGAGAAACCATTGCGGCGATGACGGCATGGCGAGCCTCCTATTTTCTGGATTGTTTGAGGACATCGGCGATCAAGGTCACAGTCCGGTCGGTTGCGCCCACGTTGGCATTGATGACACGCAACGCGGCATCCGCCATGTGTTGACGGCGATCTGGTTGCGTCAGCAACTCTTCAAGCGCGTGGTGTAATTCATCGGCGTCCTGCACCTGACGGCATGCGCCGGCTGCAAGAAAGTCATTCACAATCGCCCGGAAGTTTTCCATGTGCGGTCCAAACACGACCGCACGCCCAGCGGCCGCCGGTTCCAAAAGATTTTGGCCCCCGACGTCGGTCAAACTCTTTCCGATGAACGTGACCGTGGCAACTTCATAAAACCAACGCAGTTCTCCCGTGGTATTCACCAACAAACATTCCGGCGGTTGGGACAGCGGTGAGCCGTTTTTCCGTAACGCCATGGAGACGCCCTTACGTTTGGCTAAATCGACAATCTCCGGGGTCCGCTCGTAATGCCTTGGAACAAGCACGAGGAAAACATCCGGAATTTTTGCGCGCAATTTTTGCAGCACATCAAACAGGATTTCTTCTTCCCCCTTAAACGTGCTGCCGGCAACAATCACCGGCCGGCTTGCATCGATGCTGAATTCCGAAAGAATCTGGCGAGCGTCCACGTTTCTTTGCGCCGACTGCGGTAGTGCGGAGTCGTATTTCATGTTGCCCGTCATGTGCACACGATTTTGGACGACACCATACTTTCGGAAGTTTTCCGCATCTGCAGGGCTTTGTGCACACACCAGGTTCAGCTTGTCGAAAACGCGACCGAATAGCCAACGCGCGTAACGATGACGACTGGCAGACCGATCAGACATGCGGGCATTCACCAGCATTAGCGGCACACCACGACGCGCACCTTCCCACACGTGGTTCGGCCAGAGTTCGGACTCCATCAGGATGACGGCGTCAGGTTGGATCAAACTATAGGCGCGACGCACCGCGAAAGGAAAATCCTGCGGGAAATAAAGCAACGTCACATCGTTGGGTAATCGTTCGCGCGCGACACCATAACCTGTCGAGGTTGTTGTGGACAAAACGATCTCATATCCAGGAAAGTTTCGGCGCAACGCGTCGATCACCATCAACGCCAGATTTGCTTCGCCGACGCTGACGGCTTGAATCCAAAAACGGGGCGCGGTTTTCTTCGAAAGTTTTTCCCGCAACTCAGGCGTATACCGTCCGAAACGCTGAAAAAAGTTTTCACGATATTTTCCGCGCTTCCACATCCTGTAAACGAAGACAGGACTCAGAAGGACGAAAAACACCGCATATAAGATCGTGTACAACAGACCCATGCCGGCGGCACGATAGCGAATGCAACTGCCCTTGCGAAGAGTTTTCTTCTACCGGAAGATCTCCGCAAAGAACTGTTTCATCGCTTCCCAGGAACGATGATCGGCTTTGGCGTTGTAGGCTACACCTTTGGACTTGTCCGAGCCTGCTTCCAGATTGGTGAACGCATGCACCGAATCAGCGTATTTGATCAACTGCCAGTCGACGTTCCCCTTGCGCATTTCGTCCTCGAATGCCGTGACATCCTTCAACGGCACATGCGGATCGTCGGCTCCGTGAAGGACGAGCACTTTGCATTTGATATTCTTCGCATCCGCAGGCGTCGGCGTGTCGAGTCCGCCGTGGAAGCTGACAACACCCGCCACGTCGGCACCGCTGCGCGCGAGTTCGAGCACGGTGGTGCCGCCGAAGCAATAGCCGATCGCGGCGATGCGTTTGGGATCCACATTGGGTTGTTTGCGCAATTCGTCCAACGCGGCGTTGATTCGTGCACGTAACAAGGTGCGATCGTTCTTATATTTTGTCGCTTGTTCGCCGGCTTCCTTCGGACCGGTCGGGCGAACGCCTTTGCCGTAGATGTCCACCGAGAGCGCGACATAGCCCATCTCGGCGAGAGCATCAGCCTTCGCCTTCGAAAACTTACCCTGCCCCATCCAATCGTGAACGACGAGCACGCCAGGCAGCTTGCCTTTCCTGGCTTGATCGAATGCGAGATATCCCTCGAGCGTCGCGTCACCTTGTTTGTAATCGAGGGTCTCAGTATGCAATTTCAACGTCTTCCCAGTCACCAATCCGCCGTCGGGATTGTCAGGAAGTTTGTCCTGTGAAAAGGCGCTGAGTGAAAACGTTGCCAGGCACAGCAGGATGAGTTTCTTCATTGTAAAATCTCCACCAGTTTTCTCCGGTTCGTATGCCCCTGTACAATGCTCACGGCGCGTTTGGCGACGCCAAAATGTTCCGCCAGCGCCTCAATCACGGCATCATTCGCGCGACCGTCTTCAGCAGGCTCGCGCACCTTCACCACCAATGTACCGTCGGCGGCGGTTTCGATCCCCGATTTCTTTGACCTCGACGTCACTTTGATCCCCAATCGCATGACACATTACCCTACCAAAATTCCTACAAAACGCGACGGGTTTACCGACCCAGTGTCGCTTGACGAATCAGCGGAACGCGTCGATATTCCGCGGTCAGGTAGGATGGAAGACGCAAACATGCCTCGGGAAATTTACCTACAGGCGTCGGCCTTCTTCAGGAAGCATCCTCGGGAACGGCGCTTGCTGAACTCATGCAGACACTCTTCGTGTAACCAGGGAAAGGGAATGGCATGGCCAAGCTACTAATCGTTGACGATGACCCTTCGATGACCACGGTGTTATCGGAATTGTTCAAATCCAATGGGCATGAGGTAATTGGAGCGAATTCTGCCGAGCGCGCATTCGAGCTGGTGAAAAAAGAATCGCCAGACCTCGTGTTGACTGACATCGAAATGCCCAAGGGAAAACCTGCCGGACTGACACTTTTGTCAGACATTAAAGAACATGACCGTACAATTCCGGTCGTGGTCATGACCGGCGAAGGCACCAAGGAGCGCGCGGTCGTGGCTCTGCGCACCGGCGCGCAGGATTTTATCGAGAAGCCGTTTCACATCGATGAGATGAGCAAGCGTATTGAGAACGCCCTCCTACAGCGCAAAGGACTGCGGGCACTCCAGGAAAATATTTCCCTGAAAAAGCAGCTCAACGACAAATTCTGCGTCGACCAGATCGTCGGCGGCGGCCCGGCGATGCAACAGGTTTATCGCCTGATCCAGCGTGTGGCCGACACGGAAGCAACAGTGCTTGTGCTTGGCGAAAGCGGCACGGGCAAGGAACTCGTCGCCAAAGCGCTTCACTATTCCAGCCGGCGCGCGGCGATGCCGTTCGTTCCCGTGAACTGCGCGGCGATGCCAGAACATTTGCTGGAATCAGAATTGTTCGGCCATCGCAAAGGCGCGTTCACCGGTGCGGCATTCGACAAAGTAGGCCTGTTCCAAGCAGCGGAAGGCGGCACGATCTTCCTCGATGAAATCGGTTCGATGCCCGCAAATCTCCAAGGCAAACTGCTGCGTTTTCTCCAGGAAAAGGAATTGCGCCGTGTGGGTGACAACGACACGCAAAAGGTCGATGTCCGCGTCGTCGCAGCGACGAACGAACCACTCGAGCAGAAGATGAGGGACAAATCGTTCCGCGAAGATTTGTACTATCGCCTGAGTGTAATCCCGATCAATTTGCCGCCACTGCGGATGCGTCATGGCGACATTCCGCTGCTCCTCGCGCATTTCATCCGGGAAATTTCAAAACGCACCGGCATCCCCCCTGCCCGGTTGTCGACGGATGCGGAACGCGCGTTGCTCTCGTACGGCTGGCCTGGCAATGTACGCGAATTGCAAAACACCATGGAGCGCGCGTGCGCCTTATGCGAGCACGGGACTGTCGAACTGCGCGATTTGCCGGAACGCATTCTCGAACCCTCGATCCCCACTCCGATGGCTGTCATAGAATCATATCCGCAACCCGATGCGGGCGCCGCCACTGTGACAGACCAGGATAAACTGATGCCGTTGAAGGAATATCTCCACCTGCAGGCGGTGGCGTATATTCAACGAGCGTTGCGCGCGACGGAAAGCAACCGCGAGAAAGCCGCCAAAATGCTCGGCGTCAGCCCCGCGACTCTTTACCGGAAGCTCAATCCTGACAGCGCGGAGGAAGAAACCGTTGAGCACCCGGCGGAAGTGTGAGAGCGGAGACGGAGAATCGAGCAATCTAGTTTGGAGTGCGGTGACTTGTCACCGCTTTATAAGGCGCGACTAGTCGCGCCGCTGAAAGGCGCGTCCAAGTCGGCGCACTCCAAAATTCAAATCGTAGGGCACGCAATGGCGTGCCCTCCATTACGCGTAGTAATGGTAATTAACATCGGGGAAAATGTTGTCGCGCCACTCGGTCGAATTGAGCCAGGATTCATCGATCTGGTTTGATTTGATCTGATCGTAGAGCCGGTTGAAACGCAGGCAGTGGTCCTTCGTGCGTTTTACAGCGTACGGCACCATGGTGCCAGTCTTCATGATGAACGCCCAGTCGCTCGATTGAGCCAGCAACAACTCGCGCGCGGCCTGTTTCAAGGCGCGTTGCGTAAGCGGGCCGCCGTGCTTGTAATTGCGTGCGAGCTCCGTCATGCGTGATGCCGCGATGTGCAGGTGCGGGTAGATCCAGGCATTGGAACTTTCAAGCCAGACTTCCCAATACCCTTTCGCGCCCCAGCTCGAGGCGTTCGGTTGCGCGACTTGTTGGGTCGGGAATTTCTTCAAGTAATCCGTCGGAGTGGTCAGCTTGAAGACGTCTTGATCGAAGGCCACTTTTCGCATCAGGAAATTCAGGAACTCGGGGCCTTCGAACCACCAGTGGCCATAAAGTTCGGCGTCATACGGCGAGATGATCAGCGGCTCGCGTTTCATCACGCCGTGGAGATGCTGGATCTGCTTCTCGCGATTGTGCATAAAATTGCCGGCGTGCGACGCGGCTTTTTCCATCGCCCAGTGACGATCGTAATATTCCTTGTACTCGGATTTGCCGGTGATGCGGTGATACTTCATCCCTGTGAAACAGCGGATGCCGTCCGGATGGATGTACGGCTTGATGTATTCGTACTCGAGGTCGAACCCGACGTCGCGGTAGAAGTCACGGTAATCGACGTCGCCAGGATACCCTTCGATGGAACTCCACACCTGCTTGGAAGACTCCACATCGCGGGCGAACGCGGCGACACCGGAGGGGGTGAACAACGGTGCAAACACGCCATAGCGCGGAGCGGGATGAGAAAACGCGACACCGTGCGTGTCCATGATGAACCAGCGGATGTTCGCTTCCGCTAGAAATTTTTCGATCCCGGGAACGTACGCGCACTCCGGCAGCCAGATGCCGCGGGGGTCGCAGCCGAAGCACGAGCGATAATGATCGCGCGCGATCATGATCTGCGCGCGGATCGATTCGGGGTGCTCGGTCATCAGCGGCAGAAAGCCATGGGTCGCGCCGCAGGTAATGATCTCCAGTTTGCCCATCTCCTGGAACTTTCGGAACGCGCCGACGAGATTGCGTCCATACCCGTCGCAGAAAGTGGAGCGAGCCTCCTGAAAACGATTGTGATAGAACCACGCGAGATCGTGGAACGGGCGGTCCCACTTTGTTCTTTCGATCTCCTTCTCCGACAACTCAATGAGGCGCGAAATGTGGCGGATGTAGCGTTCCTGCAGGAGCGGATCGAGGAGCATCGAACAGAGCGGCGGCGTCATCGACATCGTCAGGCGGAAGTCGACGTTGTCGCGCACGAGGCCCTCCATGACCTTGATCATGGGGATGTACGTCTCGGTGATCGCCTCGTAGAGCCAGTGTTCCTCGAGAAAATCCTCGTACTCGGGATGACGCACGAACGGGAGATGGGCATGCAGAACGAGCGCTACATATCCTTGTGGCACCACTGTCCTCCTGGTTTGGCTTCGTTATTCCGCGACAGGCGCTTTCAGATGCCCGGGTTGCCGGGTCTGGCCCACATCGCCTGTGATTTTCGTACGACGCTCAAATTGAAGTTCGGCTTTGCGTTCGTCGTCGCCGGACTTGGAAATCGCGATGACGGGCAGTTTAAAGTGGCCGTCAGGGAACGTGTAGTGAAACGAGAACGTGCCGTCGCTACGCAGGCGGACCGCCTTGCCGTCGATCGTAACTTTCGCATCCGGCTCGGTCGCACCGTAAATGATGACCTCGGCATTGATGTTGAACCAGAAGCCACGTTGCGGCGCCCCACCCGACCAGCTTGAACCGGCAGGACTAAAGGCGCTGAACATTCCAGAGCTGGTCTCTTCGCTCAGGCGGCGGCGGAGCCATTCGCTGAGTTCGACGGAGCCGATCTGCGTGCGTTTCAAAATGTCGCCACCCACAAACTGTTCGATCTGTGCAGTTTGTTCCGCGGACCATGGGCCGAGATTAACGTTCACGCTGAACGGGAATTGGAAGCCTTCCCCCTGCATCCGCTGCATCGTCTCGGCGAGTTCCTCGCCCAATTTCGCGTGAGAGCGAACGAGCGCGATCAATTCCGTGAAAGTGACTTCCACGGGGATTGTCGCGAAACGCGCGGTGGTGTCGTTGGAAACATTATCTGCGGGCGTCGTCGCATCCCCGGAACGGCCGATGATGTAGAACGAACCATTATGTTGCCAGAAACCGAGTTCGGCCGTGTAACTTGTCGCGCCTTTGTTGACGGGCAGATACCAGTTGCGCGCGCCAGGATGGATTGTCAGTTCCTGCGCCGGATGCGAATGATTTTTTTCGAACAACCGCAAGACCAGCCGCTGGTCCGACGAACGGTGGCGGTACTCGTCCATCTGCTGGTTCGTCAAATCCCAATACGCAAAGAGCCAATGCGGATCGCGCGCAACAAGGAAGAGGCGCCCGGTGCCATAGCTGTCAGGAAGCTCGCCCAGGTTTTCCTCGAGGAAAATCTGGCGGGGATTCTGTTTGGTCGGAGAGACGTCAAATTTATGGGCGGAGATTTCCGCGCTGTCATCCACAGGTGCTTTCGCAACCGTGGATTTGCGACGGCTCACACGTGCAATGGGGGCGACGACTTTTGGTGCGGGCACCTTTTTTGCAGTTTCGCCCGGACGCTTGCGGACGGCGCGGCGCTTGATTGACTCCGCAGCCTTTGCAGCAGCAGCGGTGACACGCTTTTTCAACGGGGTCGCCCGGCGCGCCTGTGCGTCCTTAATGGACTTCACCAAGTCGGGCTTATTCATCGTGGAAATGCCACGCAACCCCAACCGATTGGCAACCGCCAGCAATTCCGACTTCGTTTTCGACACCAAGTCAGTTTTATTCATAAAACCGCCTCCTGCTTCTCCAAGCAAAATCAGATTAGGGCAAAGACCCGCGTAATGTAAACCGCTTTTTGCGTTCGGATGAAAATCTGCAAAATCTGCCGCAGGAGGAATTTGCGATTAAAAGAGGTATCGGAGCTTGATGTTCACCTGATTTACGTCGTAGGTACCATTCAAGATGTTGGAAGAGCGCGCCTGAAAGCGATACTCCAATTGGCCGGCGAGGTTCGGCGCAAAATTGCGGTTCAAGAGCAGATTTACTGAGAACAAGTCGGTCTTTTCATGAGGCGTCCCGACTGGTTGGCGTCCCATGTCCTGCAGGTGGGTCCATTGGAACACCGGCGTGAGAGTTAGATTCGAACGCAGCCGGTGTGTGATCGACAAAGTAACTCCGTAAACATCTGTGACGCTGGAATCTTTCAGCAGCGCCGAGACACCCGGGCTGTGGTACATGGTCATGGAGTACGACGTATTGGGGCGCAACGGATGTGAATACGCCAGGGCGAGCTGCGAACTGATGCCGTCAACGTTGTCAGGCTTCAATACATCGGGATCAAAGATACCGCCGAAAATGCCGTCACCCGGCCCTAACTCCTGCCTTTTCAAGTGGGAGTGGCTGTAGCCCATCGAGATACTTCCCGCCATTTGCGGCGTGAGCTGGCCGGAAACACCCACTTCGCTGCTCCAACCTTCTGAATCCTGAAGCCGGTCGTTGTTCTGATAGGTGATGCCGTAGGTATTGCGCCAGAAGAGCAGATAATTTTCACGCAACTGCCAGCCGGGCGTCACGGATAATTCATAGGTAGTGACATCCAGCGTAGGCTCGTCCGGCGAAAACGTGTCACGGCGTCGCACTTCCGAGCTGATCACGGCTTTGCCGAAATTGCGATTCGCATTCAGCGACACGGTATTATCAAACGTGCTGAAGGTCTGGTCGTTCACGGCGACAGCCGTCTCGAGCGGCTCGTCCTTGAATGTGAGGCCTTCGGTCAACGAGAAACGCCAGTCACCGATGCGCCAGGGAACGTTGATGCTGACCACCACCGGTGAGGAAAAGGTTTGCTGGTTCTTGTTGCCACTCAGGGAAAATTTCTGGTTATAGCTGAAGCCAGTGGAGATGAATGCCGTCTCCCCTTCACTGCCGACAATGTGCAACGGGAATTCCAAACCGCCTTCCAGATACGGACCAAGGACCCAATAGATGTTGGAGACTTTTGTGGGGCTGTTGTTGAGGTTGTCCGTGTACTCCATGCCGGCCTCAACACCGATATTCATGTGCAGGAGACGGTAATTGATCGTGTCCGCAGACGCGATCGAGGCAAAGAAGAGCGCGAGCAAGCCGGCCGGCAGAACCTTGAACACTACAGTCCGGCAAGCTTTCGGGACATTTGATAAGCGAAAATCAACCAACACAAACGTTCCTGGATCCGAGACGCGGATAACGTCCCGGACTCTCCTTAATTATCGGCCGGACGTGGCGGCTGAATACGCAAGGGAGCGCCGAGCGTATTGATCTTGGCTCGAACGACAAGTCCGGTGGTTCCCTGAAGGTCTCCAGGCCGGGTATCGACAAGGACGCCCTCCACCGCCGCTTTGAATTTGGAAGGCACGCCATTCACCAGCTTGGCCTTACCCGTGATCCGCAATGAACCGCCGCCGAGATTGGAGTTGACGGGGAGAACACTGGCTTCTGTTGTGAAAACGACCTGCTTGGAATCCTGGAAAAGCGTGGTCTTCTCACCCGTCGTCACGCGAAACGAGTTTCCGCGGCTGCTGGTCGAAAACACCGTGAGATAAAAATTGGTGGTGTTGTTCGCCATGTCGATGTTGAGCGCCAGCTTTTCGGTCGCATCCGGCGTACGTCCAATCAGAATTTCGAGAAAATTCCGATTCTTGAAACTGGCTGTCTTGGCGATCGGAACCACCCGCTGGTCGAATCCCTGGATCACCATTTTACCCTGGGCGTTGGCCGTCCAAATCGCGTTCGTCACCGTGGCGCGCGCGCTGTAAGCCGCGGCCAGGGAGAGCGTGACAGTCAGTGCCAAGGCGGCCTTGCACCACCTGCGGCTGTGCATTTGCTTCATCGGTTTATTCGGGAGCTTGCTCATGGAATCACGATGGTTGGGTTGCCGGAAGACTTGACGGTGCCTCCGAGGATCAGAACGGTCTGCACGTTGATCGGCAGATAGGTGACATTCACGTGCACCGGTGAACCGGCGCCGACATTGAAAGGTGCATTCGGGCTGATCGTGAACCGGCTGGAGCCGAAGAATTCGACCGACTCGACGCCGCAATCCATGTTGCCCGTGTTATTGACCGTGAAGCTCAGCGTATTGGTCGAACCGATTTGCGCCTTGCCGAATGACAGCGAAGTCGGCGTCACAGACAAGTTGCAAAGCAATCCGGTACCGACGAGCGAGATGTTGAATGGCGCGCCGAACGCATCACTCTGCACTGTGATCGTGCCTGTGTCCAAACCTTGATCCGAAGGCAAATAGATCACCGGGATCTGCACCGTCGCGCCCGGGGTCAGGAAAAATTGAGAAGTCGGCACAAACGGATCGAGAATGAAATCACCGCTTCCCGATTTCGTAATCGAACGGATCGTCGCATTGACGATGTTTGTGTTGGTGAGAGTCGTTGTCAGTGTTGCATTCGTACCCACGACGATCGCGCCGAAGTCCAACACGTTCGTGCTAAGGGCGACCGTTGCCTGCACACCTGTACCGATCAAGGAAACAGAAGCGATTTGTTGCAAGGGGTCGCTGTTCACGACGTCGAGATTTCCGAGGTCTTCGCCTGGAGTGAGCGGAAGATAGCGGACACCGATTTCCACGGTGCCTGCGCCGGGGAGATCAATGGGCAGCGGCGGGGCGATCACTGTGAAATCCGTGCTGCCGCTCAGCAACAGATTTTGGATCGAGCAGGGACTCGTGCTGACATTGCTTACCACGAATTTCAAAATGTTGGTGGCACCCACGGCGACGTTGCCGTAAGCGAGTTCCGTTTTACTGACGGAGACTGTGCAGTTGGACGAGAGATTTGCGCCAACGCCGGTCAACTTGATCGCAGTATTCCCCGAGGTCGCATTGATGGTGAAGGTATTCGTCGCAGGGCCGCCGGTCGGGGTGAAGGTAAATGTAATATTCGTATTCTGCCCCGCCAACACATCGAACGGTGTTGTCACCAACGGATCAAGTGTGAAATCCGCGCTGCCAGACGGCGTGATGGAATTGATCGTGCAGGTCGCGAGGCTGTTGTTCGTGATGCTCACGGAGAGGTCGCGGTTGGTGCCGATGATGACTGCGCCGTAATCCAAAGCGGTTGGCCCGATCTGCAAGGAACAGGTCGCGGCAACACCCGTGGCGGTCAGGCTCACGATGATCAAACGATGCGTGGGATCCCCGTTGTTGATTTCAAGCGTGCCTCTCGCGCCGGTGGTGCCGGAGGGAGTGTACGTGACATTCAAGACGATCGACGTGCCGGGCGGGACTGGAATCGGGAGTGAAGGAGCATCGAGGAAGAAGTCGGGGCTATTGGTGAGCATTGTGAGATTGTCGATCTCGCAGGTCGAACCGCCGCTGTTCGTCACGGTGATGCTGAGAGTCTTGTTCGTCCCAACTTCGACGGAGCCGAACGGCAGCAGCAACGGGCTCGCGTTGATGTTGCAATCGGTCGTGGCCGTGCCGTTACCAGCGAGGGTGATGAATTGCTGGGCACCGTCAGGATCCGTGCTGGTGACGCGCAACACGGCGCTATCTGCGCCACTCGCGACCGGCGTGAAGGTTACAGGGAAAGTGACCGATGCGCCGGGCGCAACGTTGAATGGCGTTCCGGGGCTGCCGGAAACGAAAGCTGTGCTGCCGTTGATTTGGATCGAATTTACGGTGCAAGCGAGCGCGCCGTTGTTGCGAACGACGACCGTCAAGGTGCCGGTGTCACCGACGAGGACGTTGCTGAAATTCAGGGAAGACGTGTTGAGCGTGATGTTGCAGGCCGGCTCGGGATTCGCGCCGCTGCCGGAGACGGCTACGGTCAGTTGCGGGTGATTTGGGTCCTCGGTGTTCAAGACAATGAAGCCCTCGTCGGACGTGATCGCTGCGTTGTACGGAGGAGTGCCCGTCGGCTTGATTGTGCCCATGGGCGCGATGCTGATGCTGCGCGGGGCTGTAGGAGAATTGGAAGAGGTGCAGGGTTCGTAGTTGAACGTGATGACGGCATCCATGTCGGCGCCGGCGACGCCGCTGAGGCCGATGCCGCGCGCGTGCATCAGGATCTGGCCTTCGCCCTGGTAGACCTGATTGATTTCAAAAAACTCGACGAGCGGAGCGACGATCTTCTGCGTGTTGCGATTGTAAGCGACGAGGCGAATCTTCGGATGAACGCCGTTGACGGTGCATTCCACGTCGTGAACGGCAATTGCGAGGTCGCTGTTGGGTGCGTTCGTGCCCAGGATCAGGCGCGAGTCCCCCTTCAAGTTGAAGGGGCGAATCCCGTCAGGCGTTGCACCGGTGCCCTTCAGGCCATTGTTGGCCAGAAAGACGTTGGTGCTGCTCGCGTGGCTCGAGGTCCACGGGAACACCTGTTGGAGCGCTATAATAAAGAGTGCTGAGAGAAACTTGGCGGTGAAGGATTGGCCGAATCGCATAGCGGCGAGGCTTATGCCGTAAATCACATTGAGGGTCAAGCCTTTTAGTGGGGTAACACCCCCACCCTGTTACTTCACTTTGCGCGGAACGGGGGCGGGCGGCGCTTCTTCCTGCATCCAATGATTGAGAATATCGCGATAATGCAAATTCAAGAGTGTGCCCAAGCCGAGCATGCAAAGGATGGCGAGACTGAAGACAATAAAGCCGGAAAAGTTGTGGACCTTCGTCGCCGAATCGCTTCCGAAGCCGAGTGATACCAATACCATCGTCATAATACGCGCGAGATTGCCGATGACGGCAAGTGGAATACTCGAGAGGAACAACACCCATTTTTTCCACGCCTTATCCATGGCGAGGTATCCATATAATGCGGTCAACGTCATCAACGCTTCCAAGGAACGGATGCCGCTGCACGGGTTGGCTACTTCCAGTGAGGCGAAACGTTTCGACGCGGAATGGATGCCGGTACCGGAATTATACACGTCGAGGCCGAAGAGGTTGAGGACATGGCTCGAGGTTTCGGCGACGAACAGGCGCAACGGGAACCCGACCTTCTCGTCGAGGAAGTCGAGCGGTATCATAAATGAGAGCAGCGCGCACGGGAACCAGAGTTCCTGGAGCCAGACCCAACCGCCGAGGTAAAGGACGACGCCGAAGGAGAGGATGACCAGCGAGATGGCGATCAATTGATTCAATTGACCGCGCGCGCCGAAGATGTACATCACCATCGCGGTGCCAATGAAGGCGAGCCCCCATTTGCTGCTGGTCATGGGGACGCCGCGGAGTTTTTTGTTCCAACGCCAGTACATCAACGCCACGGCGAGCGGCGGGACGAAAAACCCGTGCACGTAATCCGCGCCGCGGCTCCACGAAATCCAGAGCCAGTTGAAGAGTGATGTTTTACTGACTTGGAAGAGGCAGACGCGATTGATGAAGTAGGCGTAAACGACTAGAAGCACCACGGCCAGCGGCAAAACCATTTCGCGCCAGTCGACACGATTCCCGTATAAGCGCGAGGCAGGCTGCGGGTCTATGGAAGCAACTTCTTTCATGAACCTTGCGCCTAAATTGTGTCAGGCTGGCGCTAAAGTCAAGAAGTCGGAGAACGGCGGGGTTGGGAGATGGTAGCTTTCCAGCACATTGGGATCCTAAGCTTAGAATTCCACGTGGACAAGTTGTCGC
>JADMIO010930460.1_pt1 | contig 42064 bp, 31 predicted proteins | sample 8958161 | NCBI WGS metagenome assembly JADMIO01 (sample SAMN16585339, study PRJNA669376) | soil metagenome | isolation source: Crop rotation soil | place: USA: Cullars Rotation, Alabama | collected 2011 | reverse complement strand
AGGTGAGCCAGTGTGATTACATTTGCGGCCTAACTGTGGCCAGTCCAGTTACGCTGGAGTCACTAGTATTTAGGTGACACTATAGAAGCGGCCGCGACAACTTGTCCACGTGGAATTCTAAGCTTAGGATCCCAATGTGCTGGAAAGAAACAGCAGTGCTCAACTTCGCGTTATGGCGGGCTACCGGCTGGATTGTATTTGTTGTCATTCTCATCAATAATTTTTACGAGCTGGTACTGGTAAAACATGAGATGGAGGAAACGCTATCCAAAGCGCGGGTAATGGAAGTAGCAAAAATGCAGGCAGAGCTGGAATCACTGAAAGCACAGATCGATCCGCACTTCATCTTTAATTCATTGAACACCTTATCGTACCTGATAACACATAAGCCGGAAACAGCAAAGATGTATAATGAAACGCTTGCAAGAGTATACCGGTATATCCTTATTCACAAAGACGAAGACCTTGTCTTTCTAAAGGAAGAACTGGAATTTATCAGCAATTACTTCTACCTGCTAAAAATCAGGCACGAAAAAGCAATTAACATGATTATCGATATACCCGACGTAAAGGCGGAAAACTACTTAATCACTCCCATCTCATTACAAATACTTGTTGAAAATGTAATTAAGCATAATTACTTCACTGTTAAAGACCCCATCACTATTCATATTGGCGTACAGGCAAATTATGTGACAGTTAGAAATAAAATGCGACAGAAGGAATACACGGAACATACGACAGGCACTGGTTTAAAAAATCTTAAAAACAGGTACCAGATCCTAACCCAAAAAAACATAACGGTAACGAAAGACAGTAATGAATTTGCTGTAAATATCCCAATACTAAAAGCGTAAGGACATGCTAAACATAATAATAATTGAAGACGAACAGCCAGCGGTTGAAAATTTAATTACAGAATTAAAACAAGTAGAAACTCCGCATAAAATAGTGGCGGTACTCCGAAGCATCGAGGAGAGCATCCTTTGGTTTAGAACAAAGGAGACCGCTCCGGATTTGATTTTTATGGATATACACTTAGCAGATGGTATTTCCTTTAATATCTTCAAAGAAGTAGAAATTAATACACCGGTTATTTTTACCACAGCCTATGATAAATACATAATGGAAAGTCTCCAATATAACGGAATTGATTACCTGTTAAAACCAATTTGTCCTGACAAACTTAAACAGTCGATTTCAAAATTTAAAAATTTAAAAACCTATTTTACAAGCAATGTATTAAAATTACTTGCTACACCAAATGCTGAGAAGCCTTCAATGAAGGATCGCATTATTGTAAAAAAAGGAATAGAATTTCAAAGTATTAAAACCGAAGATGTCGCGTATTTCTATACAGAGCACAAGCTGATTTTCCTTGTAGACAAAGAGGGTAAGAAATTCATGACCCATGCTAATAATCTTACCGAATTGATGAACCAATTAAATCCAAAAATGTTTTATCGCGCCAACAGGAAATACATCATCAATATCAATTACATAAAAAAATATAAGCCTGTAAATAGGGTAAAACTGGAAGTTGACTTAGTGATACCAGCTTCAGAAGCAATTGTAATTAGCCAGGAAAATACTAGTGATTTTAAAGAATGGATTGAGAGTTTGTAAAGTCTGAATTCGTCAACTTGCTTTTTTCTCAACTTGCCAGTCGCACAAAGCATCTACTAAAGCAGTATTTTCTTCCTCCGTTCCAACCGTAATACGAAGGCAATTATCGCATAGTTTTACATTACTGCGGTCACGAACCACGATGCCTCTCGTCAATAAGTAATCATATACTTCTTTGGCCTGTTTCATGCGTACCAACAAAAAATTAGAGTCTGATGGAAACACCTTCTCTATAAACGGAATTTTTTCAAATACCTCCTTCAATGCAACACGCATTTGTACCAATTCTTTAATCATATCATTCACCTGTCCCACCTCTTCTAAAGCTTTCATTGCAAGGTCTTGTGTAGACTGGTTGATATTGTAAGGCGGCTTCACTCTATTTAGGATATCGATAATTGCAGGCGACGCGAAAGCCATGCCCAGCCTCAATCCTGCCATACCCCATGCTTTGCTAAACGTTTGCATAACTACGAGGTTAGGATAGTCATCAAGGTCAGCAATAAATGATTTATGTCTCGAGAAATTAATGTACGCTTCATCCACTACCACAATGCCATTGAAGTTGTTCAACACGGCTTCAATATCTGCACGGTCCATCGCATTTCCTGTGGGATTGTTGGGCGAACATATCCAAATCAACTTGGTATTTTCATCTGCAAGGTTTTCCATATGCACAAGATCAAGTTGAAAACTATCCAGCAACGGCGCACGTCGAACTTCCACATCATTGACGTTGGCGCTCACTTCATACATCCCATAAGTAGGCGGGCAGATGATCACGTTGTCCTTACCGGGATTACAAAAGCAGCGATACAATAAATCAATACATTCATCACTGCCATTTCCTAAAAATATCTTTGAAACCTCCACTGATTTCACTGCGCTAATTGCAGTTTTTAATTTTACCTGGTGGGGATCGGGGTACCGGTTATACCACTTCAGCAATGGCGATCCAAGTGAGTTTTCATTTGCATCTAAAAATACTTTTGCGTCACCACTAAATTCATCACGAGCCGACGAATATGGAACAAGGCGCTTTATATTTTCTCTTGTAAGTGTATCCAGGTCAAACATCAATTTTACATTTAAATTTTCCAGGTTTCTATTCCTATTCAACACGTTCAATTAAAAGATGGTTATTATGGCTCCCGCATTATCTTTCAATTAAACATTGTTGCGTCGCACACTTCGACACTTTTTCTCCATTCAGCCAGTCTTACTATTTCTTGTTGCATGCAGCTAATAGCCAATGGCTAAACAGCCAACAGCTTTCTTACATTATATTATCGCTTCTTACCTCAAGCCGCTTTGCTACTGCGTTTGCGTGGGCATCCAGTCCTTCGGCGGTTGCCATTATTTGTACTGTGCTTCCAATATTTTCCAGTCCTTCCTTGCTCAACTTCTGGTAAGTGATCTTCTTTACAAAGCTATCTACACTCACACCGCTATAAGCTTTTGCATAACCGTTTGTCGGTAATGTATGGTTGGTTCCGCTGGCATAATCACCAACGCTTTCCGGCGAAAAATTGCCCAGGAAAACAGAACCTGCGTTAGTAATTTGATTCGCAATTAGCTCGTCATTTTCACAAGCAATAATTAAATGCTCCGGCGCATATTCATTTACCAGGTCTATAGCTTCTTCTACATTTTCAATTACAATTGCTTTACTATTTACCAGCGAGGCACCGGCAAATTCTTTTCGTGGTAACGTTTCTAATTGATCCTTTACTTCTACTATAACAGCATTAGCAACGTTGATAGAAGTTGTAACCAGCAACACTTGGCTATCCGGCCCATGCTCTGCTTGTGCAAGGAGATCCGAAGCAACAAAAACGGGGTCACAAGTTTCATCTGCAAGCACACAAACTTCACTGGGGCCTGCAGGCATGTCAATAGCAATTCCATCTTTTTGCACCAGTTGTTTTGCGCAGGTTACATATTGGTTCCCGGGACCAAATATTTTATAAACCTTGGGAACCGTCTCTGTACCGTAAGCCATAGCCGCAATTGCCTGTGCGCCTCCAGCTTTGTAAATACTAGTAATGCCCACCTGCTTAGCCGCATACAAAATAGCAGGATGAATTTTGTTTTCCGTACCAGGAGGCGTACACAATATGATCTGCTTACAGCCTGCAATTACGGCGGGTATTCCTAACATTAATATCGTAGAGAATAAGGGCGCGGTTCCGCCGGGAATGTATAAGCCAACCTTATCAATGGCAATACTTTTTCTCCAGCACTTCACGCCGGGCATTGTTTCAATCCCCTCTTCACTTCTTAGCTGCGATTGATGAAACAGTTCAATGTTTTGCTTCGCCTGTTCAATAGCTAATTTAAGCTTATCTGTAAGCAACAATTCAGCTTCCGCTATTTCAGCTTCGGTTACCAGCAAATCAGTAATTACAGCTTTGTCAAACTTCAAAGAGAAATTGCGCAATGCAATATCACCCGTTGTTCTTACTGATTCCAAAATGCCCGTCACACTCGATTCTAAAGCCGAAGTATCCATTACAGGACGCTGCAGTAACGCCGGCCAGTCTTGCCTTAACGGATTGTTTATGATTGAGAGCATGTAAACGTTTTGATTAGATGATCATCTTTTCTATCGGCACCACCAGTATACCCTGTGCACCTGCATCTTTCAGCTTTTCAATGATATCCCAAAAATCATTTTCGTTAAGTACGCTATGAACACTGCTCCACCCTTCTTCGGCTAACGGTAATACGGTAGGACTCTTCATGCCGGGCAACAAACCGATAATTTCTGATAAATTATTGTTAGGCGCATTCAGCAAAATGTATTTGTTGTTCTTTGCCTTTCTCACAGCTCCAATCCTGAACAATAACTTTTGAAGCAGTTGCTCTTTCTCTTCCGTGAGGTCATCATTCTTAATCAGCACCGCCTGGGACTGAAGTATGGGTTGAACTTCTTTTAAACCATTCATGAATAATGTAGAGCCACTGCTCACCAAATCGCAGATTGCATCAGCCAAACCTATACCAGGAGCTATTTCCACGCTACCGCTGATCTCGTGTATTTCGGCGTCAACCTGGTTATCTTTTAAAAACTGCTGCACCAGCACAGGGTACGTTGTCGCTATTCGCTTCCCTTGCAAAAAGCTAATGCCTGTATACTCTGCACCTTTATCAATTGCTATGCTTAACCTGCATTTTCCAAAACCCAACTTCTGAACTACGGCTACCTTCTTCTTCTTCTCATACACCACGTTCTCACCGGCGATACCAATATCAGCTACACCATCTTCCACGTATTGCGGTATATCATCATCGCGTAAAAAATAAATTTCCAGCGGGAAATTACTCGCTTCCGCCTTCAGCTTATTTACACCGTTCGATATATCGATGCCGCATTCCTTCAACAGCTTGATACTGTCGTCGTATAACCTGCCGGATTTTTGAACTGCAATTTTTAGGACCATATATTTTGATTAACTAAAACAAAAAAGGCTCACCAACCGGTAAGCCTTTCATGTTTAATATCTTGATGATTGCACAAACACAACACGGGCTTACCTTACGGCAAGGGATGATGATGTATGTGCAAATGTTTTTTCATGCCGCAAAGATAGCCGTCACACATTATCTACCAAAAATTTATGACAGCGCGACTGTGAAGGGTTTCATAATAGGACTAATAACCCGGCTAAGCAAGAGCTGGCAATACCTATGATCGTTTACCGAAAACAAGTTTCACTTCGGCAACGAGATAACCAAGATTGGTAGCACCTGTTTACCGCTCCAATAATGATACATCCAATTATTTATTTTTAGAGCAACGGAAACTGATTTTACTTGTACCTTGTTACTATTGCTACCAGCTTCACCAATCTTGTTTTGTATGAGACAGATATTGTTACTCCTCGCGTTTGCTCCATCTATTTTGCTTGCCCAAAAAGGGATGATGTTCGAGCACGGCCCCACATGGAAAGAAGTGCAGGCGAAGGCCAAAGCTGAAAATAAATATATTTTCATGGATGCATTTGCAACCTGGTGCGGCCCTTGTAAATACATGGCAAAAAACATATTTCCGCAGGAAGCAGTTGGCGAATTTTTCAACTCGAAATACATTAATGTAAAGGTGCAACTGGATACCACTGATTCAGATAATGAGGAGGTGAAAAAATGGTACGCTGACGCACATGCGATCATGCAAGATCACAAGGTTGAGGCGTTCCCTACTTATCTCTTTTTTAGTCCCGAAGGCAAACTGGTGCATCGTTCCGTAGGTGCCAGTGAGGCTCCCGCTTTTGTAGCGAAGGGAAAAGATGCGCTTGATCCTGGTAAACAATTTTATACCCTGTATGAACAATTTAAAGCAGGTAAAAACGATCCCGATTTCCTTAAGAAAATGTCGCTCGCTGCAATGGAGGCTTACGATATGGAAGTGCTGAAACAAGCCTCCGGCGCCTTCATTAATTCATCTCAAAACTTGCTTACAAAAGAAAACATTGACTTCATAGCGAGAGCTACGACAGGAATAAATGATCCCGGTTTTAAATTGATGCTGAACAACCAGGCCAAATTTGATGAACTCGCTGGAAAGGGATTTACAAATCAAAGACTGGTTTCTCTTATCAGCGAGGACGAAGTATATCCTATTGTTTGGGGGAAGAAGTTTGATAAAAACTGGGATGAGTTGGCTAAGACGCTCACTGCAAAATATCCCGCACAAGCAGAAGAGGTAATCTTAACCTCAAAAATCTCATACTACCAAAGCACTAAAGACTGGAATAACTTCCAGGCCAACATTGTGAATTTCATGGACAAGTATGGTGCGAACCTGGACAACAACAGGCTGAATGAGTTTGCATGGACCGTATTTGAAAATTGCGCTGACATCCGTTGCGTGAAAGAGGCATTAGCATGGAGCAAACGCTCTATCGCCAAAGTAGATCAACCTGAATACATTGACACGTACGCAAATCTCTTGTACAAGCTTGGTAAGAAAACAGAGGCCATTAATTGGGAAAAAAAGGCGCTTGCCTTAGCACAGGATGACAATAAAACTCCTTACCAGGAAACGTTGGATAAGATGCTTAAAGGTGAAAAGACATGGAAAGATTAGGTTTGCTTGAACACTTATCGTTCGGATAAATAAACCATCAAACTGATACCTGAATCTTGAGGCTGATACATCACGACCACTACTGCCCTACAAGGAATACAGCATTCGCAAACAGCAATTTACCATTTTCCCAGAAGGAACGGAATAGCGGGTCATCGGTAAGATAAATTACGCTGCCCCGCCCCATATCCTGCACACCAAAAACCACGCTGTCAAACAGTTTCTTCTTTACGTTTACACCAGCAAAGCCGGTCACGTAGTTTTCTTTTTTGAAATAGCCAACGTTCCATCCATCTTTCAGGTAATCATATACGGCTGCGTCAGTCTTTAAAGTGTAATACACTGAGTCAAGTCCAAATGCCAGTGGATGCGTCTTATCCAATTCCACACGATAAATGGCGCCGGGTATACTATTCGTTAAGCCTTCTCTTTCCCTATTACCATATTTCTTAAGATCAGTATAGTCAGCCTTTTCATCTTTCTTCTCTTCCTCTCTCGCTTTCAATCCCCACTCGTTTGATGCCATTTGTCGAACTGCGTTTTCAAGTGCTATTATTTTGCCCCCGCCTTGCACATAATCTTTGAGTTTTTGATTCGCGCTCTTGTCTGTAATTGACCTGTAGTTTCCATTCGGCAAAATGAGTACGTTAAAAGCCTGAAGATTCGCATTGCCAAGATCATTCGCGTTTATAAGTGTCACCGGGTAATTGATATTCTGCTCAAAGAAATGCCATACTTCTCCTGCTGATAATGAGGATACCTGTTCGCCGGTAACCAATGCAACACGTGGCGCTTGCACATAACGAATGTATTGCGAACCGAAATCCGGTCCCTGCTCTACGAACCCTGAACTGATTGCGTCTATTTCTATTTTGTTTGAGTCGCTAACGGCAGATAGTGTTCGATCAAGATCCGGGCGGTTGCCTTGTTTCAAGACGATCAAAGTTCCGCGGTCATAATTTTTCCCTTTGTAAGTGAACGGCTGTTCTGCATAACGTATCCGTACATTTTCCTGCAGAAGCTGCGACAAAACTTTTACTCCTGCCAAACTGTTATACCTGATAAGATATCCATACGTTGAAGCTTGCAAGTTGCCTTTCATAGCGTCGCCTGCAACGGGTTCGAGTGGTAAATTTTCTTTAGATAAGTATGCATCAACGCCATAGGCGTAAGGCAATGCCCATGCAGTAATGTCGTAAGTGTTAGAGTCCGGCAGCACAGTATTTGGATCTAACAATACCTTGGCCAATACAGAACGCGGCTGAGACGTACTAACAGCAATATGATACTTCTTTAACTCAGCTTTGTCTGTTTTAGTGGCAGCATAGTTAACGCCTTTAAATGATTCATTTTTCAGCTTTCCAAATTGGATTCCGTTCCGGGATAATAATTCTGATAAAGCACGAATCTTTTCCGGGTTGTCGCTAGTCAACACATATGTTTTTACAGGGTTGCCCTTGCCGGCATTACTATCATCGAAGAATTTTTTAAACTCAGTGATAAGCCTTGAGGCATTTTGAGAAGCAACTTCAACTGTAGAGAGTGAAGTTGTAAAATGATGTTGCGCACGATCAACCAACGTAAGCGTATCGCCGGATGCAGTTTGAACTGCCAACCCGCCCCTGCTATGGCCGCCTTGCTCGTACGTCATGCCTATCGCGCCGCTGTAGGTTGGGTAGGTATCGCCATAAGATGGGTATAACAAATCGAAGTTCTCCTTCGTAAAATACAACCAGCCCCGTTCATCAAAATACTTTGCATGGTTCTTACCGATGATGGTTTGAAACTCCCGCTGCCATGGTGTAATCACTTCGTGAAAGGGCTCTGCTGCAGGCGCGAAGAAGTAGGGATTGTTATAATACTGCTCATGAAAATCGACATGCACCTGCGGCAACCATTGGTTATACCTTGCAAGCCGCTGACGTGTTTCTATTTGTGTTTGCCATGCCCAATCGCGGTTTAAATCAAAGTTGTAATGATTAGACCTGCCTTGCGGCCAGGGCTCATTATGTTCACGGGCTAACGGGTTGGCATCAGGAGATTTGCTTGCAACAGAGTTAAACCAGTTTACATATCGATCTCTTCCGTCGGGGTTGATACATGGATCGATGATGACCACGGTATTCTTTAAGTACTCTTTTGTTTTTGCATTGGAGGGATCAACTAATGCGTACAATGTAAGCATAGCTGCCTCGGAAGATGATGGCTCGTTGCCATGCACGTTATAACTCAGCCAAACAATGGCCGGCTGGTTAGATGTAGTTGCTGTTCCGCTTACAACACCAGCAAGTTGAAGATTGGTTGTGCGAATACTTTCAAGCCGTTGCAGGTTTTCTGGTGAAGCGATATAGGCCAGTAACAGTTCACGTCCCTCGTAGGTTTCACCATACTTTTCCACCTTCACCATGTCAGGCTTTGCCTGCGCAACGGAGTGCACATAGGCTGCAATTTTATAGTGAGGAGTAAAGTGTGTACCGATATTATAGCCTAAGAATTGTTCCGGGCTCTGTAGTTGTTGCGCTATCGAGAAAGAGGAAACCAATAGTGCAAAACAACCAATCAAAATATGCTTCATGTGGAAATATGATGTGTAAATGTGGGTGCGATTTAACCAGCTCAAAGGTATGGGCTGTGTTGTAATATTTCGGTGCTGTTTTGTAACTACTAACTTGCTTCGCACATAATTAATCACCTCCGAATTCTGCTGCCAAAAAAGATGCAGTACAAGAGAGTGACACAACAATGATCCACAACGGTTTCATGCTGGTACCAAAATAAAACAGCCCCAATTATGGAGCTGTCTTTATTTATTTCAACATACTACTTGATTATAATCACGACTCTCCTGTTCTTTGCACGGCCTGCAGCGGTCTTATTACTGGCTATTGGTTTTGAGAAACCGTAACCTGTTGTTGTTATTCTATCTCCACTTACGCCCTTGCTAACAAGGTATGTCTTTACCGCAGCAGCCCTGTCTTCACTTAGCTTTTGGTTTTGCGCTTTAGAGCCTGCATTATCTGTATGTCCTTCAATTTCTACCTGCATATCTGCATTATCCTTTAGTGCAGTAGCAATATCAGTTAAAGCCGCGTTGCTAGCGGGGTCGAGCTTAGCACTGCCACTAATAAAGAAGATGAACTTTGCTTTCTTGTCTACCTGTTTTTGCACGTCAGCTTTTGCCTCCTTCTTTTCGGGGCAGCCATTGTTAGCAATCAGGCCTGGAACAGTCGGACATGCATCGTACTCATCATTCACGCCATCGCTATCCGTATCGGGCACCGGGCAGCCGTTGTATTTAGGAGAACCGAAAACTGTTGGGCATTTATCTTTCGCATCTTCTACACCATCACCATCGCTATCGGGACAGCCGCCAAACATTCTAATTCCAGCTATGTCAGGACACTTGTCATCCTTATCTGCAACACCATCTCCATCTCTATCGGGGCAGCCTTGCAAACTTGCAGGGCCTGCAGCGTCGGGGCAAGCATCTTTAGCATCTGGTATGCCATCGTTGTCAGCATCAGGTGCCCTTACAACAGGAGGCGGAGGAGTTATCTCAGCTACTGTGGCTTTCGTCTTTTTTGTCTTCCGAAGATTAGAAAGATCAAAGGTGAGATTGGTGTAGTAGTAGCCGCCATTGAAGCCAAACTGTGTGGCAGCGCGACTATAGACGAAGCGACCTTCGCCGGTGTTTCCAGCTTGCAGCAGGCGATCCGGGTAAACGTCTCCAATGTTGTTCGCTCCTATAGTTATATTGAACCATTGAACAGGGCGAAGGCTAATGCTGGCATCTGTTACAATCTTTGCACTAAAGCTTTCATCTAATGCAGGGTTCACACGATCCTTAGTTGCTACTTCTCCAAACCTGGTGTTGCGGAGCATAAAGTTGAGCTTGCCAATCCTGTAATTTAAATTGAGCATCACTTTATTTTTTGGTTGCGCTTCTTCTATAAAAGCACGCTGGTCGCGTGGCAATAAAGTATTCGGATTGTTAGGATCAGCGTTGGGAAGCTTGGTGCTATTCTTCACCTCACCAACAATTTCTGTTTTATTTAAATTTCCGGCGAGTGTAATATCAAGTACGCCTTTACCCAGGGTAAGGCCACTATTCAACACCACATCTAACCCGCGGGTACGGGTGTCGGTTGCGTTTGAAAAGAAGATGGCTGATGATACATCAGGATAGCCGCCGAGAATAGTGTTAACCGCAGGGTTCGTTCTTGTAAACGATCCTGATAACACAATCCTGTCTTTGATTTCGATCTGGTAAGCATCAACTGTGAGGCTTATCTTTTTGAATAAACGCGATGTAATACCGAGGCTATAGTTCGTACTCTTTTCTGCAGTGAGACTTGGTACACCAAAGGCCTGCGCGATATCACTGTTGTTACGGAAGGTTCCTTGTTGTACAGGAACAAGGCCCGATCCATTACTGATGAATACGGTACTTACAGCACTAAAATATCGTTGGTGCATACTCGGCGCACGAAAGCCATTGCTGACAGTTGCGCGGATGCTGAATTCATCTGCTAGCTTGTATCGTGCAGATGCTTTGCCTGCGAAGTTTCCTCCAAAGTCGCTGAAGTGCTCGTAGCGACCTGCAACATCCACCAAAAACTTATCTGTTATATCCGTTTCCACATCAGCATACCCTGCAAAAACAGAACGCTTTTCATCTACAGCATTTGAAGGCTGAAAGCCGGGGAATACCTGTGAACCGCCAACCGTACCGCTCGTTGGTGCGTAGTTGATATAGCTTCCTGGCTCACCCGGATTGATCTGGTATATATCCATTCGTCCCTCGGCACCCACGGCAACGTTGAACGATTTTAAACCGAGTTGCTGGCCGAAGTCTTTTGCCAGGTTCAAGTTCGTTGTGTTTTGTGCAAAGCGCAGCTTCCCTGCATAGAAACTTGTTTGGGCATTTCGACCTGCAGCAAATTCTGATGCATTGTTTGTGTTATCGATGGTAAACAAAAACGAATTGGCTCCAAACGTGTGACCAAGATCCCACCGCACTCCTTTTATAACGCCATCTAACGCGGCTGTAAAATTATTATCGCGAATGGTTGAGTTGATGTATGGAAGAAAGCCATCAGGATACAACAAAGTATTTACCTGTGATGTTTGCTTTGGGTAACGATAAAAACCTGCAGCGTTTCCTTCGCGGTAATTTGTTCCTGCATTTAATGTAAAGTTTACTTTATCTGACAACGGCGCGCCCATGTTTATCATGAAGCCATAATTGTCCACCTTAGAGTTTCCGATAGCCATGTTGTTTTTACGGCTGAACCCTCTTTCGCGAATCACCTGGTTGTCTAATGCAGTGATGCTGTCGCGTACACGTGGTGTGGCGTTACCCGGAATGTTATAGTAAACGGTTCCTGTATAATCGCCGGAACGATTGGTTGCTTCTCTTGAGCGGATGTCAGTGAAGAAATCGAAATAACCTTTCTTACCAAGCTTGAAACCATGATTGAGTGCGAAGCCTAATGTTCTTCCATCTCCTGCATAATATTGCCCTGCATGAAGGTTAACATTGGTTTTATTGAAATCCTTTTTCAACACCACGTTTACCACGCCGGCAATTGCGTCCGACCCATATTGCGATGAAGCCCCATCTCTCAAAACTTCTATTTTTTCTATAGCTGAGGCAGGAATACTGTTTAAATCAACACCCACAGAACCGCGGCCAATCGTTCCATTTACATTCAGTAATGCAGTGTTGTGACGACGACGCCCATTCAGCAACACCAACACCTGGTCAGGCCCCAATCCGCGCAGTGTTGCAGGATCTATGTGATCTGTTCCATCTGCAATCGTTTGCCTGGATGAATTGAATGAGGGTGCAACAAAATTGATCATTTGTGTAGGCTCAATCTGGCCTGTGAGTAGTAGTTCGCGGGTCGTAAACACATCAACCGGTGCTGCGGTTTCTACGCTGCTTCGCGGAGTAGTAGAACGTGAACCTACAACTGTAACAGAAAGGGTTGACTTATCCTTTTGCAGAACCACATCAAGTGTCTTTGTTTGCCCCGCGGAAAGTATTACTGACTTTTTTTGTGATTGATAGCCAACGAAGCTGATCACGATTGTATAAGAGCCTGGCTTTAGTTTCAATTCAAATGCACCAGTACTACCCGACCTTGTCCCAATACCCTCGCCTTCCACCACGATGGATGCTCCCTCCAAAGGTGTAATCGAATCTTTGATGGAACCTTTTATTACAGACTGTGCCACGGCCACGGAACTAATGGTAAGAAGAAAAAACAGCACACCAATAAATCGGAAGGAGGAGAAGAATTTTGACATGTTCAGTTGGTTTAAATACAGAAGTATGGTTTACCTGAAGTACGGGCAAGTAATTGCTTACAATAATAACAAACGCACCTGACATATATATTTGAGGGGATAAAAAAGTAAACCGAACAGCGTAATGCAGATTCTTGCTGATACCTTGAGATAGCTGACGTGGCACAACTCTTTGATCAAAAGAAAGAGGGTAACGAATGTTTGCAAATGAATTTAAATTGCTGTATGTGTAAGTATGTTGTAATTGTCGCGTTTGTATTTGCTTCTTGCCATAGTACTTCTTCATTGATTGGAAGCCAGCAAAGAATTGATCCATATTCATATGCCAGCAACAAACAGCAAGTGTATGAGCATGCAGCGGTAGTGTCGGCACATGCTTTAGCAAGTAAAGTTGGCGTTGAAATATTAAAGCAAGGTGGGAATGCAATGGATGCTGCAATAGCAACACAATTAGCGCTGGCTGTTGTGTACCCTGGCGCAGGCAATATCGGCGGCGGTGGCTTTTTGGTTGCAAGAATGAATGATGGAAAAACCTTCACACTCGATTATCGCGAAACGGCGCCGGCAAAGGCTTCCAGGGATATGTACCTGGATGCTAAAGGAAATGCGCAGACTAGTCTTTCACTAAATGGACACCTGGCGGTTGGCGTTCCGGGAACCGTTGCGGGCTTATTTGCAAGTCATCCTTACGCAAAGCTTCCTTTCAAAAAGCTAATACAGCCCGCTATAGACCTGGCAGAAAAAGGCTTTGTGCTAACTGCAACTGAAGCAAAAAAGATAAATGATAAACTGGGCGATTTTAAAAAGTATAATACGGTAATGCCCGTCTTTGTAAAAGCAGAATGGAAAAAGGGAGATACATTAATTCAAAAAGATCTTGCGAATACATTGAAGCGGATAAGAGATAACGGGCTCGCAGGTTTTTACAAAGGAGAAACAGCGAAGCTAATAGTTGATGAAATGAACAGGGGTAACGGCTTAATTACTTTTGAAGACCTGCAGAATTACACAGCTATAGAACGACAACCACTGGTATTTAACTACAAAGGGTACGATGTGATTACGATGCCTCCACCTGGTAGCGGCGGCGTAATGCTTTGGCAAATGCTGAAGATGGTAGAAGACAAGCCACTGGCATCTTACGGTTTTGAAACCACGAAGAGCGTTCAATTAATGACTGAAGTTGAACGCCGAAGTTTTGCAGACAGGGCAACACACCTGGCCGATCCAGCGTTTTGGAAGGTGCCGGTTGAGACCCTTACGAGTAATGAATATTTAAAAAAGAGAATGGAAGATTATGACAGCACCAAAGCCGGAACAAGCAAGGCAATAAAGGCCGGTATAATAGAAAGCACAGAAACAACACACATCAGCATAGTAGATAATGATGGCAACATGGTAGCCATAACAACAACACTGAACGGAAATTTTGGAAGTAAAACTTTAGTTGGAGGCGCAGGCTTTTTGCTTAACAACGAGATGGACGACTTTAGCACCAAACCGGGTACGCCAAACATGTATGGCGCAGTGGGCGGCGAAGCAAATGCGATAGCTCCCGGGAAAAGGATGTTGAGTTCAATGGCGCCAACGCTACTTGTAAAAAATAATAAACCCTTTATGGTGGTTGGTACTCCCGGTGGCACTACAATTCCGACCTCAATATTCCAGATGATAGTTGACGTGGTTGATTTTAAAATGGACGCTGCTGATGCGGTAAACAGGCCGAGGTTTCATCACCAGTGGCTTCCGGATGAAATACAGGTGGAGAAAGAATTTCCTGCGGAGATAACTAAACAATTGAGAGATATTGGCTATGTTGTAAAGCCATATGCGGTCGCAGGTTATGAGTCCACGATTGGTCGAATTGAAATGATCCTTGTAAGGGATGGAAAGCTGAATGCTGTTGCAGATAAGAGAGCTGATGATTCAGCCGAAGGCTATTAAAAATAATTCCTGTTGAAATATAAACAAATCCTGATTGATCCGTTGCTGTATGCCGTTATAGCATTGAACATTTACCTTATTTACGAGTACCAGCAGAACCCTGACTCTATACATTCTATCATTGCGTTGTATTGGGTGCAAAGTGTACTTATCGGCCTTTTCAATTTCATTGATATTCTCACGGTGCAAAAAGTAAAGCCCGGCAGTTTTAGTATCAACGAAAAGAAAGCTTCCCGCGGATGTGCCGCGCTTTTCTTTTTAGTCCATTACGGATTTTTCCATTTCGGCTACTTCTTGTTTTTGGCATTTAGTTCTATAGACACAAAGAAGATCAACTGGCATTTTATGCAACTGGCGTTCTGGATATTACTGGCAGGAATGACCATCAACTTCATCCAAAACAAGATCAGGTTTCGCGATGTTGAGATGAATATTGGCAGCATGTTTTTCCTGCCGTACTTACGCATTGTACCAATGCACCTTATGATATTGATTCCCGCATTTATACATGTATCGTCGTTTCTAATCTTTCTCATATTGAAGTCAATCTTCGATGTACTAATGCACATCCTCTACAACAAAATTCTTTACAAACCTGTGCTGGCGTAGGTTTTTCTTAGTATCATTGCTAATAGTTTTAGCAAAATAAATTAGTATGGCTACATTAATGATAAACTGCCCAAGCTGCCAGTTCAAGTTTGAACCAGGCGATGCTTTTATGAGGGATTTTGAGACACAGGCAAGGCAAAAAATGGCGGCAGAATGGAGTAAGATGAAAGCTGAGGTTGATAAGGATAAGCAGGCTCTTGTTCAGCAGAAAGAGTTATTGCTAAAACAGCAGGAAGAGCAGGAGCAACAGGTTCAACAACGCTTACAGGTTGAAAAACAAAAGCTGCAACAGGAATTGAAGGAACAACTGCGCGTATCTATTTCGTCTGATTATGAGAACCAATTGAAGATGTTGAAACAATCAGTTGAGGACAACGAAGAAAAGCTAAAAGAGGCGCGCAAAAAAGAACTCGAATACCTGCAAAAGGAGCAGGCGCTTAAAACAAAGCAGGAAGAGTTTGAACTCGAGATGCAGAAAAAATTATTGCAGGAAAGAGAAAGGCTATCGCTGGAGATACGGGAAGTAGAAAAACAAAAACTTCAGCAAATTGAAGATGAGTTTAAGTTACGACTGGCGGAGAAAGAAAAGCAATTGGAAGACCAGAAAAAACTTGCAGAAGAAATGAGGAGAAAAGCTGAGCAAGGCAGCATGCAACTGCAGGGCGAAGTGCAGGAATTAATGCTGGAAGATATATTGCGAACAGGATTTCCTTTCGATAAAATAATACCGGTTGGCAAGGGCGTACGTGGTGCCGATTGTATGCAAGTGGTTTGTAACCCCTTTGGCAATGAATGCGGTAAAATTATTTATGAGAGCAAGCGCACAAAAGATTTTGCGCACGACTGGATTGACAAGCTAAAAGCTGACATGCGATCGCAAGGTGCTGACATTGCAGTGATCGTAACGCAAGCTCTACCTAAAGACATGGAACGGTTTGGAGAGAAAGAGGGCGTTTACATCTGCACGTTTGCCGAAGTGAAGAGTCTTGCTACCGTATTGCGGACGAGCATCGTAAAAGTATTTGCATTGACAAAGAGCCAGGAAAATAAAGGTGACAAAATGCAGATGCTCTATGATTACCTCACGAGTAACGAGTTCGCTGAGCAATGGAGCGCCATACGTGAAGGTTTTACGAGTATGCGGTTGAGTATTCAAAAAGAACGTGACACAATGGAACGCTTATGGAAATCGAGGGAAAAACAATTGGAAAAAGTACTGCTGAACGCTGCGCATATTAGGGGATCCATTGAGGGAATCGCAGGTGTGGATGCTGTGAACTTAAATCTCCTGGAAAATGATGAAACGCTGCTAGTTGACTAATATCTTAAAAGAGTTGGTGAAGACGTAGATGAATCACGTTCAGAAGACTTTTTGCGACAGCATGTAATCAAGAATTGATTCATGGGTTTGTGATTGTATAAACAAGCGCTAAATCTCCATACAAGTTGAACTGTAGTGTTAGCGGTTGCTGGAACTCATCTTTCAGAACAGAGGCAGCCATCGTCCCTTCTGCATCTAGTGCAAAGGGAAGTATACGGAGGTGTTCACTAAAATCGACATCGCCTAAGCCGTACCACTTAAACATGCTTTCTTTCGCACACCACATTAGAGTTAAGTGTTTTATGTGCTCACTCACCGGTCTGCTGTTTACAAAACGCAGTTCTTCAGAGTGGAGAAATTTGTGTTTGATGTTTTCGACACGTGCTGTGATGATTTCAACATCTACTCCTACCCTGCAAACTTTGCTAACTAAGGCCGCGGCAAACACAGAGCAGTGTGAAATAGAAAAATGATATTGCTTGTTAGGAAGAAAGGGTTTTCTTGTATCGGCGATCTCTATCTCGTGATGAGGAAAGTCAGGAAACAAATACTTTAAAAGGTACCTGCCAGCCAAATGTTGTAGGCGCTTGTGCGGGTGGGTGATGGCTGATTGTATAGGCACTTCTGCCAGAAAAAATGACTGGGGCTCTTCAATTTTCCAAACTGCAAGCCTGGTAGTGTCGTTGATATCTTGTTGATAAAAGAGAGGCAATTGTAGATTTGCGATTTTAGATTGCAGATTTACGATTTATTTGCAGAAACGAACCTGCAAGCTTGTGCAAAGCTGATGCTCAATGAACAAACTGTTGAACTGAGCGTAGCAACGATGCCGCCATAAAAAACATTTGCTGGTTCCCAAATACCCTAACATGATTTTAACCGATACCACGATACTTGCGGAGATGGAAAAAGGAACGATAAAGATTGAACCTTACGACCGCGAAAGCCTTGGCAGCAATAGTTATGACGTGCATTTGGGCAAATGGCTGGCGACTTATAAGGAACATATACTAGATGCCAAGAAGCACAACCAGATCGAATACTTTGAAATTCCTGAAGAGGGTTTTGTATTGTACCCGCACATTTTTTATTTGGGTGTAACGGCTGAATATACTGAGACGCATGCGCATGTTCCATTCCTTGAGGGCAAGTCATCGACCGGCCGGCTGGGTATAGATATTCACGCTACAGCGGGCAAAGGTGATGTCGGCTTTTGCGGTAACTGGACGCTGGAGATTTCAGTAAAGCAGCCAGTGAAGGTTTATAAAGGAATGCCGATCGGGCAGCTCATCTATTTTCCGGTTGATGGCGAGATTGAGGTGAAATACAACCAAAAGAAAAATGCAAAGTACAGCGGACAACCTGATAAGCCTATTGAGAGCATGATGTGGAAGAATAATTTTTAATTAGACAATTTGAGGGATTTTATCAATCAACTTGAGCAGAAGCCAGCCTTAAAGGGTGTTTGGCTTCTTTTATTGCTAATACTACTGTTTGTACCGCATTGGCTCAGTTGCTGGAAAGAGATTCATGATACAACCGCACCAGACCTGTTGCTTCGCACAATTGGCTCACGTTTACAAAAGGCTGGCAAACCTATTTACCTGTACAAGTGGCAGCCTGGCGACCCGCTTACATGGCTAAACCCATATCCGGATACACGAAATGGCTCGAATGGAGTGGTATCAACTCCATTTTTACTTAAGTTATTGCAACCCTTGTCACAGCTCGATTATTGTACTATAAAAATGGTATGGGGATGGACGCAAGAACTTTTTTTGTTTTCAACAGCCTGGTTTTGCGGCCTTATTTTTCAACAGCGACTTCGTCAATTCGTTTTTTTTATCCTATTAGCAACGTCTTTTATTTATGACCGAAACTGGCTATTAAATTTATATAACGGTCAAATGTATATCATTTACTCTTTTGTTTTTGCTATTAGCGCATACACGCTGTGCAGAACTAAAAATGCAAAAGGACTTTTGATGATCTTCCCCGTATTAAGCATTATTCGCCCTTTCTTCTTCCCAATCGTCGCCATTTTTTTTAAGCCTAGAAAACAATATGTGCTTACTCTACTTGGGGGACTGGCAATTGCCGTCGTGTTGGTAATATCAACTGTACCAGCGGAGGAATGGCGCCAGTATAACACTGCGATGAAATTCTATGCTAGAGAACAAACCGGTGAACTCACCATGGACACACTTTCCCCTGGCCTAAATTCACCACTTGCCGACGCATGTATAAAACTCTCGGATGGGCAATTTGCTGTTTTTGGTGGTGGCTGTCTCTATAGCTTACAGCACTACCTATATCTAATAGGAGTGTCCATCAACAGTGTGGAGTTTTACCAGTTTGTATTGGCCGTCGTATTGCTGCTGACCTGGTGGATTGCGCATAAACGCGGGTGGCTAAATCAAATGTCAAGACAACTGCTACTTGGCTTTTTGTTTTACCAATTTTGTGAATTGATGACGCCAGCTTCGCGCAATCCGTATAATATGATTCAATGGTTACCTGCTGTTGCCTGGCTAACCATGTGGGGCAATAAATCTGTGATAGTATTGATAGCTATTGGACTGTGTCTTAACCATGACCTGCCATTTAGATTTACGTATGAAAGAGAGATAGGGGAATTATCGTTATTTGCTGCCATCGGAGTTTTCCTGTTTCAACAAAAGGATAACAGAGGGCTTTTTTCATCCTAATTTCCCATACTTCTTATAATAAGCCACCAGCCAGCCAACTACTTCATTGTAACTCTTTACGCCTTCCTCCTGCTGGTTGGCTTTTAGATAGCTATCGTAAAAGGTTTTTATAATTGGCTCGAGGACATTATCGCTTTTCTTGTAGTATTCTCTGAGCTCATGAATATCTTTTCGCACCAGCGTATCGAGCAGTTTTACATTAGAACGAGCTGCTGAACTATCGAGGTTAAAAAGTTCCCGGTTCGTATAGTTGAACATGTCAAAATATGCGGAATATTCAAACAATGGATCTCCAGAATTGACTGCCGCCAGGTAACCCACAAAATTTGCTTCACTCTCGCTGGCATAGCCAAGCTGGTGCGCAATTTCGTGGCAGGTAACAAATGGAATAAGGAACCGTGGCTGCGTGAGATTGAGCTGAGCCTCGCCGGTAAACGGGTTATAGTAGCCTAAGAATCCCAGGTAAATTCCGGCGCGGCCATATAACGAACGTTTAATAGATCGCGGTGAATAATGAACAAAAGTGTATTGTTTTGAAATGGATCGATAGGCCTCGTTCGATCTGTCGAACATCAGGGAGTATGATGGGTAGGTACCTTGATTTTTGGCGAATTCGATTTTCCGGCTATTTAGCCTTTCGACCAACATGCCGGTTATTGTTTTAAGATCCGCCGCGTTGTGTTCTTCCGGCTGCAGGCGTAGCTGGTACGCTATGCCAAGTCGGTTGTAATTTAACCCCCAGGACACATTAAAGAGAATGTATATAACAGCACAGGCGATTGCTGCACGGACAATTCCACGCCTGATTCTTAGCAGTTCCCAGCGCTTTTTCAGCATGATCCTGGTAATGCGGTATAATTTTTCTGCCAGGTAAACGCCAAAAGTGAGGTACAGCAGATCGCCTACACTTAGCGGGAACCAGCCAAATATTGTTCGGTAAAAAGCGGCTATAGAAGGATAAATTCCCGTACTATACTGGGTTTCAATCCAAGCAGGATAAAAAGTAGAAGCCTTAATTAACACAATGAAAATGAAGAGTATAACAACAGAAACAACCATCAGCCGCCTACTCCTGAAATTGATTCGCATACTGTTTTGCTAAGATATTTGAACCCGGTATACCACCAAACTAAAATTTCTATACCATACCTTCGCCATCCTTTCGAGCGTCTTCCAATGCGGCCAAGTGTTTAAAGCTCCTTAAAGATTAGCTATTAACCCTTGGAAATTAGCCATATTCTCTTACCTTCGCCACCCCTAAAATTTCAGTATGAGTCATAGGAGAGAATATGAGATTGCTTTTGTAGGACTGAAACCGGGGGAGCACGAATTTTCTTATGAAATAGCAGACAAGTTCTTTGAGCCTTATCAACAGCAGGATTTTACTAATTGCAAGGCTGTTGTAAAGCTGAAGCTGGAAAAGCAAAACAGCTTCATGTTATTGAAGTTTGATGTAGACGGGAAGGTGGATGTAATTTGCGATCGTTGTGGAAATACATTACCGCTACAGTTGTGGGATGAATTCAACATAGTGGTAAAAATGGTGGAAGAACCTGAACTGATGAACGAACGCGAAGAAGATCCTGACGTTTATTACATCAGCAAAACGGAAAGTCATATTGATGTGGCAGATTGGATATACGAATTCATTAACCTGAGCATACCAATGCAAAAGATGTGCAAGGAAGATGAAATTGGAGGACCGCAGTGTAATACAGAGGTGCTGGAAAAGCTGAAGAAGATGGAAGAAGAGACAAAGACAGGAACCAGTAGCGTCTGGAAAGGACTGGATCAATTTAAAAATTTACAGTAAACGATTTTTGATATTTTAAAACTTGAGTTATGCCTAATCCTAAAAGGAGACACTCGCAACAACGCAGTGCAAAGAGAAGAACACACTACAAAGCTGAGGGTGTTACATTAAGCAAAGACGCAACTACCGGCGAATTACATGTACGTCATCGTGCACATGTGAGCGAAGGAAAATTGTACTACAAAGGAAAACTGGTAGCTGAAAAAGCTCCCCTGAAAGCTTAGTAAGACCTACATTATTTATAGGAAGTTATTCATACCTGCAAAGGATGGATAATTTTTTATTTATATAGGTTTCTATTTATGGCTGATTTCGTTGTCGTAAAAGGTACTCTTCATTAAAAATCTTTAGATTGCCGGTATGAATATAGGAATAGATATGATGGGCGGCGACTTTGCTCCATTGGAAGCAGTTTTAGGCTTACAAAACTATCTAACTACCCATTCCGGACAGCCGGCAAAAATGTTTTTAATTGGCGATGAAGAGCAGGTAAAACCTTTGTTGGCGCTGCATGCTGTGGAAATGAGCAACCTGCAAACGGTGCATGCGCCGCAGGTGATTGAAATGAACGAGCATCCTACAAAGGCGCTTAAAGAAAAACAGCAATCATCTATTGCTGTTGGATTTCACATGCTGGCCACTGGTAAGATTGATGCTTTCATCAGCGCCGGAAACACTGGTGCCATGCTTGTTGGAGCGATGTATACCATTAAGGCCATCGAAGGTGTCTTACGTCCTACCATATCTACTGTCGTTCCAAAACTTAATGGTGGCACAGGTCTGTTGTTAGACGTTGGTCTCAATGCAGATTGCAAGCCTGAAAATTTAAACCAATTTGCCACTCTTGGAAGCTTGTATGCAAAAGACATTTTAGGCATCGCTAATCCTACCGTTGGTTTACTAAATGTTGGTGAAGAAGAAGGCAAGGGCAACATCCTTGCGCAAGCAACTTATCCTCTCCTGAAAGAAAATAGCCGTATCAATTTTATTGGCAACGTAGAAGGCCGCGACCTGCTGTTTGACAAAGCGGATGTAATAGTGTGTGAAGGGTTTACTGGTAATGTGTTATTGAAAATGGCTGAAAGTATTTATGACATAGCCAAAGAACGAAACCTGCATGAAGATGCTTACATGAGCCGCTTCCATTACGAGAACTATGGCGGTACGCCAGTGCTTGGCGTAAGCAAACCCGTGATAATTGGTCATGGCATTAGCAACGGCACTGCGTTCTCCAATATGATCGGGCTTGCAGAAAAAATGATCTCCTCCAAGATCTGCGATGATATGGTGGAAAGTTTTAGATCATAATTTTTTACCGCGATTTACGATACATTGCGCCGATTCAATCACAGGCATGTGACCATCGGGTAGCGTAAATAACCTTCGCCCTTCCGAAGGTTTAGCAGGCTGCATCAACCCTTTTCTATGCGCTTCATTTACCAATTCCTACTAAAGATCACCGGCTGGAAAATAGAAAACTCCCTTCCTCCTGACATCAAAAAATGTGTGATAATAGCCGCCCCGCATACCAGCAACTGGGACTTTTATTATGCAATGGCTTTTCTTTCTATACTAAAAATTAAGAGCAGGTATACCATCAAGAAAGAGTGGATGCGCTTTCCCTTTAGCCTCGTAACAAAGCCGCTCGGTGGCATTGGTATAGATAGAACCCCACGACATCCCGGGGAAAAACGAAGAAGCCTTATTGAAGTAATGACGGAGTTATTCAATAAAAATAAAGAGCTCGTAATTGTGATAACACCCGAGGGAACAAGGTCAAAAGTAGAAAAATGGAAAGCCGGCTTTTACCACATTGCAACAAAAGCGAATGTTCCTATTGTTCTCGGATTCATTGACTACAATAAAAAAATGGCCGGGACCGGAAAGGTTATTTATCCCACCAACTACGAGGATGGCATGCGAACCATCATGAACTTCTACAGGGAAATCAAAGGCAAAAAACCTGCGCTGTTTTCACTCGACAAGGAGTTCGCCTATTCATAATTCCTACAACCGGACAAACGCTTTGAGGTATTGTTAGGTGCATATGCACACAATCGCGGCGGCCTGCTGCATAAGAGTTGACTGTTTACCTGGTGAACAAAATAAATGAAGTGGCGGTCTAAATCTTGATCCACCCCACTTCATTTAATAACATGAATGTTACTCGTATTTCTGGAAAAGACCACAGGATATTCCGGCAAAATAATTACGGCCTGCTGCTGCGTTATAATATCTTCCGCCAAAGCCGTTGATGTCATTTCCTAAACTATATCGCACATTGAATAGATTATCTCCGCCAGCGAATACATCAATGCTGAATTTATTAAACCCATGCTTGTAGCCAACCCTTGCCATTAGCAGGTTGTATGATTCTGCGTAAGCGTTGTTAGCATCATTCAGCGGAATAGGATCAACATACTGGTACGTTATGTTAGTATACAGGCCAACCTTCATGGCAATATCTAAAGCCGCCGTAAATGTTTGAGGTGAAGCACCAGGCAAACGATTGCCGGAGAAGTCTGTTGTTAATTGCTTGAAGTCCCGGTAGCGGAAATGATAATAGGTATAATTCATCAGCAACCTGCCGCTCGAAAATGTTTGATTGCTTTGAAACAATTGGTACCACAACTGGCTCTCGATGCCTTTCTGCCGTGTACTTCCTGCATTCGCAAAATAATCTCCGCCCAATGCATCGCGCCGCTGGACAATGGTATTCCTCAGCCTGAAATAAAACGCGTTAACGTCCATGAACAATCGTGGTGAAAAAATATTTCCTCTTAATCCTACATCATAATTCCATCCTTCTTCTGCATGCAGGTCTGGGTTGGATATACTTCCTGTCGGATATAATTCCGCCGTAGTTGGCGGTGAAAATCCACGAGACAGAGAGCTATACACTGATAAGCCTTTATTGATCTTATATAGCAATGCTACTCGCGGAGCAAGCTTATTATTGAAGCGAATATTATTTTGATTATAAGGCAAGGGCGCTAAATGTATGATGCGCAAGTTCTGCCGGTTATAACTGACGCCACCAGTGATAATCCATTTATTTATCTCAGCCGTAAACTGCGTAAACGCGAAGTAAGTGAGGCTATTTATCTCATCATCTGAACGGAGCGTGTCAGGTCTCCCATTCCTGTTATCAGAAATGCGAACAGTCGCAAATTCCTTCTGCAGCTCTCCTCCTATTTGCCACTGAAAGTTTGTTGATTTGCCTTGTTTATCAAAAGTCAAAATACTTCTGCCACCAACGTGCGGTTCATTACTACGCCCATAGTTGCGAATGGTCGGATTATCGAGCCTGGTGAGGGCACCATATGCGGAAGTATTTATCAGCCAATGACTGTTGAACGCATGCTGATAGTTGGAGCCTGCTAAAAATGTCTTTTGCCTGATGGCAGCCTGCGCCTGTTCGGAACCGGGTACAAAACCAATAGTCGGGCGGGCCAACCGCGGATTGGTTTCATACTCTGCCAGGGTAAGCGCACCGGGTGTTTTGTAATAAAGATCACCGTAGAACAAACTGGTGTTTAATTTATCTTTCGATGAAATAGTCGTTGTCGCTTCCCACGCGATAATGTCGCGTCTCATTGCAGAATGCATTCTATAACCATCGCTTTGCTGATGCTGGTAGTTAAGCATGTTCCTGTTCGCATCAGAACCGAAATTGATGTTTAAGTTGATGTTGTGAAGACCAAAACTTCCAAAGGAATAATCGGCATTTACACCCGTTGGCCGTAGAGCCGCATTGTTATTGATGAGCATAACGCCACCGGTACCTGAACCATAAATACTGCTGCCAGGCCCTTTAATAATCTCTATTGTTTGGAAATTATAATACCCAAGTTGATTAAGATAAGTATGACCCCCGGGATCCGTAAACGGAATATTGTTGTAATAGATCTTTACGTTTCTTACGCCGAAAGGTGAACGCAATGAACTGCCGCGAATGTTTAAACGATAACTTCCCGGCGATCGCTCTTCCATGCGTACACCTGCAGTGGCATTAAGTGCTGATACGATGCTGGTATTGTTGTAGCGATTGAGGTCTTTGTTATTTAAATAATTTATGGCAGCCGGTATGTCACCCAACCTCCTGCTGAGTTCGTATGCCGTTACCGTTACGTTGTAGGGATTTGTGGCAGTTACGGTATCTGTTTGTTCAGAATTATCACCACTATCCGCTACTGAATATTTGCGTAAAGAGAATCAAGCTGGCATAAACTTCTTAAGGAGAAAAATGAGCAGAGAAAGAGAAGAAAGCAAATTCTCATACATTAGTTATTGATGAAGACATGAAAAAGATCATGCCTTTGTAAATGAAGATACTTGAAGTCTTAAAACTATATTGAGCAGCACTTAAACGCGATACAAGATGAAAGGAAAAGTAAACATACTCTCAACTACTATTTTATCGGAAGGCTTTTTTACGTTGAAAAATATTCAATTTGAAGTGGAGCAAAGTGACGGCAAAGTAATAGAGCAGAAAAGGGAAGTATATCAAACATCGGACGGCGCTACAGTGTTACTATATAACCTGGAGAAGCGGACGGTGGTATTGATCCGACAGTTTAGAATAACATCGCACCTTAACGGAAATGAGAACGGGCTGATGATTGAGGCTTGTGCAGGTATCATTGAGGACCATGATCATCCCGAAGAAACAGTTATCCGTGAAATAGAAGAAGAGACAGGCTACAAAGTGCAGCACGTTCATAAAATATTTGAGCTGCAGTCATCGCCGGGAGCTACTACCGAAAGGCTGCACTATTATGTAGCGGAATATGATAGTTCAAAAAAGATAAATGAAGGCGGTGGTCTTGATGAAGAACAGGAAGACATAGAAGTATTAGAGCTTGCCTTCGAAGATGCATTTACCATGATGATTAACGGCACGATCGCCGATGCAAAAACAGTTATCCTGCTTCAGTACGCAAGGCAAAATATTTTCCCCGAGGAGAAAGTGTTTAATATTTTATAACACGATTCCATCGCTTCAAAACGATTGCGTATTTCCAGGTGGATACAGCATTTTATTTTTTGCTGAGTTAGCATCATTCATTTGAAGTGTGCGACGCAACGAATGCCTTATAGCACTCCAAATGCTGGCTACCTAATAGCATTTCTTTCGAACAGGCTCATAGCAACAAGTACATCACTTTTATTAGCGCTTGCATTTATAACCAGCTAAGAGTATTTTGTTTTATTAACCAATAATAAAACAACTGCTATGGCTTGTAACATTTTATCAATTGATGGTGGTGGAACACGAGGGATTGTTCCTGCTACGATTATTAACTGCATAGAAAACGAGACCGGTAAGAAGATCATGGAGTTTTTTGATGTCGTGGCCGGCACGTCTACAGGTGGGATAATTGCTACCGCAATGGCTGCGGGGGTAGACAGCGGCGAGTTGGTAAACCTGTATTTGAATAAGGCGAAAGATATTTTCAAGCAGAGTTTTTTTGATAAAATATCCGGCGTTGATGAATACCTGGATGCAGATTACAACAACAAAGGTTTACGCAAGGAACTTGAAAAAATACTCGGCGCAAAGACCATGAAGGATCTTCAAAACAGCGCTTCGTTTGGTAAAGCGAATAAGCATTTGATGGTGTGTTCGTTCGATCTAAACCCCGAACCGATGGCTGATGGTAATTTGAATTATAGGCCTGACGTTTTTTACTCAGGCTATATGCGCGATGGTGATAGAAAGCTGGTAGAAATATGTTTGATGACTTCGGCGGCCCCAACCTATTTTCCTGTTTACGATAATCATATAGATGGGGGCGTTGCCATGAACAATCCTTCGATGGCTGCAGTGGCATTCGCATTGAATGACCAGGTTAGCGAGAAGGGTGGTTACTTATATCCTGATGGTTTGAAGAAGGGGTTGGAAAATACCAGCAGGACTATAAAACTTGTTTCGCTCGGGACTGGTACGAGCAATAAAACGTTCATCCCTGAAGCTCAAATAAAAAGAGGCAACTGGGGCAAGTTGAAATGGATAAATTATTTACCTGACCTTCTTACTGAGGGCAATGTTCAGAGCACGCACTATTACGTAGAACAAGTACTTCCTACTAAAAGTTATATCCGCTGGAACCCTTGTTTTGACACCGGTGATGCGCCAGACATATTACGCAACGAAGGAGTAAAGATGGATGAAACTGATAAAAACAAGCTGCAGGCAATGCACGAATTTTCAAAAGCTTATTACGAGAAAAATAAAAAAGAAATACTAAAGCTGATAGGTGCATAAAGCCTCTTCCTACGCAACAAATTTTTTGACAGCTCTAGTATTTACTGGGAAAATTTTACTCAACGTAGTAAGACACTGTTAACTTCTGTCCTTCTCTACAGTGCAGGTAAATTATTTATGTTACAGAAAGTCAATGCAGTAGCCCGTTTCAGCAGTTTAGAAATAAAATTTTCGCATGGTATTAGCATGATTTTTTTAAGTGATAAATGGCAGATCATTTTTGAATACTAAATGCTAAATGCTATGAAATACTTTACTACGCTATTACCTGTCTTGATTGCAGGTATAAGTTTTACAAGCTGCACCAAAGAAGTCAGTGGCCCCGGAGAGCAAACCAGCACCGCCAAAATTGACTTCCAGATGAACAATACTGAACGGAGTGGAAGCTTCTATGCTGTAAGAGGCCCTCAAACCGGTGGTCATGCTCAATCGGGTATTGTAACCTGGAGCGATGGTTTCATCAGCCCTGCCACCCTTACAATTAAAAGCGCCAATAGCGACAAAGAATATACTGCTTCGGTTAATCCCACACCAGGACTTTTTAACGCCGGTTCAATGGCTATTGTAGACATGTCTGCCGGTAACCTGCTGAATGCCGAATATACCCTAAACATCAAACCGGTAAACGGCGCTGCCTTCGAGTTGAGGGGCGAGTATGTAGACAATAATGCAACTACATTTCCTGTCATTCTATTAATCGATGATAATTTGCAATTGAAAGCCACCTCGGAATCAGCGATTGAAATGGCAAGCGGAAAAATAGTAAAAGCTGTTAGTTCGATTGGCCTAGGCACAATGCTCGAAACAATTCCCGAGACGTTGATGACCCAGGCCACACTACAAAGCAACGGCGGCCCTGTTATTATCTCTTCAACCCAAAACACCGCGCTTTATAACATGATAAAAAGTATTTTACCAGGCACTTTCAAAGTCAACATAGTGGAATAAATAAATTATCTCCATCCATTTTCAAAAGGCCTTATGCGGAGACGCGTAAGGTCTTTTTTTAGGTCACAGCAAAAGATTTAGATAATGTATTTGGTGACCGACAGCAGCGCTTATATCAGCATCGTTGCGTCGCACACTTCTACGGAAGTAGGTATGGCAGCGCACCAACCGCGGCAAGATGCTTCATCAGTTGAGGCATATCTAACTTAAGCCACTAAGTAGTTCGTCTTTTGCAATAAAGTAAATCAACCTCCTGCAACAGAATTTTCCGCGGTAAGAATTCTATCGCGTATCAATTTCATTTATCGACCTTTGGCCGCAAATTACATGTGGCATTGAAAGGTAAGGTTATCAATTGGGGAATCTTTATTGTCCTATCAATCATTTGGGGCAGTTCATTTAAGCTAATGAAACTGGGGATGGTTAGCCTCTCACCTTACGAGGTAGCAGCTATCCGCATGGCCAGTGCAGGGATTGTTTTATTACCCTTTGCCATAAATGCTTTGCGCAAAGTTGAAAGGAACAAGATTCTGATGATTATGCTGTCTGGCTTGCTCGGAAGCTTTTTTCCTGCATTCCTATTTTGCATTGCAGAAACAAAAATCGATAGCTCGCTTGCCGGAATCTTAAACGCACTCACGCCTTTGTTTGCCATACTTATCGGCGTTTTATTTTTCCAGGTAAAGGTTTCCTTGCAGCGATATATCGGAGTGTTCGTAGGCTTTGTTGGGCTGGTATTGCTTTTCGTTTCAAAAGGGAATATCTCGCTTAGCTATCTTTCGTATACGTCACTCATTTTGCTCGCCACTATTTTCTACGGCATTAATGTAAACATCATCAGCAAAAACCTGCAGCGCACCGGTTCACTAAACATTGCAGCGATTGCATTCACCTTCCTTATCATTCCATCGATAATTGTATTAGCCTATTGTGGCTACTTTCAACTATCTTTTAATACAGAATTCATTTCATCAACAGTCGCCAGTACTATTTTGGGCGTTTTTGGAACGGCCGTCGCTTCCATTTTATTTTATGTGCTGGTAAAAAGAGCAGGTGGGTTATTTGCTTCTACGGTCACCTATGGTATACCGTTCGTTGCGGTGTTTTGGGGTCTGTTAAGCGGCGAAACGATTACTATTATCCAGGTGCTTTGCCTCGGCGTAATCCTGCTGGGCGTGTACCTGGCAAATAAGCTACCACAGGCAAAGCCTTCTACCGAAGAGACGATAGAGGTTGAAGTATTTGAAACACAAAATGGGTGAATTAGATCGACATGATTTCTTTTTCCTTGGCGGCAAAATGTTTATCTACCAACGATATGTAACGATCCGTTAGATCCTGTATATCCTGCTCCGAATCTTTTGCGGCATCCTCACTCAGTCCTTCTTTCTGTAGTTTTTTTACATCTTCAATAGCGTCGCGGCGGATATTCCTGATGGCAATTTTAGAATGTTCGCACTCTCCGCCCGACTTTTTCACCAGTTCCTTCCTCCGCTCTTCAGTTAAGGGCGGCAAAAACAACCGGATGTTTACACCATCATTTTGCGGAGTCATCCCAATATTAGCTGCAATAATGGCGCGTTCAATGGGCTGTAGCATGTTCCTCTCCCACGGTTGAATACTGATCGTCCGGGCATCCATTATATTGATATTGGCAACCTGGTTTATGGGTGTTGGCGATCCATAATAATCCACCATTATTCCATCTAACATGGTTGGATTGGCTTTGCCAGCTCTTATCTTAATCAATTCCACTTCAAGAAAACCAATGGCTTTTTTCATAGATGCTTCCGCATCTTCAATTATCATATCCAGTTCTTCAGACATATATTAAACGTTTTCGCGACAAAACTAATAAATACGTTGAAACTTGTTTCCACAAAAAAAGCAACCACGCCGGTTGCTATCGTTTCATTTCTTTAAAACATTCTTTATTCTTCTTCAACCACGGCCGCTGCAGAATGGTTTGCAATCGATACAAGTCTCACGCTCTTTGCCTCTGGAACCATTTTCTTATCAGCATCACCTTTAATAACACGAAGCTTGTACCTGCTGCGACGCAAATAAAGGCTATACACCCATCCGAAGAAAGCAGCTATCAGTCCAAGAATAAGGTATGTAGTACCAATGAACTGTAAGTAAAATGAACAAGCAGCCAGGATGATCGTAGCCACTGCACAAGTGTAAGTGACCGACCGGTGATTGAAACCCCTATCTAACAATAAATGATGAATGTGGTTTCTATCAGGACTAAACGGCGATTTGCCTTTGATGATACGCATGCCGAATACACGCAGGGTATCCAAAAGGGGAAGTACCATGATTCCGAACCCAACAGCGGGTGCAGCCGTTAATTTATAGGCGGTATAGGTACTGCCGGTTTCAATGAATTTAATAACGAGGATTGAATTCACCAGGCCTATTAAGAGCGAGCCAGTATCGCCCATGAATATTTTTGCGGGGTTGAAGTTGTAAAACAGGAAAGCCAGCAAGCTTCCGCCAAAAGTGAAACCCAGAATGGCGTAAGGATAATTGCCGTTGAGTAAAAAGAACGTTCCAAATACTAAAGAGGTAATAAGACCGATTGTACCAGCCAGCCCATCAACTCCGTCTATTAGATTGAAAGCATTGATAATGACCACTATAGCAAAACCGGAAAGGAGATAACTGAAAGTGCTGTCGATCGCGTGAATGCCAAGGAAACCCTGCATATTGGTTAGTAACAATCCTCCTTTGAACATTAGGATGGCTGCAACGATCAACTGACCAATAAACTTCTTACCGGCCGACAAGATCAGGATGTCGTCTTTGATACCCACGAAGAAAAGGACAAGGAAAGCAGCAAGATAGTATTGAAACTCAGGAGCCTCTTTCCAGAGGTTAATCGTTAGTAATAGGCTAATAGTAAACCCAATAAACATCCCCAAACCTCCTAGAGAAGGGATAGGGCTGGTATGAATCTTACGTTTATCATCCGGCTCATCATACAATTTTTTCTCATTAGCAACCTTTATAATCGCTGGAATAGCGTAAAACGTTACAACAAAAGCCAATAACCCACCAATTACAATTTGTACCATGCTTCCTGCAGTTTTTATTCTATGTTCTCCGTTTTTATGTGGGGTGTGTTAAGGCCCGCAAATTAGGATGTTTTTAACGGAAAAGAGAAAATGTTCCGGTCGATATATAAAAATAATTTCCACATAAACGCCAGATAGTAGCGAAAAGTATTTTTGGATGAACTGATATAATGATGAAGAAATTCGGGCAATGGCCGTATCGTGCCTAAAAATTGTTCGACAAGTAACAGTAGTTATATTAAGATATCGGATTCCCGCCAGTTCACAGGATAGCAAACCCTCAAGTCTCCTCTTCTAGCTCTTTAGCGAAAAATTCTGCATACTGGCTTTCCGTGAGGGTATATATGCCGCCAATAAAGAGATCAGTAAAATCGTAGCCGCTACTAAAGCGAAGTCCGATGGAAGCATTTTGACGGGATAATAGTCTATTATGAAACTTCCACCACTAAGTTTCACGAGCTTGTACTTTACCTGCAAGAAGCAAATGATCGCTGCCACGATAATACCGCTGCCTCCCCCGATAGTTGCCAGCACCAGTCCTTCATTCAAAAATATGCGCTGAATGTAGCGTCTGTCAGCGCCCATAGCGCTGAGTACGGCAATGTCCTTCTGCTTTTCCAGAACGAGCATCGTGAGGGCGCCAATCATATTAAATGCTGCAACCACCAATATAATCGAGAGAACTCCGTAGATGACCCATTTCTCCATTTGCATTATCCCATACAGGCTTTTGTTTTGCTCGTACCGGGTTTGCACGTTATATTTTTTCCCCAGTATCTTTTGAAGTTGTAAGGTGATCTCTTCGACATCTGACTTCGGGTCCACTCCTATTTCAGCTGCCGTATATTCGTTAGCGGACATATCAAGCATGTACTTCACAAACCCGATGTTCGTGATCGCATACTTGTTATCAAAATCCTGCTGTATCATGAAACTGCTGCTAACATTCGTATTGTACGAGTTTAGCGCATCAAGACCGGAGAAACTGGCAGCTTTTCTGTTAGGCAGATAAACGGTTAATGGGGCAAGGTTCGACCCGGTTTCCACCCCCACTGCGTTCTCAATTCCGGCGCCTAGTATTAGTAGCGGATTGTCAGCCGTGCCAGTGTTATATTTTCCTTTTATGATGTGTTTTGCCAGCCGCGTTACCGATGGATAATTTTCATCAACACCCTTAAGGTAAATGATACTTTGAAACTCCTCATTTACTAAAACAGCCTTTTCCTCAGCCACAAAGCTCACTTGCGAAACCCCCGCCAATCCCCTTATTTGTTGTAACTGCTGTTCGTTGATGGTTATTATCTTTCCCGCTGCTGAACCGACGCGTATGTCTGAATAAAAGTCGGCATAAAGACTTTTCACAAGGCCTTCAAAACCATTAAAAACGCTCAACACTAATATGAGTGCTGCCGCCCCTACGGCAATAGCCAAAATGCTGATCCACGAAATAATATTGATAGCGTTGGTCGTTTTCTTTGCCTTAAAATAACGCCACGCAAAAAGAAAAGTCATGCTGTTGAAAATGAAATGATCAGGCGTCCGGGTCCTGTTTAGTGCCTTCCTCGGATTTAATTTGCTTCAAAATCTCTTCCATTTTGAAAACGTATTCCAGAGTATCGTCAAGGTAAAATTGTAGAATTGGAATCCTTCGTAACTGCGACTTCACCCTGTCAGTTAACTCACGTTTAACTTCCCAGGCTCTCCCTTCGATTTTCTTCAATGCTGCTTTTGAGTCCGGCACCTGGAAAAGGCTCAGGTAAATGCGAGCCTCCAATAAGTCGGGGGTAACTTTAACAGACGCAATAGAAACCATACCCCCATCAACCATATTCAATCCTAAACGCATGAAGATATTGTTTAACTCCTGCTGTAATACCGCTGCCACTTGCTTTTGACGCTTTCCCTCCTGCATTATTATTCAAATTAATACTTGTAAAAATAGTTACTTTGTGCCGATTTGATTGATTTTAAACGCTGATGAAAAAATACGCAAGGGTCTATAAATACCTCCGTTCGCACACTGGAGAGATTGTTTTATACTTCGTTTTTACCCTACTTACCATCATCTTTTCCCTTATTTCGTTAGGTACGCTCCCCTTTTTTTTAAAACTGATTTTTTTCCGCGATCAATTGGTGTTGTCTAAACCTGCACACATTGCAAGTTCCACCGATTTTGTGCAATGGGTAAACTACCAACTTAGCACGATGATAAAAGACCAGGGCGACAATGGTGCTATCATTGCCCTTGGAGCCATTTGCGGTTTGATCATTATCACAGTTCTGCTGAAAAACGTTTTCTTGTACCTGTCGCTATACATAATGAACCCAATCAAGAACTCGATTGCGACCCAGCTTAGAGCGGAGGTGTACAGTAAACTGCTCCAGTTGCCGATTGGCTTTTTTACAGAACAACGCAAAGGTGATGTAATGAGCCGCATGACGAATGATATAGGTGAGCTCGAAGGATCGGTAGTGGGAACAATGGAAGGTTTTGTTCGTGATCCATTGTACATACTCATCATTTTAGGAACGCTTATTACAATAAGCCCGCAGCTATCATTGTTCCTGTTCATTTTTTTACCGCTTACTGCGTTCATCATTGGTCGTGTTAGCCGCACCCTAAAGAAGCAGTCGAACGTAGCCGCAGTAAAATTAGGCGAGGCTTTGTCTGTGTTAGATGAAACGCTCGGTGGACTGCGTGTTATCAAAGCTTTTAATGCAGAAGATCTGTTGCGACGCAGGTTCAACAGTAACAATGATGAGCTTTTTCACCTGCGAAACAAAATGGGTTTTCGCCGCGATCTTGCTTCGCCGCTAAGTGAATTACTGGGTGTGATGGTGCTATGCGGTATTCTTTGGTTTGGGGGAAGATTAGTTTTGAGCGGGCAAGGTGGCGATCTTACCGCCGAAAGCTTTATTGCGTACATAGTCATTTTTACCCAAATCATTAATCCTTCCAAAGCGCTCTCCAATTCGTTTTATAATATGCAGCGTGGCGATGCGGCCATCAGGAGAATTGAAGAAATACTGAATGCCCCGGTAAAAGTCAGCGAGAATGAAAACGGGCTAAAGCTGACCAACTTCAGCAATAGCATAGAATTTAAGAATGTAGGTTTTAGTTACGATGACAAAGTGATCTTGAAGAACATAAATTTCAAGGTAGAGAAAGGAAAAACGATTGCGCTGGTTGGATCGTCTGGCGCGGGAAAAAGTACGCTGGCCGACCTGGTACCTCGCTTTCACGATGTGACAGAAGGAGAAGTTTTGATCGATGGTCACAACATAAAAGAATACTCGCTTACCTCTGTTCGATCGCAGATGGGGATAGTAACACAGGAGCCGATTTTATTCAATGATACCATAGCCAACAACGTAGCGCTGGGAATGGAAAATGCCCCGATAGAGCAGATTGAGCAAGCCGCAAAAATCGCGAATGCACACAACTATATATCAGGGAAGGAGAATGGGTACAATACAAACATTGGTGATCGTGGAAGTAAACTGAGCGGCGGCGAACGCCAACGGTTAACGATTGCAAGAGCCGTGTTGAAAAACCCTCCTATTCTCATTTTGGATGAAGCTACTTCATCGCTGGATACGGAGAGTGAAAGGCTGGTGCAGGATGCGATTAATAACATGATGCAAAATCGTACCTCAATCGTTATCGCCCATCGGCTTAGTACCATCAGGCATGCGGATGAAATAATTGTGTTGAACAAAGGTGAAATAGCAGAACGGGGAACACATGATGAATTACTTCTGAAGCACGGAATTTACAAGCGCTTAGTGGATATGCAGGAAGTGAAGTAGAAGTTGATTTGATTTTGCCTGACTGAGGATTACAAATATCTCTCCTCGCGATAATCAGGTGTTGTTTGGTTCTGCACTGCCGATGCAGTGAGTGACACAACCGGAGCCCAGGTTGTTGATGAGGCCTAGTTCAAAAATATCTTACAATGAAAAAGGCAGCCCTTGTGAGGCTGCCTTTAGTACTATCTCAAAACAATTTATTTTACTATTCCGAGTTTCGCTTCCATGCTAAGCGTAGCATGTGGCACGGCACGCAGACGAGCTTTATCGATCAGTTTACCAGTTACACGACAAATGCCATAGGTCTTGTTTTCTATGCGCATGATCGCTTTCTCTAAGTGATCGATGAAAGTGATTTGGCGGCTTGCCATCTGGCTTAACTGCTCTCTTTCCATGCTCATTCCGCCATCTTCCATCGTCATGTAACGATTGTCTGTTTCATCGCCACCCATTTCATCGCGGCGGGTGATGAGACCTTGTAAGTAGGCCAATTCCTTCTTCGCTGCATCGAGCTTCTTGTTTATTAAATCGCGGAACTCCTGCAATTCCTGGTCGCTATAGCGCATTGTTGGACCTTGCGGAGTTGGCACCGGGCTATCCAAAACGCTCTTTGTAAAGTCAGGTTCGTAATCAACCTTTTTATTGGTAGAAGTCTTTGGAATTACAACTGGCTTGGCTGGTTTTGCCTCGGCCTTTTTAACCGGTTCTGGCTTAGGTGCAACGTGATTAGTCGCGGCTTTTGGCGTTGGCTTAGTTTCAACAACCGGTTTTGCTGCAGCCTTTTTTGGTTCAGCCTTTGGCGCTACTGCTACAGGTTTTGCTGTTGATTTTTTTTCAGGTACCACTGCCGATTTCTTCACCGGGGCTGTTGCTTTCACTTCTTTTTTCTTCTCTATTGCTTTTTTCACAGGTGTCTTTGTTGTTTTTGGGGCAGCGTGTTTGGCGACTACTTTCTTAGGCGCCACTTTGGTCACCTTCGATTTTGAAGCAGCAGCCTTCACTGCCGGTTTACTCACTTTAGCTACTTTCTTTGCTACCTTTTTCGGAACGGCAATCTTTTTACCGACTGGCTTAGCTGCTGACTTTTTAGCACCTGCCGCCGCTTTCTTAACCACTTTGCCTTTTGAAGGCTTAGCTAATTTTGAAGCTACTTTTTTTGCCGGTGCAGATTTTTTAAGCGGTTGTCTTGCAGCAGGTTTTGCCGCCTTTAAGGGTTTTTTGGTAGCCATTAGCTTATGCTTTTTTTGTTACACTCACTTTTAGCTGAACATCATTTACTTCAATTTCAGTGCCATTGGCAAGCTCAGGAACGAAGTCAATTTTTTCTGCCAAAATTTCCGCGCAAATATAGTTTTTAAATTGATTTATCGAAGTTGACAACCTCTCGTTTTGCACTATATCTATCTGGATACGATCTGTCAGGTCGAAGCCACTTTCTTTTCTTAGATTTTGGATACGATTAATGAATTCCCTCGCTTCGCCTTCTTTCCGTAACTCGTCGGTGATGGTAATGTCTAGGGCTACGGTCAAAACACCTTTACTTGCCACACTCCAACCGGGAATGTCTTCTGCAGTTATTTCTACTTCTGCGGCTTGCAAGGTAAGGGGTTCACCCTCTATGTCCAAAATATATTGTCCCTCTTTTTCTAACAATGAAATGTCTTGCTGGGTGAAGTTTGCAAGGGCTGTTGAAACAGCTTTCATCTTAGGGCCGAGTTTCTTACCAAGCGCTATAAAATTTGGTTTCACCTTCTTATTGATGAAGCCTTCAGTCTCGGTTAAAAACTCCAGTTGCTTCACATTCACTTCTGATGTTATGAGATCTTCCACCTTTTGTAATTGCTCCTGCATGCCTGGATTAAGCACCGGTATCAATACGCGTTGTAGGGGCTGACGAACTTTAATGTTCACCTTTTTCCTGATACTCAAAATCAACGAGGAAGCATCCTGCGCTAATTGCATACGCTCTTCCAGGTCTTTGTCGATAGCTGATTCATCTGCTTTAGGAAAATCTGCATGATGAACGCTTTCAACTTTAAAGCGATTAGTTACCGCATTAAGATTTTGGAACACTGTGTCGCTGAAAAAAGGTGAGATCGGTGCCATCAAGCGAACGATGGTTTCGAGACATTCGTACAACGTTTGATAAGCTGATATTTTATCATGCTCATACTCACCCTTCCAAAAACGGCGGCGGCATAGGCGGACATACCAGTTACTCAGGTGCTCATCAACAAAGTCTTCAATAGCACGACCAGCCTGGGTTGGCTCGTAATCATTCATTGCATCAGTCACTTCTTTTATTAATGTATGCAGTGATGATAATATCCAGCGATCAATTTCAGGCCGCTTGGTTAGTGGAATGTAGGCTTCTTTAAATGCGAAGCCATCCAGGTTGCTGTATAGGGCGAAGAATTGGTAAGTGTTATATAGCGTACCGAAAAACTTGCGCTGTACTTCCTGTATGCCCGCGATGTCAAACTTCAGGCTATCCCATGGAGATGCGTTGGTGATAAGGTACCAGCGTGTGGCATCAGCACCGAACTTTTCTATCGTTTGAAATGGATCGACAACATTGCCCAAACGCTTACTCATCTTGTTTCCGGACTTGTCTAACACTAAGCCGTTTGAAACAACCGTTTTATAAGCAACACTATCAAACAACAAAGCGCCTAATGCGTGAAGCGTGTAAAACCATCCTCTTGTCTGGTCGACACCTTCAGCAATAAAATCTGCAGGGAATGCCTTGCCTGAATCAACGAGGTCTTTGTTCTCGAATGGATAATGCCATTGTGCGTAAGGCATAGCGCCACTATCAAACCAAACATCAACCAGGTCTGGCACACGCTTCATTGGTTTACCTGAAGGACTTACTAAAACAATTTCATCAACGTATGGCTTGTGTAAGTCAAGAATACCTTCATGCAAATAGCTCTTGTTCACATCACCACCTAGTACTTCATTCGCTTTGCGAATACCGGCGTTTAAATCTTCTATCGAGCCAATGCATATTTCCTCTTCACCATCTTCTGTCCTCCATACCGGCAATGGTGTTCCCCAGTAGCGGCTACGACTAAGATTCCAGTCCACCATATTCTCCAGCCAGTTTCCAAATCGGCCCTCACCTGTAGACTTTGGTTTCCAGTTGATGGTTTTGTTTAGTTCCACCATCCTATCTTTTAGTGCGGTGGTCTTTATGAACCATGCATCTAACGGATAATATAATATCGGCTTATCTGTTCTCCAGCAATGTGGATAGCTGTGCTCGTACTTTTCAACTTTGAAGGCTCGATTCTCCTTCTTTAGTTTTACCGAGATGTCAACATTTACATCCGAGTATTCTTTATCGTCTTTATAATTCTTTACGAAACGATTGCTGAACTCACCCAGGCCATCTACAAACTTGCCTTCACGATCAACCATTGTAAGAATACCGATGTTGTACTTCTTGCCAACACGATAGTCATCCGCACCAAAAGCAGGCGCAGTATGAACGATGCCGGTACCATCTTCAGTGGTTACAAAATCGCCAAGTAAAACCCTGAATGGATCTGCGTCAGGAGTTATCTCTTTTATAGCTTCAATTGAATTTGCCTCATAAGGTAGAAGCTGCTCATACTTTAGTCCTTCTAAACTCTTCCCTTTGAATTCCGCTACGATTTTCCACGGGAGAATTTTTGTTTCTGGTGTGTAGTTTTCAAACTCGCCGTTCTCGCCTTCTGCTTTAAAATATTTGCCAAGAAGAGCCTTGGCAAGAATAACATTTACCGGAAGGTGCGTATAAGGATTGAATGTTTTTACAACTACGTAGTCAATGTTAGGTCCAACTGTCAGACCTAAGTTTGAAGGAAGTGTCCACGGAGTTGTCGTCCATGCTAAAAAATACAATTCATCATCTTCCACTGCGTCAAACAAGAATTGCGATTTTTCGTTCTCCACAGCTTTAAACATGGCGACGGCACTCGTATCCTTTACATCTTTATAGGTGCCCGGCTGGTTCAATTCATGCGAGCTTAAACCGGTACCGGCCGCGGGGCTATATGGCTGAATGCTTACGCTTTCATACAGCAGGCCCTTATCGTACAAGCGTTTCAGGCACCACCAAAGTGTTTCAATGTATTTGTTATCGAAGGTGATGTATGGATCTTTCAGATCAACCCAATAACCCATTTTGCGGGTGATATCATCCCACTTGTCTTTGTATTTTAAAACTTCTTTGCGGCAGGTTTCGTTGTACTCTGCTACTGAGATTTTTTTACCAATATCTTCTTTAGTGATGCCGAGCATTTTTTCAACGCCCAGTTCTACCGGCAGGCCATGCGTATCCCAGCCGCCCTTACGCTTTACCTGGAAACCTTGCATGGTTTTGTAGCGACACACCAAATCCTTTAACGTACGCGAAATAACGTGGTGAATACCGGGCATACCATTCGCGCTTGGCGGACCTTCGTAAAACACGAATGGCGTAGCGCCTTCCCGCAGCTCTACGCTCTTTTCAAATGCATTGGTCTCATCCCATTTCTGCAATATCTCTTTCTCTATGGCCGGAAGGTTAAGACCCGTAAATTCTTTGTATTTAGCACTCATAATAAACCTTGATCTCTTGGTAGGGTAAAAATGTGGGCAAAGGTAAGGATTCAACAAGTGTGATTGTATAAGAGGATTGTTTAATACTAAGCGTTTTTGGCGATTGCTCAAAGTTGTTTCACTGATGAATGGTGCGACGCAACGATGCCGGATAGTAGCACGACTGCTGGCTCCATAAAAGAAAAAGTGCCACCGAAACCGGTAGCACTCGATAATAGCTTTTCGATTAGGATCTTACAACTTCGCACCGATTGATACAAAGAAGGTGCGTCCATCGCCGGGCAGTGCGCCGGGGCCAGGGTAACCACCACCGCGGCGGGTGAAATAACGAACATCAGCCAGGTTGTTGATGCCGGCCTTTACGTTCAGACCTTTTGAAAATTTATAAGCAGCAGTAAGATCGGTAATAGTATATGATGGTATCAACCCAACTTGCCCGTTAGCTGTTGGCGTGGCCGTGTTGTTGGCATCGCTGAATGTTTCGCCAACATAACTAAGCTGCGCTGTCAACAGGAAGTTTTTATAGCCGGCTGAAACACCTCCACGGAAAATATTCGAGGGTGCATTTTCAACCTCTTTTCCTTTTGTGCTTGCATCTTTATGATCGCCGCTGTAACGGGCGTGCAGGTAGCTGTAAGAACCAAATATGGTCGCATCAACATCGTGGCAAAGCGCAAATGCTTTTACAGGATTAAACTCGGCATATCCTTCAAAACCCTTGCTGGTGCTGGCTCCTACGTTGGTAACGAACCTGTATGACGGAGCGCCTGCAGGTGTAACGGTAATCGTTCCAACCCTGTTGTTGTATTGAAGATAGAAGCCACTTACATCGAATTGAATGTAGTTTTTTACTTTACCACGGTAACCCAAATCAATGTTGTAACCTTTCGCGTCTTTCAGATCCGGGTCAACAACGTCGGTTGAGGGCGGTGCCTGTAAGTTTGCAAATTGAATGGGACGATAGGCTTGTGTATAGTTGCCGTATAACTCGGTCTCTTTTGTTACGTGGTACTCTGCACCAACGCCGCCCAAGATAAAACTGCGGCTGCGGGTAATGTTTTGCAACAATATTTCTGAGCCATTTGATGCGTAACCATTTCTTCCTGTAGCTGATCCCTCAAGCCACTCGTAGCGAACACCAGGAATAATCAACAGCTTTTTGCCAAGGCGGAAAATATTTTCAACAAAGGCTGCGGCATTGCGCGATTTAAACGTGATATCTCTTGGGTACTCGCCGATAACAGTCATATCGTATTCGCTGCCTGTTGTGCCTTTACCATCGGCCCTGCGATACGTGCTGCCGGTATATAAACGTATGCCTCCTGAAACCGTATTGGAAAGAGTACCGAGGTTATAGTCAGCAATCAAGCGGCTTTCAAGCGCATAGTTGCGATACTCATCGATGTTCAAAACACGGTTGTTGTATTCGCGGGTAGAAGGATTGATGCTGTCTTTGAGAGTGATTGCCTGCAGGTATCCAACGCTGTTGCGATCACCGATGGTTGCAAACAATTTTGTATTCCAACGAGCGTGATCGTTGAATTTGTAGTTGGCGATCAATGCCGGAGATGTCCATGTAATATCGAACCAGTTGCGGCTACGATAGCTCTTTTGCGCATCAGCATATACCATGGAATCTGACAAACCTCCGGCCTGCTGACTGCGAATGTTTGACCGCATGATTTCAGCAGTCAGGGAAAACTTTGGTGTGAAGTTGTAGGTGACAGTTCCGAATCCTCCGTTGGTGTAATAGCGGCTGTTCTGCCTCCATCCATCACCACCACGATGATCGAAGAATGCATAGTAATGAACTTTCTCAGTATTGCCACCAATTGCATTATACGAGTTGAGCAGGTTGTTGCTTCCAACAGTTTGCTGTGTTTCGAATTGAAACTTTTTAGTGATCTCGCTACCGTTACGCAATATATAATTCACCAATCCGCCAAACT
>JADMIO011222164.1_pt1 | contig 42076 bp, 35 predicted proteins | sample 8958161 | NCBI WGS metagenome assembly JADMIO01 (sample SAMN16585339, study PRJNA669376) | soil metagenome | isolation source: Crop rotation soil | place: USA: Cullars Rotation, Alabama | collected 2011 | reverse complement strand
CGCGACAACTTGTCCACGTGGAATTCTAAGCTTAGGATCCCAATGTGCTGGAAAGGCGTTTGCCGCTCGCGCTGAATTCGATCGATAACCAACGCGTCCAACACGCCGTCTCCTCACCCCCGCATATGCCGGCGCAGGCGCACGCCTCGCCGCGCAATGCGACTCCCTCCGCGGCATCCACGGTGCCCCGCGGCCATCCTTCACTTCTGCGAACGCTAAAAACCGGCGGGCGACATCTCCCGTCCGGCTGACCTGTGATACGCGTCGCACGAACTCATGAGTGTGCAAAAGCGACGCGCTGACCCCGGTCCCTCATTCCACGAATCTGGTATCTCCGCGATCGCTTATGCGGCCGCATTCAATGCCAGAGTATGCAAGATGTGGCGCTGCCATCCGGCTTTCGCGCAGATTTCAGGCCGCCCACTCGCCATACGCGTGGAAAATCGTCTCTTTTCAGCAGCCACACTGCTCAACGGAATCGTCGGATGTGCATGTTCGGCAGGAACATACCAACCGGAACGCCCGATGGAAACGACCCCTCGTTCGCAACCCACTTGCCGACCCCGATGCGCAAACGTCCAAGGTCAGCAAACGCTCTAAATGTCAAGATTTCCCTAGATGGGCCTGTCACCCCCTCAGCGACTCGACTTCTTTCCGTATTGATCGAGTGCGCAAACGCTTCCAGCCGGGTGCTCCTGAACTCCATCCTCTCGGCCGCCCCACACGAGCGCGGCGAGCACACCGGCCAAACACCTTTGCCTGGGCTTACCCGCATGTGCAAAAAGGCTACAGCGGGTTATTCCTTAGGCTCATTTCTTTTATCGCAACGGCAATTTCCTGTCAAGTGATTTTCCGCCTCGCCTGAATACGTCATTGATGACCCCGCCTGAGCGATTACCCATTTCTTGACGATCCGCGCGAAAACCAAGCCTTCTGACAGCGGCAGACACCACGATTCGGGTCAGGCGAGGCGTGCTGCCTGGAGGACATGAAGCACTCTTCACTCTGACGCGTTTTCGTCAGAGTCCACCGCTGGCTCGGGTCGGTCGAGCCCAACCTGATCACATCAATGGCCGCGGGCGAACTACTTCAGCGCAAAGCCCGCGTTCACCGTAATGCGGAATGTGACCTTGCCCGGCTCCATCCCGATCGCTTCGTTCGGCTGAGGCGTGAGGCCGCGCTGCGCCATGCCGTAGTACATCTGCTGCATGTACATCGCTTCGTATCCCATGTTGTCGCGGTCGATCGTCGACAGGTCGCGGCTGTTGAGCGTGCGCAGCGCTCCTAATTCCATGCCGGCCGCCTTCGCAAGGTGCGTCGCCTCGGTCCTGGCCTTGGCAAACGCGTCCGCCACGGCTTTGGCCCGCTCCTCATCCGAAATCCTGCGCACAAACACGAATACCGGCTCACCCGGCTTGGGCCCCTCGCCGCCATCTGGGAACACCGCGCCCGACTCCTCGGCCACCTCCTGCTCCTCCTCAGACATTCCATCCGTATCTTTCTTGGCCGACAAATCGATCGCCTTGGCCTTCTCCTGCAGCGAAGTCGCCGCGATCAATAGCTCCTCCGGCGAACTCGCCTTCAGCGGCCATTCGACCTTCACGGCGGCCGACACGGTTACGCTCTTGGGCCCCTCCGATGGCTTCGATGCCGCGCCGCCGCGCTGCTGCATGCGCGCCATGACCATCCGCTGCATCTGCGCCGCGCGATCCGTCGCTCCGCCACCCACCTTGGGATCGTCCATCGTGATCGCGCCCTCGCTCGTGCCCAGTTCGGCGAATTGCTTGCGCAGACTCGCCTCGCGCGCCTTGAGCTTGGTCAGCGCCTCTTTCACGTCCTTCCCCACGGCCGTGATCTCCGCCTGCAGCCGCAGGATGTCCGCCGGTTTCTCAATCGTGACGCTGCCCTGACCCGACACGGTCCCCTCCGATGCCGGCGCCTGCGCACCGGCGTTCAACACTCCCGTCCACATGCAGGCGACGCAAACGATGCCCTTGATTCGCGATGTCATAACAATCTCCTCAAAGTTCGACGCGCGCACATATCAGCGCAGCCGGTCCATCCCGACTTCCGCGCGAATCTGCTTGCGCAGTTTGAGTATCTGTGGTCCATTCATGCCGCGGATGGTCCAGTAGAACTGAGAAATCCGGTAATCGCCCGCAGTAAAATGGTGATAGATCTCGTCCAGCACGGGCGTATTGGAATCATCCCCGATGGCCGCGATCGCGGTGTACACCATCGTTGTGACGGCCTCGTCATCGCGCGCATGCTCGCGCCAGTATTTCAGCAGCAGCCCCAGCCCCGATGGATCCTGCAGCAGCGCCGCATAATACGCCGCGCACGCCGCGATCTCCGGATCGCGGTCTTTGAGCATCGGCCGCAGCAGGTCCGCCGTCAGCCCCGGCGGCACCTTGGGCAACTTGCCTCGCTCAGATGCATTAAAATCCGACCGGTAATTGTCAGGGTTGTTTGTGGTGACATAAATACTGTCGCGAATCTGCCACAGCGACTGGCCGCCGCGCGCCAGATACCGCAGCCCCAGCTTCTTGAACTCCCACACCGGGCTGCCAATCGCCGCGACCGCCGCCTTCTGCGCATCGCCGCGCTTGCGGCACAGCAGCATGATCTGAAGCGCATCCTTGCGAATGGCCTCGCTGCGGCTTGCGTCCTCGAAAATGGGCGTCGCCGCCTTGTCCGCATCCTCGATGGATACGCCCGCCAGCAGCGTCAGCGCCACAAGTTGCCGCACATCGCCACCCTGCTTGATCATCTTCTTGGCATCTTTGATGAGTCGCTTCTGCGTCGGGCCAGGCGATTCAGGACTGCTGTAGTACTGACCTCCCAAATAGAGCTGGTGCAATCCGTAATGAATGCCCTGCAGAAGCTCCTCGCTCACCTGGTCCGAGCCGGCCAGGTCCCACAAGAGCTGCGCAGCGCGAAGGTCCGGGATCCGCGACAGTTCACGAATCAGCGTGCCTTGCACGTGCGACGCAGGGCGTAGCCCCATGAGCTCGTTGAAGAACGCCTCGCGTTTGTCCCACGGCAGCCACGCCAGCGCCGCGGCCGCCTCGGCCGCCAGATTCGCATCGCTGCCGATCACATCGATCGCGCGCTGCGGCAACATGGGCAGCGCCTTGGCCACCTGCCCCACCATGCCGCTGTCTTTTCGAACCGCCGCCAGCATGACGGGGATCGCCTTGTCGTCCTCCCCCAGGCCGCACAGCGGTACGGCCGCGGCGATGCGTTCCTCAGCATCGTTCGCCTGCAGCATTTTTTCCAGCAGCGGTTTGGTGCTCGCCATCCACCCCGGCCGACCCGATCCCCGGCGGAACTTTGCCAGCCAGTCGTTTTCCTCGGCGGGCTGACTCTGCGTGGACGGCGACTTCTTGCGCGTCGACCTGCTCGAGAAAATGCTTGAAATCAGGCCGCCATCGCTGTCGTCATCGGCATCTTCGCCGCCCTCTTCCTTGGGCCGCCGTGCTTCCATCGTCTTGAGTAATCCGCCCGCAGCGGCCATGCGCACGCGCTTGGATCCATCGTCCAGCCCGGCGCGTATTTCCGCATCGATCGAGCCCAATCCGGCCGTGCACAGCCCCATGATCGCCGCAGCGCGGACGGCATCATTCTGATGGCGACACGACTTCCGCAGAAAGTCGGCCGATTTGGTCGCCATCGCCTTGCCCGACAAAATCGCAATCACATCCGCTGCCAATTCCGGGTGCGACTCGGCCGCCTTCTCCAGCGGCTCGACCGCCGCGATCAAATCCGTATCGTGCAGCGCCACCACCGCCCGCCCGACGACGAATCCATCCGCATCATTCAGCAACTTAATCAGCGTCGCGTATAAGTCGGCCTTGTCATCTGCCTGCAACTCATATGATCGCTTGAGCGCGTCACCGATCGCCTCGGCCGACTCCGCCCTCACACGCCAGCTCTGATGCGACAGCAGCGGTTCGAGCGCCTTGAGTGCAGCCTTGCCCTGTATTGCCTTGAGCACGCGCACAGCATGCACGACCAAGTCCGGGTCGCCCTCCTTGGCGACATACGTCGAGATCGGCTTCACCAGCTTGGCAGAGGGTTTTTCCGCCAGTTGCTTGAGCACCGCCGCGCGCACGTTTGGCTCGGGATCGGCCAGCAGCTTGATCAACGCGTCCGACGCATTTTCTCCCACCGCGTGCAGCGCTCGCAGACTGATCTCGCGCACCAGCCCGTCCGGATCGCTGAACAGCTCCAGCAGTAGCGGTGCGTCTTGCGGGGTGGCCCGCTTTGCTAATTCCGTGGCCGCCTGATGCCGCGTCTGCGCCCGCGTCGCCGAAAGCCGCTCCAGCCCGCCCGGCCAGTTCAGCGCCAGCGCGTCACACGCGACCAGCCGATAGCGCAGCGCCGTCAGGCGCTCGCGGTCGCGATCCTCCGTCACATGATTCAGTCGCTCGTAAACATCCGGCGATAGTGCTTTTCCCAGCCGGGCAAGCCGTTCCCGAATCGCAACCGCCTGCACATCGGATGTCGCTGCAAGCATGCGTTCAATTTCGTCGCGCGCCGACGCAAGTTGGTCCACCGTCAGCGACCCAGGTGCCGCATCGGTTGCATGCGGCGCGGCGGCCCACTCGTGAAGCGCCTTGATGCGCTGCTCGGTGATCGTCGCCGGCTGCCATGGATCGATTGCCTCAACCGGCGCATCCCACTCGCGCAGCAGCTCCAACGCCGATAATCGCACCGCCAGCGGCCCCACCGCAATCGCTTTGACGACCGCCGCCGCCGCAATATCCGGATACGGCGCCAACCGGCGGATCGCTGCCTCGCGCAGGACAGCGTCGCGCTGCTCCAGCGCGCGCACGAGTTTCTCAACGCCCGCGGCGTCCGGCTTGTCGGTGCTTTGCAGCAAGGGATCCGACGAAGCCGCCGCCGAGTCATAATTCTTCTTCAGCCAGGCGATGAACTCCGGACCTGTCAAATACCCATCCTGCGATGCGACGATGCGCCCCGTTGCCGTCAAGATGCGCAGTGCCGGTATCGGCCCGATCCCGAGCGTGCGCGCATCTTCCGCCGATTTGTCCACATCGACATAGACCAGCGTCCACCGAGCCAGTTCCGCTTGAACGCTCGCCTGCTCGATTTGACCATCCAGCTTGCGGCACCAAACGCACCACGTTGCACCCGCGCGCGCCAGAATGGGTCGGCGTTGTTCCAGCGCCTGGGCCTGCGCAGCGCGCAGCGTGGCAACCCATACGACGCGCGACGGATTCGCCGCTCCCCGTTCCGGCTGCGATGCCGGCTCCGAAGTGGCCTTGTCAGCAGGCTTCGATTGCGCCAGCGCCAGTATCAGAGCCGTCACGTGCCAGACCATCGCCATGCCTCAAAACGTCAATGCATACGCCAGAACATTCACATTGATCTGACTCGCGTTGGTGATCTCATTGCCGCCGCAGCAGCAGCATCCCTGCGCGTGCTCCGTGTCGTTCAGGCCATCGCGCGAATACAGCACGCCAATGCGCCCATCGATCGTAATCCCTTCCAGCGGCCGAGGCTTACCATGCTTGCCCTGCAAATCGCTGATGTCATATACCATGTGAAAAATGGCGTGATCCATGCCGATCTCCTTCAGCGGAGCATCCGGAAAAATTTTCGACATCTCGCGCCGAAACGCCCGATCCCAGTCTTGCGACGAGCAGCCCGCCGACGCAAGCAGCAGCCCGCCGCGCGTGATAAACGTCTTGAGATTCTCGCGTTCGCTGTCCGGCAGATCGAAGCTGCCCTCGCCCGTCATGATGACCAACGGAAAACCGAACAGTTCATCAGATCCGAGCTTGACCGCATGAAAGCGCCGGCTCGTGGACACCGCCGACTCTTTCTCCGCCGCCACCAGGAAATGATCCGAGAAACACTGGCTGCTCTTCGTGCCCGCATATACCAGGTTCGCCACCTGCACAATGCTCTCGGTCTCGCCGCCAACCTGTCGCGGCTCTTCACTCATCGCGCTGCCTGAACGCTGTGACGCCGCCGGCCGGCTCTGTGCCCCCGCAGCGCGATCCTGCACAGCCTGCGCGTCCAGCCCAACAATGCCGCTCACAACGCATGAAAGCGTGATCGCAAGATACAAGTACGTTCTTTTCATGGCCTTGCCTCCGGCGCCTGGCCCAGTTCATCCGCAATACGCTGAAAGTACTCCCCCACCCGCCGTCGATACGGCAGCGGCACTGCCGCCTCGCCGGCTCCGCCCGCGCGTACGCCCGTGTGCACTGGTGCCGCGAGTCCAATCGAGTCCCCACCGCGCCCGCCCCACGCCGCACTTCCGGCGCTCGTGGCCGATCGCTTCCCGCTTCCGCTCCGCGCCTGCTGCGTCATGGCGGTCATCGCACCATAGAGCCCGACGTTCTGCAGCGAGCTGCGCGCCGCGCTGTATCCGCTCCCGGCGCCCATGTTGTCGCCACTGTTAAGTCCCGCATCCGCCAGCAATTGTGCCGCGCTGGCATTCATGCACGCGCTCAAGCTCGGCTTGAACGCGAGACACTGCTTGCTCTTGCTTCCCATACCCTTGCATTTCGACAGGAATTGTTCGAGCGTATCCGCCGCTGCCTTCGATTCAATGGCGGCCGTCGATCCGGCGAACTGCCCCAGCGCCTGCTCACAGTTTGACATCTGCTCCGCCCCGTCGCTCTCGCGCACCGCCTGCGCAAACTCCCTGGCCGTGTCGCGCAGCTTGTCGAGTTCCGGTTTTTCCGGCAATTGCGCCGCATGTGCCTCGATGTCATCCAGCAATTGCGCAAGCCCCTCGCGAAGTCCTTTCTGCTCGGTCTCCAGATCGCGCATTCGCGCCTTGAGCTTGGGATCATCCTGGCTGTCATGCCCCTTGAGCGATGCCATTCGCTCCGCCAGGTCGCGCTGCCGTTGATACAGCGCCACGAACCGCGCCTGGTCCTCCATCAATCGATATACCGACGCAAATTGCTCCAGTGGCTCGCCGGCCTGCTGTTTGAATTCGCCCTTGCGCTGCTCCAATTTTTTCCGCAGCTCAGCCAGTTGCCTGGCAGTGAGTCCCGCCTTGAGCCGCGTCTGCGACGCCATGGCCCGCGCTTCGTTCGCCGCCTCCCGTGCGGACTGAGCCAGTTTCTCAAGCTCTTTGGAGAGCGTCTTATCCACCTCATATGGCAGCTTGTTGTCCGCCGCCTTCGCAATCGCCTCCGCATCTTCCTGCATCTTTTTGGTCAGCTCTTCCAGCCTGCGTCGATGTTCCCTGGCTAGCTCGCTTTCCGGAGGCAGTTTCTCCAGTTCTTTCTGCAGCTTCTCCATCTCTTCGAGCGTTTCTTCCAACCGCCGCTGCGCCTGATGGTACTTTGACTGCAGCACCTCGAGCCCCTGCTGCGTTCGGACAAGCTGCTCGAATTCCTCGCGCGAAATAATCTGCACGATCGCCACGGTGCTTTCCGCGCCCTTGGCCCCTGCCGGATCGTTATCTTCGACGCGCGCAAACAACTTGATCACATCACCGGGTTCGAGCCGGTAGGCCGACAGCGGCAACTCCACCGTGCCCGACCAGTGTGTCGGCTGTGCCGCGGGTACCGGCAATTCCATTGGCAGCGCGCGCGAATCGTTCAAACTCCGAAACAACTGCACCCGCGCAACGCCGTAGTCATCCTCTGCCGCGATCACCGCCGGCAGCATCACATCCGGCGTGGCAAACGACACATCGTGCGGCTCCAGCAAGCGCACAAACGGATGCTCGTCCGGCAATACACTGAACGATGCCGCAAATGCATCCGTAGATGCCTGCTGCGCCACGTCAATCACGTGCATCTCAAGCTTACCCGGCTCTCGAATCTCAAATGCCCCGCGCACTTCCTCGTCTGACTTGCCGCGCTGCATCGCGATCTGCCGCTTGCCCGTGCCCGAACTGATCTCCAGCGTTCCCCCCGAAAGCGGCCGATTGCTCTTCGCCCACATCTCGACCTGTGTACCAGGCAATCCCGCGAGCCCGCTCTGCGGCAGCGGCCCCTCATACGGGGGCAAATGCGTATAGGCAGGCGGCGTGATCCGCAGCCGCACCGACTCGATCCGCGGCACCGTGACCACATCAAGCCGATACTGCCGGCTCCGCGCACCATGGGCTCGCACGAAATAACGTCCCGCCGCTGTCACCGACGCCACCGTCGCCCGCCAGTGTCCCAGTGGCTCCGGAAACATCGGCAACACATCGTCCGGCCCGCGTTCATTCATCCGGATCACAAGGTCCATGCGATCCACAGGCGCACCATCAGCAACCGCTCGCACATCCAGCCCCGAACCAAAGACGACACGTGCATCTCCCGGCTCCACGGTCAGCCGAATCGGCGAATACGGCGGATGATCTCCGAAAGGATCGACAAACCGCAGCCACTGCGTCCGCGCCAGGCTCGGCGCGACTAAACCGATCGCCAGAACCACGGCGCACGCAATCCCCAATCCCAACGCCGCGCGCACAATCGGCCGCGCCGGCACGGCCTCGGGCAGCATCGCGCGTTGCGCTAACTCCGCCGCGCGCTCGACCGCCAATTCCGCCAGCCCGCCCTCCAGACCCGCACGGTTCTGTCGCCCAAGCTGCAGATGAACGCCCGATACCACCTGCCCGCTCGCCTGAGCAGCCGCATCCAGCCTGGCAGCCAGTGCCGCCGCAGACGTTTCGCGAATCGCCCGGGCTGCGAGTACGACCAGCAGCACCAGGCCTGCGCCCGCCGCCGTGGCTACGCACGCCAAGCGCAGTCCTGACGACAATTCCAGGATCAAATCGAGCCACGCCCCCGCGAGCGCCACGACAATCAGGGCCGTCAGTCCCCACGACGTGGCTGACGTAACACCAACCGCCATTACGCGTGTCTTCAAACGTCCCAGTATCGCCTGCAACATAGATCTCTCCCGCGAGCGCTACGTCAGCCCACTCGCCCGCCTTATCCCCCAGGCCGCCGCCCATGTCGCCAGCACGCCGCACATCAACCACCATCGATCCCACGCCGTGGTCCGCTCCACACGTGGCGGACGGCTTCGCGCCAGATGCTCGCGAAACTGCTTTTCCACCCCCGCCGGCGAGTCCCCCTCGATTACCGCTCCACCCGTTTCCGACGCGATCCACGCCATCACGTCCGGGCGCGCCTCGATATTCAGTCGCTCTTCCAGCGAACCCTGTACGTCCAACGCAATGCGCGCTGATGCATCCCGCTCGCTCGCGGCGGCCACTCGAGCCTCGTAGCGACCCTCCGGCAGCTTTCCCAGAACGACTCGAAATCCCGATCGACGCCCGCTCTCGTCATCCATGGGTGTCGGTGTGATTCGCCGCACGCCCGAAACGCCATCGCCGCGCAATTCGATCTCCGGCGCCGCGCTGCGCAGCGCCTCATCCCGCACAAGTAGCATGGCCGTGGCTGTCTCGGTCGTGCTGAAACTCACCTTGTCCGCCCGCAGCGACATCATCTGGCCCGGCAGCAGTCCGGCGCTCGACACCAGCCAGCGCATGACGCTGCGCCACAATTCGCCGTAAACTCGATCGTGTTCCTGATGCTGCGGCGGCAAAAATGCCCAGCGCCACATCCCCGCGCCCTCGATCGTCACCACTCGCCCCATCCCATACGGTTGCCAGATGACCGCCGGGCTGTCCTCCCCCGCCGACGGAAGCATCGAACTGGCCAGGACGGTGGACAGAGGACCGGTCTGCTCCACCTTCGCCGCAATCGCCAGCGTCGGCAGGCGAGTCAGCGCACCATCGTCGCCATCCGCCGCCAGCCAGCGCAGGTCCTGCCCGCGATCCGTCAGCCGTAGATAAAACCGCGACTCTCGCGCGGGCTTCCACCGCACCGGCAGGATCGCCGCCAGCCGCTGAGTGATGGTCGCCATCGGCGCTCCCCGAAAGCACACCAGCGCCCCGCCCTCGCGCGCGATCCAGTCCCGCAGCGCATCAATCGCCGCGTCGCTGAGCAAATTCTCCATGTCGCGGCCGAGCACCACGATCTGATACTTGCGCATCTCCGACGCACTGGCCAGCAGCGAGGTCGCGTCCGCAAGAATCGCACGATTCTCCGTCCGCGCGATTTCATCCGGCACATCCGCCGGTCGCGATGTCGGTCCCGAAGTGCTCACCGGTTCCCGTGCGATCGTCCGCCGCAAAAAACGCCCTTCCGCCACGCGCACGACGCTATCCAGCTCAATCGACGCGTCCGTCAGCAGCGTCCGCACCAAGAATTTCCCGTCCCAGTACGGCTTCCCCTCCAGCAGCAGCACGCGAATCGGCTGATCGATAACCCGCAGCACAAACGACGCGCGATTGTTCAGCGTGGTCAGTTCATCCGGCAGCGTATCGAGCGAGACCTCGTAACGATACAGGCCGCTCTTTTTCTGACTGACCTCAAACCGCGCCACGCCCGGCCCGTTGCCGCCCAGCGCAACGGGCCTGCGGTCGACAAGCTTGCCATCGATCAGCAGGCTGACATTGCTCACACCGCCCGCCATCCCGCGTTGCGTGACGTCCGCCACAATCGGCACGCTCTGCCCCGTGAACGCCTGCTCCTGCGGCGACTCAAGCCTCAGTGCCAAATCGCGCGATCCGGTTCGACCGCCAAATGTTCGCGTATAGATCGGCGCCTCGGCCGCATGCGCCAGCCGCACGGCCTCCTTCAATCCCTGCTGCCCCGACTCGCCATTATCGACACCATCGCTCAGCAGCAAAATCGCCTGACCCGCCGGCCGGTCATCCTCAAGACTCGACTGAATCGCCCCGGCGATATCGGTCGCGCTCCCCAGTGGCGTCAATCGCACAAGCTCCTCGCCCCGTGCAGGCGAAACCCCTGCATCAAACCGCCGCATACGCACGTCGAACAAGCTCCCCAGCGACCTCTCCGCCGCTCCCGCAAATTCAGCCGCCGCCGCAAACCGCGTCCGCTCCCGCGGCTCATCCGATGTCGCCATGCTCGCCGACGAATCCACAAGCACGGTCAACATCGGTTTGCCACTCGGCGGCGGAATCTCTTGCGCCCATGTCGGATTGAGCAGAATCGCCAGCACCAACCCGCCGCTGAGGCTCATGAGCGCGATCACTGCCATCCACCGAACCCGCGCGACCGACACGGGCCGTGACAGCGCATAGATAACCAGCAGCGCCCCCATCACGATGAGCAACGTCAGCCACATCGCAGCAGGTACAAGCGGTTCAAACGTCAGTGATCGCATCTCACGTCCGCAGCGCTTTGAGCGCAATAAGTTCCGCCATCATGCACGCCGCGCAGGCGATGGCAAACCAAGTCCACGCCCGATCCTTCGCCTCACTCGTTCCGCCCGCCTCCTCATATTCGACCTGCCGCGGCGACGCTCCGCCGCGCGCCCGGGCCTGCAATTCGGACGCTAGCATACTTCTCAAATCGCTCTCGGCAGCCGGCACCGCCGTCGCCACCGCAAACACGCGTTGGTCCGCACTCCCCACCGTCGACACCACGCTATACGTCCCCGGCTTTCCCGCCGCGCGCCAGGACCACAATACGCCCGTACCATCCTCGCGCAGTTCGCCCAGCTCTGCAGCGTCGCCGTTGTCCGCAAGAACCCTCAACCCCGCGGCGGCCCCTACCTCGGCCGGCAAGTACTGAGCCAGCGTCGCTCCGCACGGCGCCGCCGAATCCGCACCGCGCGCCGCGCGATGGCCTCGCACCACGCTCACCAACTCACCTACCAGCGGTACAAACGCCCCCGACGATGGCAGGTTCGACGCCGCCAAGTCCGTATTCAGCACCGCCAGCACTCCTGCTCCGCAATTGGTTGCGACCAGAAACGCCGACCCGTCGCTCAACCGCGCCAGGACATCGTCCATAATGCCGCCGTTCAAGTTCCGCGACGCAAGCCCGCCCGCAAACCGCAGTTGTGCGACAATCGCCCCGACGCCATCGCCAAACACGCTGAACGGCGGCTCCTTCTCGCGAACATCCGTCAACCGCAGCGCAGCCCGCGCCAGCATCCCATGCCCGCCCGCAGGCGGCACAAACTCGATCGGCATATGCATCGACGCGCCGGCGACATCTGTTATCAGCTTGAGATTCCCCGCATCCGCCGCCTCACTCGCCGCATAGATCAGCGCCTTTCCCCGTTGCACCGCGCTAACCAGCAGCAAAACAGACTCCCGCGATAATCGCCCCGGCCGGTCCAACACAATCACATCCGCCGGCCCAATACTCGCCCGATCCAGCTTCGCAGGCTCAATACGCACGACCTTCTCTTCCGTCCGCACCGGCTGGCTCGACGCGTCCCCCACCGGCGCACTGCTCGTCCGCCGCATCTTCCGCCCCGCCTGCGGAACCAGCGCCCGCTCCAGGAAATAACTCGACAGCGGCTGAAGTTCCGCCGGCTCGCGCGTCACGAGCGCAAACGTCGTCGGCGGCCGCACATGCAAGACGAATGGCCGTTCATTATCGAATGCAAGCGCATCATCCACGCCCAACAGCCGCACACGCCCCGTCAGCCATCCCGCACTTCGCAACGGGCACTCCGACGTCAGCGTCACTGTCCCGCGCGCCGGACACAGCCCTTCCATCCGCAGCGTCGCATCTCTCACACTCGCTTCTGCATTGACCTGCCGCGGCGTGTTCGAGAAATTCCCAATCTCCACCTGCAGCGTCGCCGCTCCACCGACCCGCCCCCCATCAGTGCCACCCACGCGCAGTACCGCAAGATTTGCCGGCGCCTCCGCTGGCGCAACCGACTCAAGCTGTATGACCGCATCCGCAGGCAGCGCCGAAAAATCGACGCCCGCCCAATTCGACCGCTGAAAATCGCTGACGATCACGAGCTCGCGCCTGGCCTTCGCCGGCGCTTTCGCCAGCATCTCCGTCGCCATCGTCAGCGCCGCCTTCACATCCAGCCGCTCCGGCCCCGGCGTCGCCTGTCCCAGCGCCTCGCGCAGCGCCGAAAAATTCGTCATGCAATTCTCAAACACTGCTCGCGGCCGCGCTCCGCACAGCACCAGATTCGCCCGCAAACCGACGCGATAGTTCAAATATCCCGCCACCACCGGCCTGGCTCGCTCAAACAACTGAATCCCATGATCCGCCGCCATCATGCTCGCGCTGCAGTCCAGCAGCACGACGCGCGTGGCGTCCGCCGCGTCATTCGCCTGCACGAGCGGCTTTCGCCCCATCGCGGGCCGCGCAAACGCCAGCGCCAGCGCTCCCACCGCCAGCATGCGCAGCGCCAGAATGATGAAATCCCGCAACCGATGCCGCGCCCGCCGCTGCTGCACCGCCTCGCGCACGAATCGCAATGTCGACAGCGGCATCGTTCTTGGCCGCGGCCGCGTGAGCCAGTGCACGATCAGCGGCAGCCCCAGCGCCGCCGCTCCGATCGCCACAGCCCACACATGCAGCACCGACATCGCCGCTCATCCCACCCTTTCCACCAGAAATCCCCCCAGCGTCTGCAGATACGGCACCGCCGTCGACACGCGCCGATAGTCGCATCCGGCCGCCAGCGACATCGTCCGCACCATGGCCGCGTGCGCCTCGAATCGCTCGCGGTAACTCTCGCGGATGTCCGCCGGCGAGCAATCCACGCGCCCGTCGTTTTCCATACCCACGAATCGATACGCCAGCCCCTCCGGCAGCCGCTCCTCCTCCGGATGCACGACGTGCAGCACCACCACTTCCCAGAACCGGTGCCGGAACAACCGCACCGCCGCGAACACCGGCTCAAGATTCTCAACCAGAAAATCACTCATCATCACGAGCACGCCGCGCTTCGCCAGCCGCGAAAACAGATCCTCCAGCGCCCCTGCCAGATCTGTCACCGGCTGCGTCGCGATCCGCTCGATCGCCTCCTGCACGAGCGTCACGTGGCTGGCCGTCCCTGCAGGCGGAATGAACTCGCGCAGCCCATCTGCCACCACCGCCGCGCCGACCTGGTCCTGCTGCCGCCCGATGACCTGCGCCATCGCCGTCGCGAGGTATTGCACATATTCGAGCTTCGACGCCGCCGGCCGCCCTTCCTGCCCCGCAAACGCCATCGATCCGCTCGCATCGATCAGCATCGTGCATAGCAGATTGGTCTCATCCTGATACAACCGCGTATATGCCCGCCCGGTCCGCGCCAGGACGCGCCAGTCCAGCCGCCGCAGGTCCTCCCCCTCTACATATTCGCGATAATCGACGAATTCGCCGGCCCCGCCCTGCTGCCGCGATGGATGCCGCCCGCTGTACGCACCCTCAATCCGGTGCCGCGTGGTGAAGCGCATATGCTGCAGCGCGGCCAGTGCGCGAAGATCGAGAAATCGACTGCGTTGCTGCGTGCTCATACGCTCGCCTTTGCGCGGCCGCGCCCACTCGAGGCCGCGCCAGACCTCGACGCGTTTAGACGCTCACCGACTCAATCAGTTGCCGCGCAATATGCTCCGACGTCACGCCATCGCCCACGGCCCGATGATTCGCGATGATCCGGTGCCGCAAGACCGGCAGCGCCACCGCCTTCACATCCTCGACCGTTGGCGCGGTCCGACCGTTGAGCAGCGCCCGCGCTTTCGCCGCCCACACCAGATTCTGCGACCCCCGCGGCCCCGCTCCCCACGCGACGTAATCCCGTGCAAACTTGAGCGCTTGCTCGTGCTCCGGCCGGCTCGCACCACACAGCCGCACCGCATACGCCGCCACGTTCTGTGGGACCGGCACCGCCAGCACCAGCTCGCGCAACTCCAGAAACGCCTCGCGCGCCAGCACCGCCTCGGGCAGCTTGAACGCGCCGCCCGTCGTCTTCATGACGATCTCCTCCTCCTGCGCTGGCGATGGATAGGTCAGCCGGATCTCCATCATGAACCGATCGAGCTGCGCTTCCGGCAGCGGATACGTTCCCTCCTGCTCGATCGGATTCTGGGTCGCCACAACGAGAAACGGCTCCTCCAGCGGATACGTCTGCCCGCCGACGGTCACATGTTTTTCCGCCATCGCCTCGAGCAGCGCCGATTGCGTCTTGGGAGCGGCCCGATTGACCTCATCCGCCAGTACCAGATTCGCGAACACGGGCCCCGGCCGAAACGTCATGCTCGGCGCTCCGCCCGCCGCATCGCGGCCCAGCAATTCATACCCCGTGATGTCTGATGGCATGAGGTCCGGCGTGAATTGGATGCGTGCAAATTTCCAGCGGAATGTCGCCGCCAGCGCCTTAACCATCAGCGTCTTGGCCAGGCCCGGCACGCCCACCAGTAGCGCATGCGACCCGGTCAGCGCACACGTGAGCAGCAGGTCGACCGTCTGATCCTGCCCCACCAGCACCTTGTGCAGCGATTCGCGGATCGTCCGCACCGTGTCGGCAAACGCGGCCACGCGCTGCCGCGCCTCGGCGACATGTTCAGGACTCACGGCTGTACCGGCGGACGACGGGTTCATGCGAGGCCTCCTGAATGTTGACGCGACAGATCATACCGCGCCCGTCCGGAATACCGTGGCGCGTATACATGATACGCCGCCCGCTCGCGCCGGGTGCGTTTTCGGAGCGGCGCGTTTTTTCGCGCTGTGTGCCGGCCGGCCTATCTTATGTGGTAGACAAATGTTAAAGAAGGGCGCAGTGCGACGCCTGTCGCCAATCCAGGCGCTTTCGCCAACTACGAGATAAAGAGAAGCGGCCGCGAGAGCTGAGCGAAATCCGTAAGCTACTGATTCCACAAATCCTTAGGAACAATTTCAATGCTCAGCATGCTGCCCATTTGAGCATGTTCTACCCGAACCGCGGGGCTTCTCGTGCAATCACGATGGAAGGACTGCTGACGTCATGAGAGCGCCGGCTGCCATGGCTTCTGCCATAAGCCGAAGGCTTCGCGGATCAGGTCCGTGCGGCTGTTGCGGCGATATTTCACGCCGAACCGTGCCTCGTCGCGCGGGGCCTGGTTCTGCGCCATGCGCTTGAAGCCCTTGTTCATACCATGCACGAACATGGCCGTGGTGAGACACCGATTGGCCAGCAGGCTGCGCAGCGTGCGCTTCCATACCCAGTGCTCTTTCGCGGCCAGGTGCCGCAGTTCATAAATGCACTCGTCGAGTTTCTGATGCGACATGCCGCGCGGGTGATAGACCGTCTCAACGAACGTGTACCGCTCCCAGTCCTGCGGGTAACTCGTGGCAAAAATACGGCCCTGCTGCATGTACCGGTCGTACATCTTCGTGCCCGGCAGTGGCGTGAGGTTTGTTATCTGGATGATGTCCGTGCCCAGCCGCACCGACTCCACCGCGGTCTGGGCGGTGGTGGTTTCGTCATCCTCGTCGGCTCCGACGATAAACCCGCCGAACACTCCGATGGCCGCCTGATGAAACCCGTCCACAAGCACGTGATACCGGCTAAGATTCTTGCGATTCACGCCCTTGTGATAGTTCTTCAAGTTGCGTGCGTTGAACGTCTCGAACCCCACGAACATGCCGCGGCAGCCGGCCTCGTGCGCCAGCGCCAGTCCTTCGGCGTCGTCACCCATGTTGATCGTGGTCTGGCTGAACCACATCTTGGGCGAATAGCCCACCGCCTTTCGAAGGCGGGGCCAGCGCGCCAACGCTCGCGACACCGGATCGCGGCGGCGGCCCTCCGCGATGATCTCACGCAGCAACTCCTTGGCCCACACGGCGTGTTTTTCGCCCACGCCGAAGAAATTGTCATCCACCACAAACACGAAGGGCTTTTTCGTCTCGAACCATTCGCGTTTGATATCCTCGATGCGCCGCCTGCGAATGGGAGCGCCGTTGAAATTGGTGACGGAGCAATACTCGCAGCCCACCGGGCAGCCGCGCGAAGTCTGAATCGCGGCGACCGAGTATTCGCCGTTGATCGGCTGGCAGTCCTGCCGGGCGCGACCCACACCGGGGCGATCCAGATCGGCCAGGCTGCCCTGATAGAGCTTGCGCAGGCGGCCCGCGGCGGCGTCGGCAATAATGCCGGGGTAAATGTCATCGCATTCGCCAGTCGCGACGGAGTCGAAATACTGCGCAGCTTCCTGCGGCATGGCCGACGCATGTGGGCCGCCGATGATGCACGGGATTTTCTGCTCGCTGCACTGCCGGGCAATTTCGTAGGCCCGCGTTGCGCCGCTGGTGTACGACGTCACGCCGACCAGGTCGTAGCGACCCTGCCGGATGCAATCGTCGGTGAACTGATGGCCGAAGATCTCGTCGATGATCTCGACCTTGTGCTCGCGCGGCGTCAGTTCAGCCAGAACCTGCAGGCAAAGCTGCGGGACCCAGCTTCCAATCGTGTGATACCCCTGTGTTCTGCGAGCGATGGGATTGATGAGGGCGATTCGCATGTGATTCAGTCTCCATTCTGAATTCGGTTCTGCACGCGCCGATGCGGCAGTATCCGAGCGAAAAACTATCTCCTGTGCTAAGCAATCGTTACTTCACCCAAGCTATTGAAATCCGAATGTCCGGCACCGAAGTTTCTCATGATCGAGGCGGAAAAATGCAAACGGCGGCAATCCGGAATAGGCTCGCGGCTTGCTCGCGACGCTGTCCCACGTTACCTGCGCCGAAGGATTCGACTGCCGCGCCCGGGTGTTGACACGTTGCCGGCCGGTGGGAGCTTGCGTTGACGTTTCGCTGAACTCGATGCGTCAGAGGGCAAGGTCATGCGACTGCCTGTCGGGCCGCGAATCGTCGCCTTTGAGCACGAGCCGTGAGCCGGATTCAGTCTTGGTCACGTCCAGGACGCGGTCGCTCATCGCATTCGACACGGCCTCGTCGAGCACGAGCACGGCGCTACCCTTGTAATCGAACATGACATCCACCGGCGTGCGCTGGTCCACACGCAGGGACCATCCGCCAGTGCGGCGCACGAATCGCAGGGCCATTTCGGGCGCCGCTTTTTTGTGAGCGAGTTTGCGCGCCAGCCGGGCGCGTGCGGCCATCGTGACATTGAACATGTTGTCCTCCCTGGGTGGTTGTTGGTCTTGCGGCAGCTCGACTGTGGACCGTGCCGGTCAGCAGGTCGCGTCCGGCGCGGCGCAGGAAAGGCTAAATGCCTCTTGGTTGCACGAAGATGAGCTGCCTCGCCTGCGCGTATTCGCACGCTGGATATCCGATCCGGCGTAGCAGAACCGCATAACCCGGTCGCGGGAGGCGCCACAGGCCGTGTGGAACTGATGGGAGGATTATAACCGGGCGCAGCCAGCCTGTCGCACAAAATCCCCCTACGGTGTAGATTTGGTGGGCGGCTCGTTCACGACAACGCACGCGAAATAGTCGCCGGTACTCCATTTACGGGCAAGTCTGCCCGCTCACGAGGGCGCTGACGAAGCCCTGCACATCCTGGCCGTCGAAGGTTCCATCGAGGTTAAAGTCACCGCGACAGACCGGCGCAGCGCCGACGCCTGTCAGCGTGACCATCATGGTTCCTGCGTCGGTGCTCATCGGTAGCGTCTGACTGGACGGCCCCGCCGTCATGGGCGTGAATGTGTAGGCGCCCGCCATGACAACACCCGGCTTCAGGCCGGTGAAGAGCGACGGTCCCACGCGGGCGAACGGCGCGGCGGCCCCGGGAAATTCACCATTTGCATACGAGCCCGTCGCACCCGTGTTCTGCACCGGAAGGAACATGGTCCGGCTGGATCCAACGGCGACGTTCCCGAAGTCAATATTCGCCACCGCAACTGAAACCGCACGAAAGCTGATGACGCCCGCCGTTGCCGTTGGATAGCCTGTCCCGGGCGCGACCGATATGCCCGTCGTGCCGGGATCGCTGAGCGCCTGGATCGCCACGCGTCCGCCTCCGCCGGAGCCGTTGACAGTACTTGCCGCGTCGCCACCTCGCGCGATAATCGTCCCGGGCACGGTCGATGCCGCATGCAGCAACACGCCACCGCCACTCCCTCCGCCGGGAGCGAAACCGCCGTTGGGTGTGCCAGGCGCCGCTCCGGCGACGGAAATGACACCTCCAGACAGGTTGATGGAGCCCATCGCGCCCAGTTCCACGGCGCCGCCACCCGCGCCGCCGCCGGCTCCTGGTGATACCAACTCGCCGTCGCCCCCACTGCCTCCGGCCAGTTGAAAATTCGGCTGAGCTCCGTTGGCAGGGCCTGCCACGGCATTGTTGCCTCCGCCGCGCCCGCCAAATCCACCGCCACCGCCTTGGTTGGATATTTGCAAAAGACCAGCGCCAGGGCCGACGCCGCGAGTGTTAACAGCACCCCCGGAGCCGCCGCCCGCCACGCCGACGCCGCCATTGTTGTTCGACCCGTTGGTTCCGCCAACACCGCCGTTGGCCGACAGCGTGCCGGCGAATATCAGGTCGCCGCGGCTCAGCAGCGCCACCGGCCGCGTGCCTGTGATGGTGATGACGGCGCCGCTCTGCACGGTCAGGCTGTCAAAGCAGAAAACCGCGATGTCCGGGCCGGCGATGTCGGTCTGCACCGTACCGGTCAGCGCGGTGCCAGGCCCGCTGAGCGCCAGCGTGGTGGAATTAAGGGCGTAGCTGCCGGCCGCCAGCGTAACGGTCCCTAGCGACGGGTAGGCGAATGGATTGAGCGGATCCGCCACGGCCGCTCCGGTCGCGGCCAGCGCCGCCGCGATGGCAATGCTGGATGCGAGCTTATGGAAGATCTGGCACTTGATCGACGCGACGTGCGATTTCATAGGGTCCTCCGACCGGATGTGGCCGGGGCCCATTCCCCGCCGCATGGGCATGTCCATTATGGTCGCGCGAGGCGCAAGGAATCATGGGAATTTTCAAGATTGCGCCTGCCGGCCGATAATACGTGTGCATTCTGGATGACGCGCGCGAGAGGAAGGGCGAGGTCCGCCGCCGGCAGTTGTCCGAAGTTCACCGCAAAAATCTCGCTCACCGGCCCGCTCGACTCGGCACACTGGCTCTGCACGGTCTACTGCACAGAGTCCGGCCCGACCACTAACGTGTCATAGACGAACGTCTTTCTGCCCGATATGCCGATTGCAAACTCCGTCTCGCCCGGTCGAAGAGTCGCCGTGGAGACCAGGCGGCGCTTGATGGCCAGGGCGACAAGGTGAAGCGCGAACCCGCCCGCCTCGTAATGTAGTTCGCGTCTGGCAATGCCGGGCCGAGCTTGTGCAGCTCGCTAGGCGGGCGCCCTGCGGCGCGGCGCGTTGCCCGGCATACGCCGAATTGCATATCATAGACAATCATGAGCACCGTTGAGTTGCGTCGCAAGATCAAGAAGGCCGTCGATCGTGTTCCACCCAAGCGACTGGAATCGCTGGCTGACTACATTGAGTTTCTCAACCGCCCACCGCTCATCGAGCGCTTGCAGTCCGCTGAGCGGGCAATTGCGTCCGGGAAGGGAACGAACTGGCGCAAGGCCCGGTCGGATGTTTGAAGTCGTTTTGTCGCCCGAAGCGCTGGCATTCTACACTCAGGCCGGTAGACCGCTTGCCAGAAAACTGGCGCGTTGCTTCGCGCAGTTGGAGCACGAACCGCGCCATCACAATAACGTCAAGCGGCTTTCCGGCGAGTTTGCAGGCCGACTGCGCTACAGAATTGGGGACTGGCGGGTCATCTATCGGATCGACGATCCAGCGAAAAAGGTGCACGTATTGGTCATCGCCCACCGAAGCTAGGTCTATGAATGACTGGCCCGCTACGCAAATAGACGCATGAACACCAGCGCTCCGCGGCATTCCGCGGGCCTGCGCTGTGCGCATCATCGGACGTCGCGTGTCGCGGCTTTCGTTATCACTTCGATAAGGAGGGTGCGGAGCAGGCTGGACGCGACCCGGCGGGAGCGGCCAGGGTTCCCTCCGGCCGGAAAACGGCCGATAAGGCAAAAAAATCATTTTCCATGCATGGAAAATTGTCCCGCATGCACGGAAAACTCGCGCGCGTTAATGGAAAACTGTTTTCCATGCATGCGGAGGAGTTTTTCGTTGATGGAAAATCGTTCTCCGGGGCTGGAGATGGGTTTTCTGTCGATGCGGACTAGTGATGGCATCACGGGCACGCGGTGCTCGCCGCGCTCAGCAGGCGATCGATGAATTGCGCGGCGGTCGTTCCTGCGGTACAGGCACAGGCGTCGCCCGTCTGGGGTGCGCCCAACGCGCAGCGCACCCAACCAGCGACATCGTCCCCGTCCACGTGATTGTCGCCGCTGATGTCACCGGAGCATGTGCTGCACGCCGCCCTATATTCCCAAGTCTGCCCGTCCGCGCCGCCAGCGCCATAGCCGCCGAACATCACGGTCGCTCCGCGCGCGGCGTCGTAGGCCATGGCGGGCGCCTCGCGTGGCGACGGACCGCTGTTCGACCGCTGCGTCCAAGCACTTCCGCTCCACTCCCAGGTGTCGCCCTTCGTAATGCCCATAGTGTCATAGCCGCCGAACAGCACGGCCACGCCCCGCGCCGCGTCGTAGGCCATTGCGTGGTGACTGCGTGGCGACGGGCCGCCGTTCGACCGCTGCGTCCAGGCGCTCCCGTTCCACTCCCAAGTATCGCCGTAGTAGACACCTGAGCCGTAGCCGCCGAATAGGACCGTCACGCCCCGCGCCGCGTCGTAGGTCATGGCGTGCCCAGACCGTGGCGAGGGGCCGCTGCTCGAACGCAGCGTCCAGGCGCTCCCGTTCCACTCCCATGTCTCGCTGTTGTAGACGCTCTGGTCATAGCCGCCGAACAACACGGTTACCGCGCGTGCGGCGTCGTAGGCCATAGCGGGCCAATATCGTACGGATGGGCCGTCGCCTAATCGCAGCGTCCAAGCGCTACCGTTCCACTCCCACGTCTCCCTGCTGATGCCCGCGTTGGTGTAGCCGCCGAATATCACGATTACGCTCCGCGCCGTGTCGAAGGCCATCGCGTGCGCGTCGCGTGGCGACGGACCGCTATTCGAGCGTAGCGTCCAGGCGCTGCCGTCCCATGCCCAAGTTTCGCCATCGTAGGACGTCCCCGTCCAACCGGCGAACAGCACAATCTCGCCCCGCGTTGCGTCGTAGGCCATGGCGTGCCCATCGCGTGGTGACGGACCGCTGCTGGAGCGCAGCGTCCATGATTGCCCATCGGCGCGCGCCCCGCATGCCATCAGCGCGCAGACGAAGACCTTGGCCCTAACGCCGATACCGAAACCTATTCGCGTAAACATGGCTTCCTCCGGACAGCATAGCCGAAGGGAGCGTGCGCCTCAACACGGTGCCAATGCCTGCCGGGCAGACGACACGCCCGAACCGAGACCGGCGCCAGCCAAATCCGAATTCCGCAATCCGAATTCCGCAATCCGCAATCGCTCGCCCCTCAGTGCCACCCAGCGCCAGGCGAAAACGGCTTCCGGGCTGACGCCCAGGACAATGCCGTCGAGGAGCTCCACCCGGATTTCCCTTGCTTCCCCCACCCCACGCGCTATACTCGCCGGCTGGCTGGATCTTCACGATCGGCTTCCAAGCTCGCCGCGCTCTTCGCCTCGCGCTTCTTTGCCTCTCTCTTTAGCTCCTGCCTGAGGGCCAATGTTTGGCCTCTTTCAACGCTGACCCTGAAAGCAAAGCGCGGGTCAAACTACCCCCACACGACAGGAGACTATCGAATGGGCAAAAAACTTTATGTTGGAAACCTTGGTTACACCGTTACAAACGCGACGCTGCAGCAGATGTTCGCGCCGCACGGAACGGTCGAATCGGCACAGGTCATCATCGATCGGCAGACCGGCTCGAGCAAGGGCTTCGGGTTTGTCGAGATGAGCGATGGCAACGAGGCGCAGGCGGCCATCACGGCGCTCGACGGCACGCAGCAGGATGGCCGGTCGATCAAGGTGAACGAGGCCAAGCCGCGCGAAAACCGCGGCGGCTTCGCTCGCTAGACCATTTGAGGAGGGGACAGATCGGCCGCAGCGGCGGCCGGTCTGTGCTTTGATGCGCAGGAGTTTTTTATCGACGCTTCGACACCGACGCAGCACGCCCCCTTCCTGCAGCGCGCCGCGGTCTTATTGCTCGTGCTGATACCTCTGATCGGCCTGGCCGGCGCGATGCTTGGCATGTGGGGTTGGGGCGTTACATGGATCGAGATCGCGATCTTGCTCGCCATGTATGTCCTGACTGCACTCGGCATCACGGTGGGGTTCCACCGGCTCTTCACGCACCGTTCATTTCAGACGATCTGGCCCGTCAAGCTGCTCCTCGGGGCGCTGGGGTCGATGGCCGTTCAGGGACCGCTGATTAAATGGGTGGCGATGCATCGACGTCATCACCAGTTCAGCGATCGTGATGGCGATCCGCATTCGCCGCACGAGCATGGCCGCGGGCTCCGCGGCGTGTGGCTGGGCTTCTGGCACGCTCACATCGGCTGGATGTTCAAATCCGAGCCGCCGGGTCTTCAACGATATGTTCCCGATCTGACGTCCGACCGCCTGATTCGCACTACCAGCAGGTTGTTTGGACTCTGGGCCATCCTTGGTCTTCTGCTTCCGGCCGCGCTGGGAGGTCTGCTGGCGCAATCATGGAAGGGCGCACTGCTGGGATTCATCTGGGGCGGGCTCGCACGGCTGTTTCTGGTGCACCATATGACGTGGAGCATCAACTCGGTCTGTCACCTGTGGGGAACGCGACCCTACGCGGGCCGCGATGAGAGCCGCAACAATTTGATCTTCGGGCTGGTCGGACTCGGCGAGGGATGGCACAACAACCACCATGCGTTTCCAGCGTCCGCCCGCCACGGGCTGCGATGGTGGCAGATTGACGTAAGCTATGTCGTCATTCGTATTCTTGCGGCCGTCAGGATGGCGTCGCACATTCACCTGCCCCCGCGCAGCGTGGCCGCGTCGCCTTCGGAAGCGGCGATCTGACGGCGCGACAGTCGACAGCGTGAGGTCGAAATCGAAGCGCGCGCCCGCGTGGTCGCGCGACAGACGCTGATATGGAATCGGGCCGGCGGCCGAAGTCGCCGCGCTCAATGCCCCCCAATAATGGAGAACACGTTGGCAAAACAAAACCGACCATCTGTCCAGAAACGTGAACGCGAGATGAAGAAGCGCGAGCGCCGGCTCAAGAAGGCGGCCAAAGCCGCCGAACGTCGAGCAGCGCCGCCAGCGCCCGATGCCAGCATCGAAGGGAGCACAAAGTGATACGAACAGACGAACCCGCGATGACTGAATCGCGCGAAGTCGCAAAGCAGATAGAGGTCGAACTCGCCCTGCTACTGAACATCGAGCAGGCGTTCCGCGTCGCGCTCGATTGGAAAACGAACGACGGCGAGAATAACCGCAAACTATCGACGCTGCGCTTCGTGACGCGGTCCTTCGAACGCCACTTGGCGCGAATTCGAATGCTGTCCGATTATGGCGGCTATATGGTCCTCGTCACGGACATGAAGCCTCAACTGGCCAGCGCCGTCCGCAGCTTAAAGCTTCTCCGCGATAACCTGCAGGCTCATCTGGACGAGTTGATGTTCAGACTGGAGCACGTCTCCGCCAATGAGACCGCGAAGTTTGACGAGCTTTGCAAAGAGCTCGAGCATTACCTCGAAGATCTCAGTGCTCACGGAGCGAAAGAGATGGAGCTCCTGCAGCGTGGCTTTGCCGACGTCGAAGGCGGGGCCGGCTGAGGCGTGCAACAATAAAAAAGCACGCTGATGCAGGTCGATGGGAATCCTGGCGCTGATGACGTTCGTTCGCGGCCCGGCCATGCCGACAAGGTCGTGGTACTGGAGTCGGAGCGCGCCCGCCCGTCCGCAACTCAACGCCCGGTCAGGCCGCGCAGGCGGTCGAGCGTATCCATCTTCACGGCATGCGCGCAATCTGCATTGTCGTAAATGGCATGAAGCAGAAAATCCCTGTTTTGTTCGTCATTGCGTTTGCGCGCCCGGGCGCTGTGGGTTGTGTTGTCGGAAAGGTCGATCAACTCAACAAGCTCGTCCTGGCTGCATTTCCGCAAACGTGATTTGAATTCGTCCCTCAGCATAGTGCTCCTTGGCCGCAAGCCGGCGGGGATCTTAGCGGGGCCCGACCGTCAAGCCCACAGTATCGCTCCACGGCAGCACACAAGAACGAACCCCCGAGCCGCGCAACCTGGACTACTTCACACCCAATGAGTCGTTCAACGTTGTCGGGAAATCGCGGATCGTCAATTCGCGACCTGATCTGGTTGACCCGCGTCCCAGATGAACACTTCATTCGCCCATGAACCGGCTGCCATCCGCTGGCCGTCCGGGCTCCATGCGAGCGAGATGATCGTACCGGTGGGCCCGCGCAGCGCGAATATTTCGCGACCATCGGCGGAGTCGAATATCCGGACCGAGCGGTCCCGGCCGCCGATTGCAAGACGCGTACCGTCCCGGCTGAACGCCGCGCACCATACATCGCCGATCCGCGGCCGAAGCGTGAATCGAATGGCCCCGGTGCGAACGTCCATGATGCTGACCGTCGTATCAGTCGAGGCGACCGCGACCTGCAGCCCGTCGAGGCTGAACGCGATGTCCATGATGGCTCCGCTGTGCGGCCGCCCGGTCCAGATCGCATGGCCGCTGGCCGGATTCCAAAAATACACTTGACCGGATTCTGCGCCGGTAGCCAGAACTGATCCATCGGGGCTGTACGCCAGCGACGTGATGTACAAGCCGGGGTGATCGAGCCGGCGAATTTCGTGGCCACTGATGGGGTCGCATAGGACGACCATGTTTTCGGTGCCGGGATCGGACCATGCAAGTTCAGATTCGCTCGGATTCAGGGCAATGCGTATAAAGTTCTTGGCGCTGTATCTCAGCGTCTGCAACTCGCGGCCCGACGGCAGATCAAAGGTCCGAACCGTGCCATCATAACAGCCGCTGGTGATGCGCCGCCCATCGCGTAAGAGCACGCCTCGGTCGATGTGCGGCAATGCGCGCATGACGGTCTGAGTCTGGCCATTCAAAGCATCCAGCAGCATTATTTGCGACCCCGTGACGACCAGGAGGCGGGACCCATCGGCATTGAATTCCACCCTGCCGATGGGTTCCTGAAGGTCGCGCCGCACCAGCGTGGCCGACGGCTGGTTCAGTTTCCATATTTTGAGCGTCGAGTCGAGGGCTCCGCTCGCCAGCAGCGTGGAATCAGGACTGAACGCGACCGCGGACACCGGGCCGCTGTGGCCGCGCAGAAGCGCGAGCAACTCGCCATCCGCGATGCGCCAGATGCGCACGGTCTTGTCAGCCGAAGCTGCCGCCAGCGCAGCGCCGTCAGGGCTGTGTGAGACGCCAACCACGCGCTGCACGGAACCTTGGAGCGGCTTGGCCTCCCGCCAGACGCCGTTGTCCGAACCATCGTGCACCAATTCCCACTGTCGGATGACGCCATCCCCAAAGCCCACCGCCAGCCGGCGACCGTCTGATCGCAAATCGATACCGTAATAGGCACTCGAACCGGTCGTCACTTTCGTTGGCTTCGTTCCGGGCGTGGTGTTTGAAATCCAGATTCCGCCATCACTTTGGACCAGTGCGAACCACTGCCCGTCAGGCGTCATGATCGCACCGGCCGCCGATGTCGCAGGATCGAGGTGGATTTCGCCGCGGTGAGCGGGATCATGCAGGCGCCAGTAATACGCAATATATCGCGAATCCACGACACGATATCCCACCGCGCTGCCGGACTGCACAATCATCGTTGTCGTATCGATGCTGTTGGCCCCTGCGACGGACTGCTCGTCCTCCGCATCGCGGCCGATGCCGTATCGAATCATGCGGCCATCCGCGAGAAACACGTCCACGGAGCGCTCGTCACTCGTGAATTCATATCGAGCGGCCTGCTTAAAGTCGGGTCGTCGCGAATGGACCACCAGCTTGGCTCGTGCCCAATCCCAGATGTAAAACTCAACGGGTGCGTTTTCCCTGGCCGCAAACGCGCCAACGTATCTGGCGCTTGGGCTGAAGAATACCTGCGTCAGCGCAAAGCTTTCCGGTCCCTGCAGCGTCGCGATGCTCGGATCGGCACATCGCGCGAGGAAGCGCCATTCCCAATTTCGAAGCGCTGCCGGCGTTTGCTGCAGGCGCAACATGGCGGTGCCGCCGTCGTTCACGGCGATAGCCGCGTCGGCAGCGGCGATATTCGCGAAATAACTGTCGCACTCGGCCTGTCGCCTGTGCGCCTCGGCTACATTCTCGGCCGCGACGGCCTTGTCGCGCTGCCGGCTCACCTCCCCCAGCAGCGAGGTTTGTTTGTGATACATGATGGAGAGCGCAATGGTCGAAGCGAGCGCCATGACAATAAACGCGGTGACGATCGCAACCGGCACGCGATGTCGCCGCAGCGTCTTGCGAATCACGTACCAGCCGCTGTCGCGCCGCGCATCGATGGCATCGCCGCGCAGATAGCGGCCCATATCGCGGCCCAGTTCCCCCGCCGACGCGTACCGGCGATCCGGATCCTTGTGCAGGCATTTGAGGACGATCACCTCGAGGTCGGAATCGATCGCCCGATTAAACGCGCTGGGAGGACGAACATCCGCGCGAAGTATCCGCCCGAGCATGTCATGCAGATTGTCCGTCAGTTCGTGCGGCAGGCGGCCCGTCAATATCTGATACAGCACGGCGCCGAGTGAATACACGTCGCTGCGGATGTCCATGCGGTGCGCGGCCCCTTCCGCCTGCTCCGGGCTGGCCCACGGCAGCGAGCCGACGAACTGGCCGGTCTGCGTGAAATGCTCGGTACTGGCGGTGCGGGCCAGACCGAAATCAAGCACGTGCGGGTTGCCTTGGTCGTCTACGCGGATATTACTGGGTTTCAGGTCGCGATGAATAATGCCGCGCGCATGCGCGACATTGACAGCCTCGCAGATTTTGGCGAACAAGTGCAAACAGGCCCGCAGCTCGTTGCCGGGTGGAGCGTGACCTTCTTGTCCCTCTGTTCCTTTGTCCCTTTGTGCTTCGATGTATTCATCCAGCGGCCGCCCCGAGACATAATCCATGACCAGATAAAAGTGCCCCGCCGCCTGCCCGCTGTCGTGGATCGTGACAATGTTGGGATGATTGAGCTGCGCCAGAATCTCGACCTCGCGATCGAACCGCGCCATCTCGCCCAGGCTGGCGAAGGGACCCTCGCGCATGACCTTGATGGCGACGCGCCGCTTGGTGGATTGCTGCATGGCCTCATAAACAACGCCCTGCCCGCCGCGATGGACTTCGCGCAGGATCTGATATCGGGGTAGCGCACCTGCAAGAAAAGGGCTTGGGCTGAGCGAGCTTGCGATCGGGTCATCGGCGCTGATTCGACTTCTCGATCCATCGCGCGCCGCCACGCGCGAGCCTGCCGCCTGACTGCGCGCGGAGGCGACGATTGAGCGCAGGCGGGTGCGTCGCTGATGTTCATCGGCGGGTGCGTCGTCGGGCATTGGTGCGTCCGTCGTCCTGTATTTGAAGCGTCATCGGGCTGCAATGTGTCACGCCTGCGTCTTCGCGCCGGCCGCCGTCGGGACGCCGTCGCGCCGCGCGCCGCCGCCCGCAGCCGCCGGAGTCTTGAGCCCACACTCGGGGCAGATGCCGCTCACATTGCCGGTCAGGTCATAGCCGCAGGGGCAATGGCCCGGTTGCACGCGCCGACGATCGCGCCACCAGAGCAGCGTGGTTGGCAAGCCCGCGAGCAAAAGCGGAATCCAAAATGGGATGACGACGATCTGCGCGCCCCGTGACCAAGGCTCCCAAAGGAGCACCCGCGGCCAGCAAAACCCATAATGAGAGTATGACCATGGGTCTCCATGGACCCACTGGAATAGCGGTCTACGGGTGAGGCGGCAGTTGCGCGTGAAGGCCATCGTGCCTTCGTACCAATCCCAACTGACCCCGTTCCCGTCGAGGTGCGTCGATGACCGTAGCCATGTCGCCGACCGAAAAGTCAGGAGCCATGCCGCAACGAGCGCTACGCAAATCACGGGCGCAGTCCACCTGGCAATCCGGCGTATCGGGACCATTTCGGTATTCTAGCGATTCCGCGCACGAAAAAGGGCGGACCGCGATGGCCCGCCCTTCGTGCACTGCAAACCAATCCTCGCGCCTACTTGCGCGCCTTCTCGCGCCTCATCTGCCCATTCCCCTGGGGCTTGCTATTCACGATCGCATCCACCACCGCCTGATCCGACGTCATCGCGGCGCTGTTCCCCTCAACCACCGTCGCCGTCCGCCCGCCGCCCGGGAGCTGGCCGAAGTTCACCGTAAAAATCTCGCTCACCGGCCCGCTCGAGTCGGCCCGCTGGCCCTGCACGGTGTACTGCACGGAGTCCGGCCCGGCGATCAGCGTGTCATCGACGAACGTCTTTTTGCCCGACACGCCGATGAACGAAAACTCCGTCTCGCCCGGCAGGCGGCGCTTGATGATGTAGCTCGTGCCGCTGGCCGGATTGACGGCCTTCCAGCGCAGCGTGTGCGTGCCCATCGCGGCGTCGAGCACGACCTGCAGATTCGTCGGCTGATCGGGCGGCGGCGTGGGCGTGGGCGATGAAGGCGGTGGTATTTGTGCGAGGTTATAGACCGTCAACGGCTTGGCGGAGTTTTCCGCGAACGCGCGGATCGTCCGCACCGTGTCGCCCGCGCTGGAGCGGGCGGTCTGAAATGCGTCATCGGCGGCCTGCGTGGCGACCTTGGCGGCCTGCCGGGCCGACTCCTGCGCGAGCATCGCGGCCGCGAGCGCGTCGGTGGCGGTCTTGAATGCGGTGGCCTGCGCGGCCGTGAGGCCGATATTGACGGCATTGGTGACAAATACGGACTCGTGCGCCTGGGCCCACTGCAGGAACGCGGAGCGCGGCGTGGTGGGATACGTGCTCATGGATTCCTTTCGGGTATTTTTTGCGCGGGTTTCCCTTCCATGCGCGTCGGCACCGGGAACCGTTCCGCGGGCCTGCGCTCGTGCGTGTGATCGGACGCTGGCGTTCGGGGCCTGCGTTAGAAGTGATCGGGAGCGGCATGGCCGCGCCGAAAACGGCCGATAAGGCACAAAAAAAATGATTTCGCAGCCATGCAAAATTGTTTTCCATGGCTGCGAAAGAGTTTTGCAGGGCTGCGGAGGAGTTTTTCAGCCATGGAAAATCATTTTCCGGGGCTGCGGAGGAGCATTCCGTTGATGGAAAATCATTTTTCGGGGCTTCGGCGGAGTTTTTCACTGATGTAGAGCCGTTCTTCATGCCTGCGCCGGCATTGCGCATTTACATGGGCGGCGCACACTACATTGCGGTTCGGGCTAGCCACTAAGCCTTATGTATTCCCCGTTTTTATCTGGCACGGCCACATCCCCGTCGGTCGCGCTCACGTCGAAGAATCCTACTCCGTGCTTCATGGCTAACTCGACCGTAGTTCGATAGGCTTCCTCCGCCATGGACCACGAGAACGCCGCGTAAATCGCAGCGCGCCCAAGCGAGTAGTCTGTGGTGTGAGGGTCATCCACGTTGGGGCTAGGGCTGGCGAGAGGACCATTGATTGGTGGGAACGACTTGATCATCTCGTCAAACCATGCGCGCAACCTGACACTGGGAATGGCAGGGTCGGCGCAATGTGATTCCGTCCAATTCGGTTGGTGCTCGTACCATGCCATGAACGCGCTGCGGGTTCGTGGGGCGACGGCCGGATCAAAGACCATCAGGTCATAACTCATGGTGGAGATCATAATCGGAGACCGCGCGCGGCCGCAACAAATGGCGTCAGCCCAATCCGCATTCCGCAATCCGAAATCGATCAAAAATCCGCAACCCGAATTCCGCAATCCGCAATCAGCTACGCCTGTCAAAACCGCGATTGCGCCCCCAGCAGCAATTCCGCCAGATGCTCGCGGGCGCGCGCCAGCAGCATCCGCACAGCCCGCGTGCGAACGGCCCATCCGCTCGGCCACTTCGGCGGCGGACAGACCCTCCAATTCGTACAGCCGCAGCGCCTGCTCGTAGTCCGGTGGCAACTGCTTGAGCCGGGCATCGATCTCCTGGCGGATTTCCTTGCGGGCGAAGGCGCGGCTGAGATGTGTCAGATCGAAGCCGGATCCAGGATCGTGATCGCAAACATCTTGAAATCATCGCTGTTGAATGTTAACAGCCGCGCGACGCCGTGTGTCTGCATCGCGGCCACAAGACGAGTGTCATGAGACTTGACGCCTTTCACGCCGAGCGATCCCACCAGGTCATGCCAGCGTTCGACGAGTTCAGGGCGGTCGTGGAGCAGTTCGAACCGCCGCTGAAGAAAGTTCACCCACTGGCTGGCCTGGGCACAAGTCATCCCGAGACCATTCTGGCCGGTAGGGGCGGGGCCCGGCTTGCGGGTGGCCACGGCCCAGAATTCGTACAGGCATTGCGGAAAAATGACCAGGCGCTCGCGCCGGGCCAGCAGCTTGTGCATGGCCGTGCGTGAAAGGACACAGTGTGGATGGGCAGGGCTGGTGATGCGGGTCAGCAGGTTCGTATCCAGGAGGATCACTCGCCCTCCATGCGCGTGTATATCGCTTCGCGTGAGTCGTCAAATGATGCTTCTCGCACGGTATACGGCTCCATTTCGGCGAAGATGTCCTCGCCTGGACGCGGCGGGACGGGGATGTCACCAGGTTCTTCAACGAACACGATCGCTTCATGGATCTCGCCGGTGATGCGAATCACGCCTTCGGCAATCTCGGTCTTGGTACCCTTCAACACGTGTGCTTTCATGGTTTCACCTTTGTCCTCTTAATGCCGGAAGCATTATCGCGGCCCGCACCGACGCACAGTCGCGAAGCCATCTGAACATTCTATCACACTTTCATTGCAGGCGCGATGAACCCGTCGGCGCAAGCCGAGCGAACGATTATCGGTGCGGAGTTGTTTCAAAACCGCGATTGCACCCCCAGCAGCAATTCCGCCAGGTGCTCGCGGGCGCGCGCCAAAAGCATCCGCACGGCCCCATGCGAACGGCCCATCCGCTCGGCCACCTCAGGGGCGGACAGACCCTCCAATTCGTACAGCCGCAGCGCCTGCTCGTAGTCCGGGGGCAACTGCTTGAGCCGGGAATCGATCTCCTGGCGGATTTCCTTGCGGGCGAAGGCGCGGCTGGGCGTGCTGGTCGTCGCGGCGATTCGCTCGACCAGCGCGACGTACGACTCTTCGGCATTGGCCGCGAGCACGCGTTTGCCGGGCGGCGGGCGCTTTTCGCGTTCGAGCTTGCGGATCGCGTCGCGTAAGTTGTTCTCGGCCCCGCGCCGCAGCCATGCCATGAACGAGTCCGGGCCGCGCGGGACGAATGTGCGGATGCGCAGAAAGGCCTCCAGGCATGTCACCTGCAAGACATCTTCGGCCTCGACCAGGCCGCGATATTGGGCGCTGATCTGCTGCTCCAATTCGCGCTGAAGCTGCAAACCGAGGTTTTCGAGAAGCGCGGTGAGGGCCTGCTCGTCGCCGCCGACCGCGCGATGGACGAGACGTTCAACGCTGCTGTCACCCTCATCTGAAGGCAGGTCCGGATCCACGTGCGCTCCTGTCAGAAGCCATTGTACCGCAAGAAGTTGGGGAAAATCGACGGTTGGCGCGTGACAGCATGCCGCGCCGCGGCGCTGGACACAGGCCGGATCGCACAAGTCTCGTGGTATTCGTGCGGCGAGCAAGGGAGGCTTGGGGTGTTGAGGTTGCATTGCATCAATGGCACGCCGGCACTGATTCATGCTGTCGCATGGATCGCAGCAAGACGCGTTTGGCCGGCCTGGCTCATCGCGATCTGCAGTCCACTCGCGCTTGCCCAGCCCTCCATCACGGACCTCAATGTCCTGAGCGGAGGCAGCCCAACGTATTCATACACCACAGGCATCAGCGCCGATGGCAACGTCGTCACAGGGTACAGCAGCAGCGCTGCCGGCCAGCGCGCCTTTCGCTGGACCGCTGCCGGTGGAATGCAAAACCTCGGAGTATTGTCCGGTTTCAGCCTACGTTCGAGCGGTCAGGCGCTCAGCGCTGATGGATCTGTCATCGCCGGTGTCAGTACCGGTGCAAACAACACCGCCCGCGCCTTCCGCTGGACCGCCGCGACGGGCATGCAGAGCATCGGCGTGCTGGGGACCGGGTCCGCCTCTTATGCGCGGGCCATCAGCGCCGATGGTTCGATCATTGCCGGTGGTAGTTATACCTCGGGCTTCAACGGCGCGACGGCGGTGCGCTGGACGGCCGCAACCGGCATGCAAACTCTCAACGGCATGCCCTCGAACGCCGCATCGATCACATCTAATGGACAGATCATTGCGGGAACATTCAGTGATGCGGAGGCATTTTCGCGAGCGTTTCGCTGGACCTCCGCCGCCGGCATGCAGGATTTGGGAATTTTGCCGGACGCCGACTCTGCCGAAGCCAACGCGCTCAGCGCCGATGGCGCCATCGCAGTCGGCTACAGCGGCGACCAGTTCAATTTGACGTTCAACCACGCGTTTCGCTGGACCGCGGCAGGCGGCATGCAGGACCTCGGAACACTGAACGGCAGCGATTTTTCGGTTGCCAACGCCGTCAGTGCCGATGGCGCAGTAGTCGTCGGGAGCAGCAATCTGCCCTCCGGCGATCGCGCATTCATATGGACAGCAGGTCTGGGCATGGTGGATCTGGAGACCTATCTGGTTGGCCTCGGTGTAGACATGACCGGCTGGGTCATGAATTCGGCAACAGGGATTTCCGCCGATGGCTCTGCGATCACGGGCTATGGGAGTTTCAACGGGCAGGATCGCGCGTTTTTACTGAGGGGCGTGCCGACTTGCGGAACAGGTGTCCTCGGCGATGGAGATGCAAACGGTTCCATCGATGGTTTGGACATACAGGGCATGATCAACGCGGTGCTAATCGCCGGTGGGTCAGGCGGCGGTGCGTCTTGCACATACGACCTGAACCACGACGGGCAGGTTGACGCAACCGACGTCGAACTGTTCATCGGTGTTCTTCTGACCAGTGGCTGATTTGTGGCTGGCAGGCTTGCGCCGAATTTAGAGAAAATTTTTCCGTGTATTCGCGCCGGGGATGTCGCATTGACTGTAATTGGCCCCTGATGCTGCCTCTTCGGCAGGCGGATTAATTCATCGAAGGGATAAGAATCATGAACCTTCAGCGAATAACGATCGTGTCCATCTGCTGGCTGGCGGTCTGCGCATCGCAAGCACGCGCGCAAGACGACCACGGCGACACCTGCGCGATGGCAACACCGATCGCCACGGATGGCACCTCGGTCTCAGCGATTATCGACCCCATCACCGACGAGGACTGGCTGAGTTTCAGCGCCGTGGCCGGGAATCGATACGAGGCTACGACGTTTGCCGCCTCAACCATTTTTTATTACACGATCCAGGTGATCGCGCCGGATTGCACGACCGTGATTGCGGATTGGAGCTACGGCAGCCCGGATGAACACAGCGTTGTGCCTACTGCCAGCGGCACGTATTACATTCGCATTGCATCAATTTCCGCGGCATACGTCGGCTACGTCGAGCTAGGCCTGACGGACCAGGGACCCGCGATCGACGATTACAGTGGCGCGCGCGCAGGGGCCACCGCGATTCCATCAGATGGCACCGTGATCGCCGGCGCCATCGACTACGTCGGCGACATCGATTGGTTTACGTTCAGCGCCGCCGGGCAACATCTTTACCAGTTGGAGGTGCGTGCTCAGGCCACCGCTACAAGCTGGTTGGTCGGTGGAGAACTCTACAACGACTCCGGCGGCGGTCTTGGCTTCACGGGCTGGTCGGGAGCAGCCGCTGGCGGACCTGCGGGCGAGTGGGTGGCCGTGCGATATTATGTGCCCGCGGGCGGTGATGGAAATCTGCTCGTGCGTATGGATGGCTGGCCCGATCAACTCACCGGTCCATACGAAGCGCGCGTCACCGATCTTGGCGGACCCGCAGGCGACGACCATGGCGATAATTGCGGCGCCGCAACGCCCGTCGCAACCGATGGAACCGTGACAGACATATTTATCGATCCGCAGACGGACGAGGACTGGCTGAGCTTCGCCGCGGTGGCGGGCAACCGCTACGAACTGACGAGATTAGCGCCCTCGGCCGTGTTCTATCCGGTCATCGATCTCGTCGCGCCTGATTGTGCGACCGTGCTGGGAGAGTGGGGTCCGCCCAACCAGAGTGAACTCAGCTTCTTCCCACCGACGACAGACACCTATTACATGCGCACCACGCCTGTGGCGGCATCCTATGTGGGATACGTGGGCCTGGGTATCACCGACCGCGGGCCGCAGGCGGATGACTACAGCGGAATGCAATCGGCCGCGAGTCCTGCGCCGGTCGATGGGACGCTCCTCAGCGGAACAATCAACTACGCCGGTGATTACGACTATTTCACGTTTAACGCCGTAGCCGACCATCTCTACAGCGTGCAGGTGCGGGCGCTTGCCGACGCCAATTCGTGGAACGTCGCAATCGTCCTCTTCCAGGGATCCACTCAGCTTGATTACAGCGATGTTTCCAGCGGCGGGCCCGGCGCACCCGGCCCGTGGACCGGACTTGTTTACGGCGTGCCCACCGGCGGCGATCGACCGTTGTATGTACTTGTATATGCTGGTGTCACGGATTCCGGCGGTTCCTACGAATTGACCGTGACGGATCTCGGCCCGACACCTCCCGATGATCACGGCAGTGATGCCGCCACGGCCACACCGATTTCGACCGATGGCGTCCCGCTCACGGGAGTGCTCGTGCATGGCGGCGAGTCCGACTGGTTCCGTTTCACCACGCAGCAGCAGCGCGTCTATTCGATCGAAGTGCGCGCAGTGGCGAGCCCCGCGAACAGCGTGGCCGGCGCGTCATTGATCGCGCAGGATGGCGTTTCAAATTATGGGTTCACCAACGGGTGGTCCTATGCAGACACTGCGACAAACGGCAACTGGGTTCGTGTGCTGTATTACGTGCCCGCCGGCGCGGCAGGCGATTATTACGTCGCGGTTAGCAGCTATCACTACACCGGCGGTTCCTACGAAGTACGCGTGATTCTGGGCACCGGCATTGCGGGCGACTTCGACGGGGATGGTGTTCCCGACGCGACCGATAACTGTCCGACCGTCTATAACCCCGGCCAGGAGGACAGCGATGGCGATGGTATCGGCGACTGCTGTGACTCGGATTCACCCGATCAGGACGGCGATGGTGTGGCGAACAGTTGCGACAACTGCCCAACCATGTACAACCCGGATCAACTCGATACCGATCACAACGGCATCGGCGATGCGTGCGATTTCCTGCGCGGCGACATGAATTGCGACGGTGTCGTCGATATCAACGACGTGCCGCTCTTTATTCAGGCCTTGCTCGAGGATCCTGGATTTGCCGGTTGCAATCTGAACCGCGCCGACGTGAATGGCGACGCGCTCATTGATGGCGATGATGTGCAGCCATTTGTGAATCTGCTGATCATGTCGCCGCCGCCGGTCCTGTCCTGCGACGATCCCGCCCGCTGTCAGCTTCCGGATCAACTTGGACATGGCTCGGGGGGCAGCTTTGCGCTCACGTCGGATCGCGCAGCAGCGGGAGGAAATGGATATTGGGTGGCGGACGATTTCCATGTGGCCAGTTCCGGTGATATCACGCAGCTTTGCTGGACCGGGATCTATCACAATTTCTCGACCAACGCAGATTGCGGGGCGGGTGCCACGGACGATTTTCAGGTGGTCTATTACCAAGCCGATGGCGCCAACGGTCGCCCCGGCACCGTACGGGCCGGACCATTCCTGCAAAGCGCAGGCACGCTTGTCGGAGTGAGCAGAAATGCGACCGGTAATCTTGTTCTCAACCACAACGAATACCGATTTGAGGCCAGCCATGCTCCCGTATCCACCGCGGCCGGCGAATGCCTCTGGATCGAAATCACCAACTCCGGCGCCACGTGCAACTGGCTCTGGAGCACCGCGCCGCCGGGTAATGGCCGCTCCTACCAGGACCAGAATTCGGTTCCCGGCGCTCAGTATGCCGCCGCCACGCTGAACAACGTCGACCTGGCGATGTGCGTGGGTCCAGCCCCGCTGGCCCTGACGCCAACCAGTTGCGCCGTGCCGCCGCCGCCGAACAATGATTGCGTCAACGCCACGCCGATCGGCAATGGGACGCTCGCGTTTTCAACCACTTCCGCAACGACCGATGGGCCGGACGAACCCGGCGCCTGCAGTTTCTTTGGCTATACGCAAATCGATAACGATGTGTGGTTGTGCTATACCGCGTCGTGCACGGGTCATGTGACGGTCAGCCTGTGTGGCAGCTCATTCGACACGAAGATGGCCGTGTACAACACGACCGCGAGCTGTACCTGTCCCTCAGGCCCATCGGCCATCGGGTGCAACGACGATTTCTGCTCGCTGCAGTCGCAGGTGACATTCGCTTCAGTTGCAGGCCACAAATACCTGATCCGCATCGGTGGATATCAAGGCGCCACCGGCGATGCCACGATGGCGGTGAGCTGCGGACCGTAAGTCAACCTCGACGCGGTGCGTGAATCTGCCCACGGCGCGGATTCCGCGCGCCGATCGTATCGCCAGCCAATGAGAGAAATCGGATTCCGCGTGACAGCTCGAGGCGCGGCGGCGCTGGATATGAATCGCAACGCGCACATGGTGCCAAGCAGGTCCGATCTTACCAAGGAGTTTACATGTTGATTCCAAGCAATTCCGGTCGCGCGATCCCGTTCGGCCGCACGACAATAAGAGCGGCCGTATGGATAGGGGTGATGGCATGCGCCGCAAGGGGCTTCGCCCAGCCGACCCAGTTCACATATCAGGGTCAGCTCAAGGACGGCGGAGCGGCTGTGAACGGGCCCTACGATTTCACATTTCGCCTGTTCGATGCGGATGTCGCCGGCACGCAGATCGGCATTGATTTTCCCCTGCCTGCCATTGACGTGACGAATGGGCTGTTCACGGTCGCGCTGGATTTCGGCGCGGGCGTCTTCGACGGCTCGCCGCGCTGGCTTGAGATCGAGATCAACGGCGCGGTCCTCGCGCCGCGCCAGGCGCTGACGGCTACTCCCTACGCGCAAACCTGCACGACCGCCTACAGCTCGACCTACGCTGCATATGCCAACGGCGCCGGGTATGCGTTTGCCCCGTGGGTGCCGTCGGGAACCGATCTCTACTACCTCGATGGTAACGTCGGCATCGGCACCGACGTCCCCACCGCGCGCCTGGAAATAGGCGGCACCCCGGGCGTGGACGGCATCAAGTTCCCCGATGGCTCGATCCAGACGAGCGCCGCCGGTCTTGGCGGAGGCGGCTTCTGGACGGACAACGGGGCTGATATCTTCAACAACAATGGCGGAAACGTCGGCATCGGCCTGACCACACCCCTTGCCAAGCTGCATGTCGGCGGCACGGCCGGCGTGGATGGCATCATGTTCCCGGATGGAAGCCTGCAGACCACCGCGGCGATTGGCGGTGCAGGCAGCAGTGTATGGTCGCTCAACGGCATCAACACCTACTACAACGCGGGCAGGGTCGGCATTGGCACGTCGTCCCCACTCTCCAAGCTCGATATTGTTGCAACCGGCAACGGGGCGGAGGTGCTTCGACTCAGCACCGAGCGCCCCTGGGTATTTCGACAGGATGGCACAGGCTCCGGATCATATCTGCAACTTTACTCGACTACCGGCCTGAAGCAGTTTGAGGTCACGTCGCAGGGCGGACAGAATGTCGCCACGTTCCAGGCAAACGATGCAGACCCTCGCGTAGGCATCGGTACAAGACAGCCGCTTGCGAAGCTGGATATCACGCAGAACATCATCGGGCAGGATCTGCTTCGACTCAGCACGGAACGGCCGTGGATCTTCCGTCAGAAATACAGCGGTCCATCAGCGGGCCTCCAGCTCATTTCCACGTCCGGCCAAAAGCCGTTCGAAATCAGTTGCGTGGATGGGACGAACTGCGCCACGTTCATGGCCGACCAGACCAACCCCCGCGTGGGCATCGGCACGACGGCTCCGGTCAGCAAGCTCGACATCGTCGGGCAGGACGGCCTGGGCATCACCGGATTTCAGCCCTTCATCACGCTGCGCGACTCCAACTCCGGCAACGTGCGCGCGCGAATTCAGAATACCTTCGCCGATATTCACTTCTACACAGAAGCGTCTTTCATCAATGGCGTGCCCATGATGTCGATTCGCAACAACGGCACAACCTCGGTCAAGGTCCTGGAAATCCGCGGCGGCGCGGATGTTTCGGAACAGTTCGAAATCTCCGATCCATCCGGCGGCGAAATGCTAATCGGATCATCACGCTCTGAAATCGCGCCGGGCACCGTTGTGAGCATCGATGAGGCGCACCCCGGCAAACTCATGGTCACCGGGCAGGCTTATGACCGCAAAGTGGCCGGTATCATCAGCGGCGCAGGCGGCGTCAACACCGGCATGCTCATGGGGCAGCAGGGCTCGATCGCAGACGGGCACTATCCCGTCGCACTGACGGGCCGCGTGTGGGTCCGATGCGATGCCGGCGCGGCGCCGGTCGCGCCCGGCGACATGCTGACCTCCTCGCACACGCCCGGCCACGCGATGAAGGCGACTGATCGCGACAAAGCGTTCGGGGCTGTCATCGGAAAGGCCATGACAGGCCTCAAGGAAGGCAAGGGCCTGGTCCTCGTACTGGTGACCCTGCAATGAAAAGAATACCTGTATGCATATACGTCGTGTGCCCGATACTCATGACCGGCGCGGTCTTCGCGCAGCCTCAACATATCCCCACGCCGGATGAAATTCCGCCTGGCTATATCCAGATTGATGGCGATGTGATCATGCACATCGAGGACGTCAATACCGACGGATTCACCCCCAGAACGGTGTTTGCCCCCGGTGCCGTATGGCCGAACAACATCATTCCATATGAATACGACGCTAATATGACGGCCGCGAACCGGACCCTGATGGACAGCGTCCTGGCTCAATGGTCCGCCGTATGTTCGATCGCATTCGTGCCCCGCGTAGGCGAGGCAGGTTACCTGCATGTGATGGGCGACGCCTCGATCTGCGGCTTCGATTTTTCAACCAGCGCCGGCTATACCGGCGGCAGAGTCGAGATTCATGTCTCTACGCAGGGTGCGCCAGCGTGTGTTCCCGCCCCTGGCTTTCCGCCCAATGGCTGGAATCTCTATCAGCTCGTGCACGAAGTCGGGCACGTCATGGGTTTTCAGCATGAACAGGGGCGAGACGACCGCGAAACTAGCGGATACGTTCATATCGAAACGAGCAACATCTCGAGCGGCAACGCGAGTCAGTTCGATATCTACAACCCGCAGAGACACTACGGCCCCTATGACTTCGATTCGATCATGCACTACGGCGCCTGCTCGTTCAGCTCCTGCGCCGGCGGATCGTGCACCCCTTTTGACAGCACCTGCAGGACGATCTCGGTGCTGCCTCCCTATTTCCTGACATGGCAATCCAACATCGGACAGCGCAGCCACCTGAGTCTGATGGACAGGAAGCTGGCATCGTTCATGTATCGCCCTTTCAACGTGCGCTTCCTCGATCCGGGCCAGGGCGGCTCGGCGCGTCAGGGAACCGTCCAGGAACCCTACATCACCATGCCCGAAGCGCTGCAGAACACGGCCGCCGGCGGCACCGTCCAGATCGCGCCCGGCACCATCATCGCGCCGACACTGATCAACCAAAGCGTGACGCTGCGCGCGGCCCTGTGGGACGCGCAAATGGATCCCAATACAGGCACGCTTGGACCAGCCCCGTCGGGCTACGTGACGTTGACGCGATAAGTGAGACGAAAAGTCAATCTCGGAGAACGCGTATGAAATTGCAGCCTGGTCAACTCACCAGAATGAATACAACGCGCGCAATACGGCTGAGCGCCCTCATGCTGGCCGCATCGCTTGTGCCACTCCCCGTCTCGGCTCAGACATGGGATGTTTCACGGCACACAATCGATGGTGGCGGCGGGAGCAGTGCCGCCGGCACGCTCTCGCTCTCCGGCACAATCGGCCAGACGGCCGCCAATTCATTCGCGATGCCGATGAGCGGCGGCAGCTTCACGCTGGCTGGTGGCTTCTGGCCGGGCCTGGGACGTGCGTGCACGTTGCTTGGAGACATGAACCTCGATGGCCTCTCGGACGCCGAGGATGTGCAGCGCTTTGCCAACTGCATTCTGAATGTGAACGGCTCGAATTGCGACTGTGCGGATTTCGACGGAAGTGGAACCGTTGACGCGGCCGATCTGGCCCAGTTCGTGGCTGCGCTGCTGGCGGGCTGAACGCGCGGCTTGCCAGGATCATCAGTATCCCGAATTCCGCCGCCGCTGCCAGCGAGACCCGACTGGGTCGATCGATCGTCAGACCAAATCCTTCACGAGCAGCACGCAAAAGACATTTGAGCTCGATACGCCGCAGACGCCGGTGTTCAGCACGCGCCAGGCGTGTTCAGTTGGTGTGAAGCAGGACTCAATCTCGCTATCTCGCGTAGCCTGCCGGGTTTGGCCTGCGTTGACGCGCGCGTCGCGCGCCGTCAAGCGTCTGTCAGCTTTCTCCTCGCATTGCCCAATGAGCTCAGTAGCCGCCACCAATTCTGCGCGATTAATATGTTCAACGAGATTCCGGCCCTGTCTCTGTAGCATCAGGCGCGGCAGAATTGAGGTGTTCGTAATTGGCCATCGCACAACACATCGCCGTGCGAGGAAGATCTGCGCTTCAACGAATTCTCGCCCGCCGCCAGTGGGGTAATCCGACTTCCGATGGTGAGCCCCTGCTGCGCGCGGAGTTGTTCAATATCGAACAGCTTCGTCTGCACGCGCGCGACCTGGCCGGGCGGCACGGCATTGACCGTCGCGGCGGGCGCGATCTTCTGCTGCCGCGGCTGGATGACAACGAGTCCGTACTGTTCGAAACGTACGACCGCATCAAGAACGCGGTGCGCGCCAAGCGCGACATCACCCCCGCCGGCGAATGGCTTCTGGATAATTTCCACCTGATCGAGGAGCAAATCGCACTCGCTCGGCGGCACTTTCCGAAGGATTACAGCCGTCAGTTGCCGCGCGTGATCGTCGATCAGCCCCCGGGAAGAACCGGCCATCCGCGCGTCCATGAAATCGCACTGGAGCTGATCTCTCACGTCGATGGCCGCATCGACGCCGAGAGCCTCACCGCTTTTGTCGCGGCCTATCAGAGCGTGGCCACACTCCAGCTTGGCGAGCTGTGGGCCATTCCGATCATGTTGCGCCTCGCCCTCATCGAAAACCTGCGGCGGGTG
>JADMIO012731099.1_pt1 | contig 42077 bp, 52 predicted proteins | sample 8958161 | NCBI WGS metagenome assembly JADMIO01 (sample SAMN16585339, study PRJNA669376) | soil metagenome | isolation source: Crop rotation soil | place: USA: Cullars Rotation, Alabama | collected 2011 | reverse complement strand
CTCCTCTACAACCGGCGAAAACTCAGAAAACTACGTTTTCTGATGACTGACAACACCTGGACCGGAGCTTCCTGATAGAGTTCGAATAGACCCGTGTTCCAGAAGCTTTCGCGAAAATCCCTTCAGATCGCCATTGTTGATCCGAGTCAGGCGGATGCTAATTGGCTGAAGCTTGTTGCTGAGGAGATCGATCCCCGGACAGAACTTACGGACTACAGAACTGGCATCGCCGCTCTGCAGGCGTGGAAACGACAGCAGCCTCTTGCCCTGGATCTCATCGTTGTTGCGGATATCCTGCCCATGTTGAGTTTGAAAGAGTTTCTGGATCAGGCAATGACAACCTGCCCTGGGGTGCCATTCGTGATCGCTGCCGAGCCTATCTCTTCGATTCCACACGCGGTAAATTTGCCTGTGTACTTAAAGCCGCTCTCAACGGACGAGGTCCAGGACATGATCTTGTCGGCGCTAAGAAGACGCGGGGCCATACACGTGTTGGCAGCTTGATTCGCAGGCTCGCCAGAGTAGTCAGTGGCGTCGGACCTTCGCTAACTCCTATCCACCGTCCGGTGCGACTTCCCGGCATGACCGAGAAGCGGCTACCCAGGCTGGATGAATCACCTTGCATGTGTTTCCGCTGGCAATGGCGGCAAGGGGATGTTGGGTAAACTTCCGAATCCAGTTTCCTTTCTTGCTCTTCATTCGTCAGCGAGTGTTCATTTAAACATTGGATATGATTTTGATGGACATTCCGGGAGGGGATTCAGTGAGTGACATAGCCGGAGTAATTTCTGAGCTTGAGGAGCGTCGAGCGGCCATTGAAAAGGCCCTTACCGCATTGCGAGAGATCACATCTTCACAGGATGAGGGACAACTTCGGAAACGTCGTGGAAGGCCTGCGGGGCAGAAGAGGACTGCGCTGACGAACTCGCCCCAGGGGGCGTCGAGTCCGCTGAAGCGACGCACACTCAGCGCTAAGCAGAAACAGGCCATATCGAGAGCCTGGACGCCGGAGCGTAAAAGAAGGTTTGCCGAATTCCATGTTCAGCGGATGGCGCGCTTACGCGGCGAGGATCCGTCCAAAGCTTTGCGTGAGTACCGTCGACGGAAACAGACGGACGCAACAGATTCTCGTTCACGGAAACCGTCCGGAAGAGTACGACTGAAGTCGTCCTGACAAGGCAGCCGAAGCTTCCTTCGCTATTGAGCTGCTGAGAATACTACACATGAAGAGGATTGTCGGACCGCGATGGCTAAACAAATTGAGAGCGCGACTGTCTCGCGCCCTCGTTTAGCTACTTTCCCACTTAAAATTCCGCACCGAAGTTCCCTGTTTTCATGAGCCGTGTGGGGCTTGCCTTGCTGGATCGAACGGCCCCGTTCGCCAGGGGGGCGGCGGTCAGGTAGCCAGAACGGCGGGCCGTGACCAATCAAAACAGTTTCTTAGAAAAATGTATTGATCATTTTCATTCATGTGTGTATCATCATTACTGATGACACGAGAGCAGGCCATTCGCAAGCGTGAAAAGCTCGCAACCCGACTCTCCCCCGCGATTGGCGTCTTGCGTGGCTCGCTGATCGAGCGCACCGTGCATCACAGCTCGGGGTGTGTCAAATGCGCTCGCGGCGAGGGCCATCCGCTCTGGGTGCTCACGGTAGGTTATCCCGGCGGAAAGACCCGTCAGTTGAGCCTGCGTCCCGAGCAGGTTCCGCAGGTTCGTGAGGCGATCGAACGTTATCACGATTGCAAGCAAGCTCTGGAGGCCATCAGCCAGCTGAATCAGTTTCTGTTACGTCTGGACCGCGAGGAGTCCAGGAAGCAGGATCGCGAGTCGTGATCGCTACCCGCCGCCTACAGCGGAACTTCGCCGATGGCTTCCTCGCGGAGACGGTGGAGGATCTGTGGGAACCCTGGATGCGCCACGCGGATCAGGCTTTGGAAGATGACACCCTGCTGCTCATCATCCAACAAGAGTTGGCCAAGCGCTGCAAGAAGAGCAAGACGCGAGGCCGCAAGGCGACGCCGGCCGAAGTCGTGCTTCGCATGCTGCTGTTGAAGCATCTGCGCGATTGGAGTTACGAAACGCTCTCGCGGGAAGTGCGCGCCAATCTGGTCTATCGCGAGTTCACGCGGATCGGCGGCGAGAAGGTTCCGGATGACAGGACGATGGGAAATCTGGCCCGTCAACTGGGGCCCGAGGTGATCGAAAAACTGCATCGACGAGTGGTGGAGATCGCACAAGAAAACAAGATCGCCACCGGTCGAAAGATGCGGGTCGATACCACCGTGGTGGAGACGGACATCCATTATCCGACTGACAGCAGTTTACTGGGTGACGGCGTTCGTGTCCTGACGCGCATCATGAAGAAAGTCACCGCCGTGGCGGGCAAGGCAGGCACGCAGATGCGCGATCGTAGTCGCTCGGCCAAACTGAAGGTTTTGGCGATTGCGCGCGCCAGCCGCAACAAGACCGAGCAAGGCCGGCAGAAGATGAAGAAAGCCTACCTCCAACTGCTGGAAATCACCTGCCGGGTCACCGGGCAAGCCAAAAAGTTTGCCGCGGAGATCGCCGGCTGCATCAAGCAAGGCAATCTGTCCATCCTGCACAAAGCCAGGAAGCAACTGGATGAGATGATTCCCCGGGTCCAGCAGGTGCTGCTCCAGACACGGGAACGCGTGCTCCGCGGTAACACTAAGGCTGAGGGAAAGCTGCTCAGTATATTTGAGACGCACAGTGAAGTGATCCGCAAAGGCAAGGCGAACAAGCCCAATGAGTTCGGCAAACTGGTCCTGATTCAAGAGGCGGAGAACCAGATCGTCACGCATTACCAGGTGTGCGACCAAAGGCCGGCCGACTCCACCTTGCTGGAAGGATGTTTGGAGCAGCATGTCGAACAGTTCGGACATGCTCCCCGGCAGATAGCCGCCGATCCGGGGTTCTTTTCAGCCGCTAATGAATCCAAGGCTCACGAGGTAGGTGTCAGTCGGGTATCGATTCCAAGCCATGACACCAAGAGCCCCGCCCGCAAGCAGCGCCAGAAGCAGCGATGGTTCAAACAGCTTCAGAAATGGCGCACCGGCTGTGAAGGCCGTATCAGTGTTCTCAAACGCAGGCATGGGTTGTCGGCACGGACCGCCTGAACGAACGGGCGCGCGTGGTCCACCGATCACGGTTCAATTTCTTTCGCGAGGCACAACTGTGGTATCAGCGGGACGGGGAGACACTCCCGCTGGCGAGAGACTTCGAGAACGTGATCGTTTTGAGCGATGAATTCTACGAGGAGGTGTCCGCTCACCCGATCCCTACGGATCTGGAGGCCGTCAAGGTACTGTCGGCATCCCCCGCGGTTCTGGACTTGTTCATGTGGCTGTCGTACCGGTGCTTCTTCGCCAAGGGTGAGGAATCGATTCCCATCTTCGGCGAGTACGGTCTGGCGAAACGGTTGGGCAGCGTCGACTACTCGCGACCACGTCGATTTCGTGCCATGCTAGACCAGTGGCTGCGGACTGTGCACGCAATCTGGCCGGACTGCCCGGCAGCGATCACGTCCGACGGCAGGAGCCTGCTGATCAACTCCGGCACGGCCATTTTGCGCTGAGTGGGATTCAGAGTTTCAAATTGCGCCGTGCGTCACAACACATCGAAGTGCGCTGCACGCTCACTTCCGGATTGCGCGTCAACCGCTCGAAATGTTCAAGGCCGTTCCCCACGCATTTTTATACTGAACAAGGACCGGTCCGGTGGGTGCGTTAGGTACCGGACCGCGAATCGCAACGCGAGCCAGCTAGTGCAAGAAGGAGAGCCCGTGGTCACTACCACTGAAATTGCGCCTGAGATCTACCGTCTGGCGCTGTTCGTCCCCGAGATTAATCTGGAGTTCAGTCATTTCCTGGTCCGAGATGACGAGCCGCTTCTTTTTCATGCCGGACTGCGAAGCATGTTCCCGGCGTTGCGCGAGGCGGTCTCGCGTCTGATCGATGTCTCCAATCTCCGGCACATTGGATTCAGCCACTTCGAGTCGGATGAATGCGGGGGTTTAAACCACTGGCTTTCAGTCGCACCCGCCGCGCAACCGGTTTGCGGGCTCGTCGGGGCTATGGTCAGCGTGAATGATTTTTCGAATCGGCCCGCTCGTGTTTTGACGCGAGACGATGTCTTAGCGACTGGGCGCTACCGTTTTCGGTTTCTGCCCACTCCTCATGTGCCGCACGGGTGGGATGCCGGCGTCCTCTTTGAAGAGGCGGAACGCACGCTTTTCTGCTCCGACCTGTTTCATCAATGGGGACATCGCGAACCGGCCACGGAGAAAGACATTCTGGAACGATGCCAGGATGCGCTGCGGGAAACCGAAGCGGGTCCGTTTGCCAACTACGTGCCGTATACGCATCACACTGGGCGCGTGCTGGAAAGTTTAGCGGAACGGGAACCGAAGACCCTCGCCGTTATGCATGGCTCGAGTTTTCACGGCAACGGAGCGCAAGCGTTGCGAGATCTGGCTGTCGTGATGCGCGACGTGCTCGGGCCCAAAGCAGAGGACGGGGAAACAACGCCGGCCGGCATGATTAAAGCGTGACGCACTACGGCAGCGGAGGCGAACATCTCCAATTTACAGTTGTCGATATCGCTCGTCGTGCGGGCCGACACCGCAAGTCGCGTGCGGCGACGGAACGTGACCTCCTGCGCATTCGGCGGGAAGTTGCAACTGTCCAGCAAACGGTCGGCTCGGCGTACAATGCCGCAGGTGCCCGGAGTCGCACGATAAGCTGCGAGCAGTCGGCCGACATACTCGTGCTGGTCCATGAGCGCCGGGTCAGCCCTGAGGATCGCGGAGCGATGGCCCGTCGATGGTCAAGGTGTGACAGTAATGCCGCACGCGACTCAGCAGCGCTTCTACCATGGACTTGTTGCCGAGAAAGTTGGCGACACGCTGGCCAGTGGGGGTCGTCGGTTGCCGGATATGTGTACGCAGGCGAAACGTACCACGACGCCGCGCAAAGGCGCGTGCCCGATGAACTCGGAATTTCCCCAGCGCTCACGTTCATTGGCACGACAAGCATGAACGATGAGCAGTCAACGAAGTTTATCGGCGTCTTTCGCGGCACAGCTGACTACGCACACATTGCGCTGCCCGATCACATCGGCGCATTAGAGTACGTTTCCATCGACCGCATAAGCGAGTTCCAACATACGAATACACGAACCTTTACGCCAACGTTCCTGCACGTCCTGCGTTTTTGTCAACACCGAATGCCGTGATACCACCGCTCCCGCCGCTTGAGCAGCAGCACGAGCTCTACAGGCTCAGCATCGAGGAGTATCGCTTTGAGGTCAACCTCACGTGGGACCGCACCAAGTACTATTTAGGATTCAACACCGCCATTATTACAATCGCGACAGGGCTGCTTAAGCTTGGCGGGATATGGCATGTGAACGCCTTCATAAGCTTCTTGTTTCTGAGCGGGATACTTGCATGCCGTCTCGGGATCAAGACAATTACGACAGGGCACCAGTACTACCGTCGCACCATTTACAAGAAGACGCTGCTGGAAGAAATCCTCGGTCTCGCAAAGCCCCGTCGATCTCGCCGGAAACAACCTCACGATCGCTACGACAAAAGGTCAGGCGGAACGTGACCGCATCCTCTCTAAACCGGACGCCTACGCAGTGGGCCCGCTTAAGTCCGGCACGGTCACGAGGGCTGCAGTGAACCTGCTCCGCCTCATGATTGCCATTAATGCGGTCGGCGCCATCGCAGCAGTGTGTATGGCATGGGACGCCCGGCCTTAGACCCCCGGCGGCAAGGCGCCGGAATTTCTCTTAGCATGGCCCGCATGTTCCCATTGCACGTTCGGTTCGGACAGATCCAAACGAGGGCTAGTTCAGCACGCCGTAATCCTCAAGTCCGGAGCCGTTGCAAACCGGGCAATCGCACGGCCCGGTGAAGGGCGGCAAGTCACCGTAGCCGTATCGCAGCCCGTGTAGTTGTCATCGCCGACCCGAATGCCCCGACAACGCGGCGGAGTCGGAAGAGGCCGGACGGGCACAGGCGGCAGTTGTTCCAATCCCAGATCGATGTCGTCTGAAGGGTCGAGGTCTTCATCTGACGGGCGGACGTCTTCATCTGACGCGATCAGCGACCGATACCCTTCGGGCATCTCCGGCGGGTGGTCGCGGTCGCAAGGGTTGCATCGTGGGCACGGCATTCCTGCGCCGCAACCACATGCATCATCTCTGTCGCTTGCGCCGTCCCACGGCCTGTCTGGGTGATTCTCGCAGACCCAGCGCGCGCCGCCGCAAACTACGCACTTCACGGCCTCAGATTAAGGCCATGCTGCCGTTGTCGGACCAAGCGCCACCTCGGCAGCGCGAGCCCGAGCAGCCCAAGCAGCGTGATGGCGATCGTGCCGGGCTCGGGAACGGGATCCAGCGATATCCTGACCGGAGTCACGCCGTCCGCTTCGTAAAATTGAATGGAAGCTGTCATTCCCGCCGATGTAAGCCTGCCGAAGTCTTCACCATTGGCGCGCCCGAAGCCATTCACATTCGTCCCGCCGGAAATTTCCAGCGGCAATCCAAGGGTGACCATTGCTCGGCCATCGAAGCCATTACCAAGCACCAGTGGACCGTTACCGATCTGGAGTATGCAGGGAAATTGCGGTTGCTGAATCGGAACGGAGCAGTTGACGCCACCAAAACCAAGGCTTAAGAAGCTATCCTGTGCGCTCGGATTGTTCCCAAATGTACCCTGATTCACAAGCGAGAATACTGCCACTCCGGGGCGCTCCGGCCCCGTCGAGTAAGCTTGACCGGAAAATCTGGTCGATGCTTCCGTGGATGTACTGAGACTCTCAAAAGTTTCCGGGTCATCGGCCGGTTGCTGCTCCTCGCCTGTTGAAAATGCGATCTGAAGAGTCGCCTGGTGGATCGTGAGTGAAACTGCGCTTTCCACGAAAGCGCCCGATCCTTTGATGGACGCAGCGCAATTGAAGGTTCCTATATTGACTGCAAGGATGGTGTTGGTACGCTCTGATATTACGTTGCATGTAGATTGAGCCGTGATGATCGGCGCGGCCGAACTGGACATGGCACATAGCGCGAGTAGCCAGTACTTCATTCATTGTTCCTCCGATTCGTTTTAGCCTCGGAGGGACGTTCCCGCGCTACTCCGTGGCTGCGGCCGGCATAGGCCACACTGGGAGATTACATCACAATCTGAACCGTCGAATGAGGACAGCTACGGTCTGATCGCTGCGCCGACGCGTCTTGAGGCTCCTTCTTCCTATATCCCCTGCGGAAGCGTCGATCGCCGTCCATTTGCGTCAGGTCACTGCGACCTACTGCATCGCGTTGATCTTCTCCGCCAACCAGAGGACGACTTCATCCAGATTCGTGTCCGCTTTCAGTTCGTACTTGTCAACGACATCCAATGCCGCGACACTCGGTATTTTCCCGAGCGTTCGTCGATCTCCGAAGCCCATGCCGGGATCAAATCTGTAGCGCTCGTTGCTCTCAGCTCCAGAGCCCTTGAACAGGATGAGGGCTCCTTCGCGATTCGATGTCGGAATATGCTTTTGCATCGTGAGCAGTGAGTTTTTGATATGATCCCGCAAGGTGTCGAGCATGGCCTGAGCGATCGTGAGGCCCTGCTTTTTTGCCCGAAAAACCATCCCGTCATTCAGTTCGGTGAGCGAATACCCAGCTCCGTTCATATCGGAGCCGAAACGTATGCCGAGCCCGTGATCCATGATCTTTATGGCAACTTCTCGCGTGATCGGATTAACAACAGCCTGCTGAACGTCCATGTTGGTAGATCAGCATATACGATCGACGGGCCGTTATCCCTTGCGCCTGCATTGGTACGAATTGGGCATTTGTCGTTGTGATGATTTTGGAACAATTCAGTTTTTCTGTTCTAAATTCGGAACACACACCTAAATGTATGCAGCCCGGAAAAAAGCCGCTCTGAACTTCCCGTTCGTCGTGTTCCGCATTCAGAAAATAACGGGTGCACTGTTCCCCTGACGATATTGCCCGCCCCATACTCTGGGGATGAAATACTTTCGTCTTTTTCTTCTCGCAATGACACTGGTGTCCGCGGTTTCCACGGCGATTGCCGATGAGCCGGTGCCCTCGCCGTGCACTCCCTGCGATACCAAGTGATACTCTGAACGAATCTGAATCCACAGATTCTTATCTCTTATGGCACCGTGGCGGCGCAAGCCGTCACGGCTCTCCACATCCTCCAGATCAGAGCAGTTTTATCCTTCCCTTGGTTCGTCTCATTTCTCGCCGTTTCGATTCTCCGGTCCATCGTTCTTCTTCAATTGCGGCTGGACACTCCCGAGTATCTATATATTTGGGCACCGTCCCAGGTCGTGATATCAGCTCTGCACTGGATGCTGGGCTTTGAATCGTACAGGCAGGCCACTCGACAGTACCCGCGACTCGGCACGCTCGGAATCTGGCTCTATTCAATCGGCACAGCCATTGCGTTATTCGTCAGCCTAATTCCGGTCAAGCATGAATGGACAACGCTCGATGTCGTCAAAGCAGACGCCGTGCGAGCCGTCTTCATCGCGCGGCGTGTAATCGCGAGCGCGGTCCCAATTTTCCTCGCTATTGCAATGCTCGTGTTCTGGCAGATCCGCGTCCCCGAACCGCCGAACTATGTCCGGCATCGGATTCTTCTGGTAGCGTATTTCGCCGGCATCACCGCGCAGCAGAGCGTAATAAACACCTGGTGGCGGGACACGGCCGCGGCGAATCTTTGGTTCCTGACGTTTGCGCTGGGGCTCTATACTGCGTGGTGTTTTGTGCTGACACGAGCCGGTGAAGAGGCTCCGCGGCGGCCGGGAGCCGAGCAGGCGGAGGAAGCAGAAAGAGCCGCTAGTGAAATACTGGCGTTCGTCAGGCGCGCACGGCCGGGCCAGTAGGCGTTATGTGGGAGGCGGTGTAACTGGATTATTCGCCGCCCCCGACCTGAAGGCCTTGGTGGCCGGACGTGCGTTGTTGAGGAATGTGGCGTAGCGGGCTGCGCACGTACAACCGTTTTGTACGCTGGGCGTGGCAACGCACCCCGCTAAAGCCAGCCCGATTCTGTGAGCAGGCCTCGGAGCACGGCCCGGCCTCGCCGAGGTGAGGGCTTAAACCAATGTACTCTCGCTTTTACGCCTGTACCGGAAACGGAATCACCGGAGTCCTGGCCAGCGGCTCGATCGCAGCCAGCGACCGCTCGGCGATCCTGAGGGCGCCAGCATATTGCCTTGCGAGCAGGAGGATGCCGGCGAGCTCGAGCCGGCAGCAGTGGTAGGAGACCGTGAGCTTGTCAGACAGGAAAGTGTCAGGACTCAGGTCTCGGAAGAGGCGGTGCGAGCCGGGTTCGCTATCCTGAAGTGCCACCCCCGCGCTCATGCTCTGTCCTCATTGCCAGTCTCCCCAACTCCAGAAGCTGAACCGTCGCACCGAACTCGGCTATGCCGTATTCCGCTGTGGCGGGTGTCGGCGTAAATCCAATGAGCGCACGGGTACTCCATTCAACTTCCTCGAGCTGCCGACCGACATTGTGTTCGAGATCGTGCTCTGTCGGTTGCTGTACAAACTGAGCCTGCGGAATCTGGCGCAGATGTTTCTGCTGCGCGGCTTCGAGTTCACCCATGAAGCCGTGCGGGAGTGGGAGGAGCGTTGTGACGTTTCGGTAAGCCTGCATGAAACCCGTGCGGCATAGATGTTAGGGTCGTTCTGCCGGCATTAAACCGGCTGGGAGGGATACTATGCCGCGCAGGAGTACGAGTAGGTTGACGATGGAAGAAGTGCAAGCCCGGTTTGATCAACGGAGACAGACCCGGCGTGGAAGAGCTCGCATTCCGGACGAGTTGTGGAGTGCGGCGGGTGAACTGGCGCGGGAGCATGGAGTGAACCGGATATCCCGGGTTCTGCGTTTGGAGTTCAATCATTTAAAGCGAATTGCGGAATCCAGTGGACAGGCAACGTCCGGGAGGGTGGATAAAGCGCCAGCGTTTCTGGAGCTGATGAATCCGGTGGCCAACGGCCTGCGGGGATACACGATTGAGCTGGATGGCCCTGGGGGAGTCCTGAGAATCCACTGTAAGGGGGTAACCGCAACAGAAGTCGCCGACCTGAGCCGGGCACTTTGGAGCGCTGCCGGTTGATCCATCTGGCGCCGCAGTTTCGCATCCTCGTCGCAATCGAACCGGTCGATGGCCGGAAAGGTGTGGATGCACTGGCTCAGCTATGCCGGGAGAAGCTGGATTCCGATCCGTTTTCCGGTTGTGTATTCATCTTTCGAACCCGCAGCGGCACAGCTATTAGACTGCTCACATATGACGGCCAGGGATTTTGGATTGCTACGAAACGCTTGTCGAAGGGCCGTTTCAGATGGTGGCCAACCGGCACATCATCGGTGCGGATACTGAGAGCTCATCAGGCGCAGTTACTGCTCGCCGCCGGTGATCCCGATGCGGAAGCCCCACCAGCATGGCGGCCTCTGAGCAACTGAACGAAAAATTTAAAAAGGTCTTGCGTTCCGTTTCTGACTCTGGCACACTGGCGGCAGATGTCGGTCCAGTATAAGTACCGTGGCCGGATCGTAACACCGGAAGACATAACTTTCATTCAGCAGTTGCTGGCAGAGAATCCATCAGTGAGCCGCCGCCGGCTTTCCGAGAAGCTGTGTGAGGCGTGGCAATGGAAACAGGCCAACGGTGCGTTGCGCGCCATGGTTTGCCGCGGTCTCCTGCTGATGCTGCATCGCGCGGGCGCAATCGAGTTGCCGCCCATTCGCTTCAAAACGCCCAACCCGTTTCTCCGACGCGCTGCTCCGGCACCCATGCTCATTGACACCGCTCCGGTCACCGGCGTGCTGAGGGAGCTGAGGCCGCTCGATTTGCAACAGGTGAGACGAACGGCCGATGAACCGCTGTTCAACAGTCTGATGGAGCATCATCATTACCTGGCGTACGAGCAACCGGTTGGAGAGCACCTGAAATATCTGGTATGGGCGCAGGGCCGTCCGATCGCGTGTGTGGCATGGAGTTCGGCGCCACGCCACCTGGGCAGCCGCGATCGCTATATCGGCTGGAGCGCGGAAGCACGACGCCGAAACATTCGCTTCATCGCTTACAACACCAGGTTCCTGATCCTGCCGTGGGTGCGCGTGCCTCATCTGGCATCACATATTCTCGGTCGGATGGCAGCGGTACTCTCCGACGACTGGCAACGCATGTACTGCCACCCGGTGTACTTCGCAGAAACGTTCATCGATCCCGGCCGCTTCCGCGGAACCTGCTACCGTGCGGCAAACTGGCAACTGCTCGGACTGACAACAGGGCGTGGCAAGGACGATCAGACCAAAAAGCCAAACCGCCCGATTAAGGAAGTGCTGGGTTTGCCCCTGACGCCACGCTTTCGGGAGTTGTTGAGCCAGTTATGAAAACGAAGTCCTCCCGCCGGCGTATCGACGTGAATGTGGAGGAACTGGATCGAATACTGGATGGCGCCATGCATACTCCGATGACAAAGTCCGATTGCCAGAAGGTCAAAACCGCCGTTCACGCCATGGCAGAGAGGCTGAGACCGAAAAGGAGCACGGAGAAGACCAGCACCGTGATCGACAAGCCAACAGCTTCGGCATGTCGGCAGAAGCGGGATAGTGACAACTCGGCTCCATCCGGACATGGGCGCAACAGCGCCGCCGCGTTCACGAGTGCAAACCGGGTGGTCATCGCTCACCGCACACTCCACTCCGGCGACACCTGCCCGGAATGTTGTGAAGGAAGAGTGTATCGCCGGAAAGAGCCGGCAATGATGGTACGCAGTATCGGACAGGCACCGCTCGCTGCAACCGTATTCGAGATGGAGCGGCTGAGATGCAACGCCTGTGGCGAGATCTTTACAGCCGATGAACCGGAGGAAGCAGGCACGGAAAAGTACGACGCCAGGGCAATCGCGATGGTCGCCCTGTTGAAATATGGAACAGGCGTGCCATTTAAACGGCTGGCGAAACTGGAAGACCAGCTGGGGATGCCATTGCCGGCAGCAACGCAATGGGAACTGATGGCGGCAGCTGCGAGACTGTTGCGCCCGGTTCTGGAAGAGTTGATCCGGCAGGCCGCACAAGGCAGTGTACTCCACAACGACGACACCAGCATGCGCATTCTGCGGCTGACGCGCGAACCGGACGACAAACGGACTGGTATATTCACCAGCGGAGTAGTATCCATGGCCGGCGCATGGAAGATCGCGCTGTTCTTCACCGGCATCAGGCACGCAGGCGAGAACATCGCCGAAGTGCTGAAGCGGCGCGCACCTGAACTTCCCGCGCCGATTCAGATGTGTGACGCGTTGTCCCGCAACACCCCGAAGCTGGAAGGAATCAAGGTCCTGCTTGCTAATTGCCTGGCACACGGAAGGCGACAGATAGTGGACGTGGCGGAGAGCTTTCCAAAAGAGTGCCGCTATGTTCTGGAGACGCTGAGCGGGGTTTATCACAATGACGGGCTGGCGCGGGAACAGAAGATGGCGTCGGAACAACGGCTGCACTTTCACCAGGAGCACAGTGGTCCGTTGATGAAAGAACTACATCAGTGGATGGAAGCGCAGTTTGCCGAACATAAGACGGAGCCGAACTCCGGGCTGGGCAAGGCGATCTCCTATTTACTGAACCACTGGACGAAGCTGACGCTCTTCCTCAGGCAACCGGGCGCTCCAATCGATAACAATGTGGTCGAAAGAGCCCTGAAGAAGGCAATTCTGAACCGCAGGAATGCGCTCTTCTACAAGACCGTGAATGGCGCCGGCGTGGGCGATCTGTTCATGAGTTTGATCCACACATGTGAACTCAACCGGGCCAACCCCTTCGAGTACCTGACGGAACTACAGCGTCACTCTGCCGACCTGTCAGTGCGCCCGGGAGAGTGGATGCCGTGGAATTACCGCGAAACTCTGATGCGGATCGTAACGCCTGCAGCCGCGTAGTATGATGTCCGGCTGAATGGCCGAAAAGGATCCTGTTCGGCCATGCGGACCAGGCGTGCGGAAATGGCCGTAAAACGGGCATCTGAGAAGGCGAAATCCGGACAGGTTTTTGGCCACCGACGAAAGAGGCCGAAAATGTTCCGGGTTGGCCTGTATGCCCGCGTTTCCACTCACGATCAGCAGACGATCCCGCTGCAGATGCGCGCCATGCGCGACTACGCTGCCACGCGCGGATGGGCGATTGTGCTGCAGGTGAAGGAAGTCGGCTCCGGCGCTTCCGAACGCGAACTGCGGCAGAAGCTGATGGAAGCAGCCCGTCGCCGCGAAATCGACCTCGTGCTGGTCTGGCGGTTGGACCGTTGGGGACGGTCACTGCCGGATCTGGTGATCACGTTGGAGGAACTGAATCACCTCGGCGTTGGCTTCGTGTCGCTGATCGAAGCACTCGATCTGACCACGCCTACGGGTCGGGCCATGGCCGGCCTGCTCAGTGTATTCGCCGCGTTCGAACACGAGATCCTGCGAGAACGCGTCCGCGCCGGTCTCGCCCATGCCCGGGAAAACGGCAAGCGGCTGGGCCGACCTGCAACGGCTGCTATCAAATCGGCTGAAATCCGCAAACTCTATCACGCGGGCGTCAGCAAGGCTGAGATCGCCAGACGCCTGAACATCGGCCGCACCTCCGTGCGCCGCATTCTCGCTTCAAAGCGTAGAGTGTAATCGTGCCCCGAACTCGCACGGTGTACCAGCTCAAGATCATGTTGCAGGACATTCAGCCGCCGATCTGGCGGCGTATTCAGGTTTGGGAAGACATCACGCTTGCGCAGTTGCACATAGTGCTGCAGATCGTTATGGACTGGGAGGATAACCATCTCCACCAGTTTTCGACTGGTAGACGAGTCTACGGCGTGCCCGATCCTGACGACGATCTGTACGAGCGCACAGTGATCGATGAAAGCAGAGAGCGCCTGTTAAATGTAGTGCCGCGCGTCGGAACTACGTTTACGTACCTGTACGATTTCGGTGACAACTGGCGGCATGACCTGCTGCTCGAGGCGATCACAATGCCAGCGGCAGAGGCGCACTACCCAAGATGCATCGGCGGCGAGCGCCGAACACCACCGGAAGATGTCGGTGGCGTCTCCAGGTATGAGAGGTATCTGGAAGCCCTGAGCGATCCCGACGACGACGAGCACAAAGACATGCTGCGCTGGCGAGGTCCGTTTGACCCGGAGACCTTTCCGATCCACTCCGTGAACGAGAAACTGCACCGGAAATTTCGGCGGCGGAAGTCCGCGGCGGCTCCTGCATCAGCCGAAAGCTGATCACCGTTTTCTCCGACTAACTGCGGTTTCCGGCCTCCTTACGCAGCTCTGCCGAAAGCTCACGGAGCGTTTCGCTCCGCTGCTGGCTGAGCATATCCGCCGGAAACGGAAGGGGAAAGTCGGTCGGCGCTGGTATGTGGATGAAACATACGTGAAGGTTAACGGCAAGTGGTGTTATCTGTATCGCGCCATTGACCGGAACGGCAATCTGGTGGATTCGATGCTCAGCGCTACGCGCGATATGAGTGCAGCGCAGCGATTCTTCCGCAGTGCTCAGTCGATGGTGAACTCGTCGCCCACGCATGTCACCACGGATGGGCACGTAATCTGACGGATGCCGACGGCGGAGCGCTGAATGGCCAGCGGTATCTTCTGCATGATCGGGAGACAAAGTTCTGCGCCGGATTCCGATCTATTCTTCGAGCGGGAGTCGTGGAACCATTACGGCTACCGCCGAGTTCTCCCGATTTGAACGCATTTGCGGAACACTGGGTGCGCTCGGTCAAACAGGAATGTCTGTCGAAGCTGTTCGGCGAGACCTCCCTCCGACGCGCGTTAGACGAGTACCTGTCACATTTCATAGCGAACGAAACCAGGACAGCATCGAAAGCTGCCGGCCCATGGATTAGATTCGAACTGATTACCTGGATGCGACCGGTGTGCCAATCTGCGTGCCAATTACGTCGCCGGAGATCACAAGTTCCACTCGCCGATTCTGTTGCCGGCCCTTCGCCGTGTCATTCGAACCGACGGGCTGGCTTTCGCCAAAGCCTTTCGTGGTCACCGAAGCCGCCGGCATTCCCTGCTGTATCAGATATTCCCCAACAGCCGTGCCGCGCTGCTCCGACAGCTTTTGGTTGTAATCGTTGCCGCCGACGCTGTCAGTGTGACCTTCCACGTCGAGCTTTAGCCCGGGATGGCCGGAAACGATACCGGCGACCTTCGCGAGTTTCTCACGCGCAGCGGGCCGTAACGACGACTTGCCGGTGTCAAACAGAACGTCCGACATATTCACGATCAAACCTCGCGCCGTATCTCTCGTCTGAAGCACAGCGTTGAACTGGCTCAGCAGGCGGCTTCGCAATTCCACCTTTTCGGCCTCGAGTTGCGCCTTCTGTCTGGCTGCGTTCGCCAGTTCCGCCTGGCTCGCCGCCATCTGTGCTTCGTTCTCACGCTTGAGGCGATCCACTTCATTTGTCGCGGCCGCTAATCGCGCGTCGTTTTCCAGCTTCGCGCGTTCGGAAGCCGCTGCGGCAGCGGCCGCCCGAGCATCGTTCTCGACCTTAAGACGATCAGCCTCTGCGAGAGAGGCGGCGCTTTGCGCGTTCTTCTCGGCCGTTAGCCGCGCGGCTTCTCCGTCCGCCCTCACTCTTGCCTCCTCCGCTTCCCGACTCACGCGATCCGTTTCCGCCTGCGCGGCAACGCGACTGCTCTCGGCCCGAGCTTCCCGCTCGCCGGACTGTTGGCGTTCCGCTGCCAGCGCATCTTCTTCCTGGCGCTTCACCGCGATCGCTCGCGCGTCTTCCGCCGTCTGCACGGTTTGGCGTGCAGTCATTGTGACGGGCCGCCTGCCGGCGTTGCGTGCCTGGTAAGCTTCTGCCTGCGCGAGGCTCTTCTCCGCCTTCTGGAATGTCTCAGCGGCGAACTTGTCCGCCCCTGTGGCACGGGCAATCTGGACAGCGTTGCGCGCCTCGTAAAGTTCCAGCGGCTGCTTCGAATCCAGCTTCAGTGCAAGCGGATTGGCAAGACGCTGGTATTGTCCGCGCTGCAACAGCTCGTATTTTGCGTCGATCTCCTCAATCTTCCCCTTCGTATCCGGACGCACGACATTCTCCAGCATGATCAGGTCGCTGGGACGGTTCACGGCGAAGTAGGGTTCCGCGGTCACGACAAGCCCGAACACCTGCAGTTCAGTGGTCACGTTGAGCTTGCCCGAGGTCCCGTTGAGGAGGATCTCACCCAGGTTGGATGTACGGCCCTCGGGAGTAATGCCCCAGAGCACGTAGGTGAGGTATTCTGCACCGTGTGTGCTCGCCGGCTGCAGGTTATCGAACTCAACTTCGATCTCGATGTAGCCTTGCTTCCCCTCAACTTTTGCTTCACCGCGCGCCCTGGGCATCAGACTCGTGCCCCGGAAGTCGATCTTTGTTGCGCCGCTGCGGTGCTGGTAATTAATCGCCTTAGCGGTACGTGCGGTCACTGTCACGCGGTAAAGCGGCGTTGATCCGGCGGCCATTCTCGCCACATTTTCGTCCGGTGTCCGGGATTGCTGCGCGGACAGAACTCCGCATAATAATAGAAATACGCCTGTAGATTTCACTTTTAGATCCTTTAGTCTGTGGTCCGTGGGCAGGTTACGGAGTGCGGCTTCGGACGCTTCCGCGTTCCCGTGCCGAATGCTTGTTCAACAGGCCGATCAGCGTCGCTGCCGCGGCGGGGGTACGCACACCGGTGGTGACAATCTGCCGGTTCTCCAGTTTCTTCCCGTACAAAGCCGCGTTATCGACCAGATCCTGCCGCAGGGTCGCTCCTTCCAGAGCTATACCGGCAAACAAGCCCTGAGACCGCGACCACGAGAGGATTTCCGCGTGCATCTGTGCATCGGTTTGCGCTGTTGCCGTGCGGCCTACCGGGCCCGCAGCAACCGAGCCTTCGGCGCCAAGCGTGAACTTACTGGCGAGCAGCTTGTCCATGCCTCGCTGGTTCATCACCAGCATGATGACGTCAGTCTCAGAACCGCCGATCTGGAATCCTACACTTCCTCCTTCAATCCGAATCGCGCCCGGCGCCGACCATCCGGTTCCTGATGTTTTTCGACAGGACAAATATCCCTTGCCATACTTACCGCCAACAAGAAAGGCAGCAGTCTTCAGCGAAGGCACAATTACGATACAGTGAGCATTCGCCAGCATGTCCTGCGGGATTCCCTTGTCCGGTGTTGCCATGATCTCGGAAAAGACCGCGGCTGATTCTTTCAGCCTTTGGACAGGTTCATTGTCTTTGGCCAGCAGCGGCGCGACCGCCAGAGCAGCCATAAGAATCATTCGCATTTACTTTACCTCTTCGGTTGAGCCCGTTGACCCGGGGTCCTGGGCGACACGCTCGTTTGTGCACGGCGGGCACCAAATGTCCCGGTGCGGACATTGCAACCCAAACGGTGATCTGATAAATCCTGACGTCTGGCCGTACACTCAAGCGTTGCTGTTCGTGATACAGCAGGGCTCATAACAAGAAGCTGCGAGAAAGCGGTTTACACAAATGTCCCCACGCCGGCGCCTTCTGCGGGTGTCCTGAGCCAATCCCGGGAACCTCGAACATCGCTGTGGCAGTGACCATATGTAGTCGCCTGACCGCGTATGGTCGTGAGATCCGCACCGAGAGACAGTACCGGAATCTATCGCAAGCGCCTTTCTGAATACGACCGCTCGGAAGAGACTGGCACAGCACGTGCACAAACCAAACCGTGTCAATCGGCGAGGCGACATTTAAGCTGCAACCAGCCGTGCCGGCGGTTCCAGTCCATGAACTCCGGCTAGGGCAGCGCGCTGTATCGATTTCCGAACTCGTTTCCGCTCCGACGGCATTGCTGGCGGGTGTGCTCGGTTTGTGGCGTCTGGCTGCCGATCTGGGCTGGACGAGTCCATTCTTCATAAGCAGAGGCTTGCTCTCCCATCATCAGTCGTGGTTCGCCATTGCGGTCGGCGTTCCGGTGGCCGCATCCATCCTGAAACGCCGTGCGCCCGCCCCGAACAGCAGCGTGTGAAGGGGGCCGCCCGCGGCTGAAGATGACCCGCGGCGGTCAGATGACCATATGCGGTCAATGTCGTTCTTTGACCATTCCGCTTGCAGGCGGTCTTCGGCGTTCCCTGGAACAGGCTGGAATGGGGAGAGTACAGTTGGTGCTCGTCGTGCGACATCAGGAGTGCTCTCGTGATGTAACGAGGTGAGGAAAGAGGAACAAGATGTCTACGCTCGTGCAACTGCGGCCCGTGCCCGCAGTGTGGGAGGCGCCTGAGACCAGACCGCTTGACGAAGCTGTATGGCAGGCATGGCTGTTACGGGGTCGGGCAAGAGAACGCAGGGGCAGCGCAAAGCGCCTGGTGCAGGTACAGTGGATCAGCACGGCCACGTTGCTCGCCTCCGCTGCCCTGTGGTCCCACGCCGGCGATTACGCCACCATTGTGAGATTCGTCGTCGCGCTGGGCGCAGCCATTGTGGTGTTTCACTCGCTGCACGCGCGGCATTACGCCGTTGCGGCGGTATTCGGAGCGATGGTGCTGCTGTACAACCCAGTGGCGCCCGCTTTCAACTTCTTCGGCGACTGGCAGCGCGCATTGGTTCTGGCCAGCACCATGCCGTTCGTAGCCGCACTTGCCTGGGGCCCAGCAAGGTCGGCCCGCAAATGACCGATCTTTTCATGACCGCATTGCGATCCGGGCTCGGAGCGTTGCTCATTTCCGGAGCTATGATGCCGGCAACACCGGCTGGAGATCTTTCCAGTTACCGCAAGTTCAAGCTCGGAACCGAACTGTCCACTGTGACGAAACAGGTTGGCGCGGCGGGATCACTCAAGGTCATTCATCGCCGCCCGGCCCTTATCCAGGAAATCGAATGCCGGCTGCAGTCTCCCTGGTCGGCATCGCGTGATGAATCGGCCCGAGACGTGGTCTTTGGCTTTTACAACGGCACCTTGTTCCGAATTACGGTCAAGTACGACCGCTACGACACCGAAGGAATGACTGGGGAGGACATGGTAGCGGCAATGTCTTCGACTTATGGAACTGCCACCAAACCTCCCACCGTGGCCGGCGACAAGCAGGTCTGGAATGGCGACGAATCCCAGGTGATTGCTCAATGGCAGGATTCCCGCTACAGATTCGATCTCATCCGCCTCGCGTATGGACCCACTTACCAGCTTGTGGGTGTCCTGAAGCAACTCGAAGCGCCGGCTGATGCCGCGATTCTGAAGGCCGTCCGTCTCGACGAGCAGGAAGCGCCACAGCGCGAAGCGGCCCGGCTGGCATCAGAACAAGCAGCAGCAGAAACACAAAGGAATCAGGCAAGGCTCGCGAACAAGCCGAGATTTCGGCCCTAGGACGGCGACGATGTTGAAAATCGTTCGATGCCGCGCGGGAACCGGCGAACTGGCGGACACTTTCCGCTCGAGGTGCACGAATATGGTGATACGAACGCTCGCCGCTACAACTCAGATCGAGGCATGGGAGTATGAGGGCGGCGCCCAGCCCGGGATGCCTCTTACCTTGGCGACAACTCTGATCGGCACTGCGAGTCAGGTTGAATGGGCGGAAAGGATCAGGCTTCGAGTCAACGCGGAATTCCATCGGGTCGCCGCGTCCTTCCGGGCAGTCGCTCGCAAGCAGAGCAGCCTCGCACAGGCGGACACGGCATCCATTATCGCGATTCTCCAAGAGAAACGAACTGAGGTACTGAGCAGAGATCAGGCGGGCTATTTCATTCACGACTGGCAAGACATCAGCGACCAGGTCCGGCTAATGATCTTCCACGACGCCCGCTATCCGGCCATCAGGGCGCGAATGGCGGCGCGCCAGTAATGCAGCCTGAACGGCTCCGTCCCGGCCCGGAAGTTGAAAGACCGCAGCTCGGGTGCAAATAGCGACTATGAACATCAGACCCTTGTACGACCGCATTGTGGTGAAGCGGATCGAGGAACAGGAAACCACACGCAACGGGATCGTCATCCCTGACTCTGCTCAGGAGAAGTCTCAGGAAGGCGAGGTCATGGCCACAGGGCCTGGCAAGCGGCTCGAGGATGGGGCACTTGCCGCTCTTGACGTAAAAGTCGGCGATCGCATCCTGTTTGGGAAGTACTCCGGCAGCGAGACGACACTCGAAAACACGGAATACATCATCATGCGCGAGCAAGATATTCTCGCCGTTCTGGATTCGGCCTCAAGGCCCGCGAAAGCACAGGGAAAATAGCAATGGCAAAGCAGATTATCTATAGTGACAACTCCCGTCAGGCGATCCTGCGAGGTGTTAACAAACTTGCGGAGGCTGTGAAGGTGACCCTCGGTCCGCGCGGACGCAACGTCGTTCTCGAGAAGAAATACGGCGGCCCGACGATCACCAAAGATGGCGTGACTGTGGCCAAAGAAGTCGAGTTGAAGGATCCGCTCGAGAACATGGGCGCCCAGATGGTGCGCGAGGTGGCGTCGAAGACCTCGGACGTTGCCGGTGACGGTACAACCACGGCTACGATTCTGGCCCAGGCGATCTTTCGCGAGGGCGTCAAGGCGGTGGCTGCGGGCGCGAACCCCATGGCCATTAAGCGCGGAATCGACAAGGCGGTCGAAGTTGCCGTCGAAGAGATCCGCAGAATTTCCAAGCCGGTTTCCGGCGACATGATCGCGCAGGTTGGCAGCATTTCTGCGAACAGCGACTCCACCATCGGCAACATTATCGCCGAAGCGATGGCGAAGGTAGGCAAGGACGGAGTCATCGCCGTCGAAGAGTCGAAAACAATGACCACCGAAATGGCCACCGTAGAAGGAATGCAGTTCGACCGCGGCTATCTCTCACCGTATTTCGTAACGGACGCGGAACGAATGGATTGCGTCTTCGATGATCCTTACATCCTGATCCACGATAAGAAGATCAGCAATATGAAGGAAATGCTGCCCATTTTGGAGCAGATTTCCCGCGCGGGCCAGCCGCTGCTGGTGATATCCGAGGACGTGGAAGGTGAGGCACTGGCAACTCTGGTAGTCAACACGCTCCGCGGCTCGCTCAAAACCTGCGCTGTGAAGGCGCCTGGGTTCGGCGATCGCCGCAAGGCAATGCTGGAAGACATCTCGATCCTGACCGGCGGCAAAGCGGTCATGGAAGAGACCGGGATCAAGCTCGAGGGCGTCCGGCTTGAAGATCTGGGCCGGGCGAAGCGCGTCACGGTGGATAAGGACAATACGACCATCATCGACGGCGCTGGAGCGCAAAAGGACATCGAGGGCAGGATCAGGCAACTCCGCACGCAGATGGAGGAAACCACCTCGGATTACGATCGCGAGAAACTGCAGGAGCGTCTGGCGAAGCTTGCTGGCGGCGTTGCGATCATCCGGGTAGGAGCGGCTACGGAAACAGAGATGAAAGAGAAGAAGGCTCGCGTGGAGGATGCTCTGCATGCCACTCGCGCGGCCGTGGAGGAAGGGATCGTGCCGGGCGGAGGCGTTGCGCTGCTCCGGGCATCCATCACTCTGGAGACCCTGAAACTGGAAGAGGACGAGCAGTTTGGGGTTACGATCGTGCGCCGGGCTTGCGAGGAGCCGGTGCGCCAGATCGTAGTCAACTGCGGGACCGAGGGCGCTGTTGTCGCCGGGAAGATCAGAGGCCAGGCAGATCCGAACTACGGGTTTAACGCCACCACCGAAGTATACGAAGATCTCGTGAAAGCCGGTGTCATAGACCCCACGAAAGTCACCCGTACTGCACTTCAGAATGCCGCTTCCATCGCCTCGCTCATGCTAACGACCGAGGCAATGATCTGTGCGGCTGAAGAGGAAGTCTGAACCGGGTCCTTGCAGCGAGCTTGTAAGAGGCAAACATGAACAAGAGACTGGAAAAACAGCACAAGCGCCGAGTGGCGCGAGCGAAAGCCAGGATTCAAGTCTCGGAGCCCGACCTGAGGACGCCCCAGCAGATCCGGGCAGCGCGCGAGGCGAGCCGCCCGCCAGACGTGCAGCGCAACGGCGTCCGCCTGGCCGACCACAGCATGGCGAAGCGCTGACATGTCGTATGCCATGGCGCGCGCCGCTTCGGGGTTGTTTTATGCGTGCTGCCCCCATTGCAAGTCGATCGACCTTCGAAGCGTGGGGGCTCGAAATGCCACCGAGAACCTCCTTCTTTGGCTCCTGAAGCCGTACCGGCGCTCTCTCTGTGGTCGCCACTTCTTTCTGTTCCGATGGCTGGCTCCCGTGGATGCCACGGAGTAAGCATATCCGATGTAGCGTATGACTCTCGGATATCAGCTGCTGGTGTTGTTTGTCCTCGCGATGCCCGTTGCTTGCGTGGCCTGGACGATCACTCACGAGGAGGTATTCCGTGAGGCCCGCGACCACTGCGACGAGCGAAGTAAATCGTCGCTCCAGCTTTATCAGCGCAAATTTTTCTATGTGTTCACTTGTGAGTATTGTTTCAGCCATTACGTGGCGTTGTTCTTTCTAGTACTTAGCCAATACAAACTGCTGTTCGACGACTGGCGAGGTTATCTGATTGCGTGGTTGTCATTGGTGTGGGTCGCCAACCTGTATATGAGTGCGTTCGCGCACGTGCGCCTGGACATTAAGAGAGATCGAGTGGAGATTGCTGCAGTGGAGCAGGAAAACAAAGCGGCGGACAAGCAGATCCTGAACTCCAGCGGGCAATAGAGCCGGCGGCGCTGTCGCAGGACCGCCCGGTTCCCAGCTCCAGAGCGTCCCCGGTCTATTTAAGGTCGATTTGGGAAATCACAAGCGAGCCTGTCTGAAACTCGCGACAATTGCTGTAGACCGTTTGCTGCTCGAGTTGAATCACCTTCAGCAGGCCCAGACGGCCTGAAAGGCTCTCCTGCACGCGCCGAGGCAGCTACACCTCTTTCTTCACCCGGATCTGTTCAAAGGCCGCGCGCGAACCTTTACGAATCGAGGGGACGTGCGTCCACTCGCTCCGAAAACAGGTAATTCCTCTCTCTAGTTTCCAGTTGCGCTCATCAGCCCCACGGTTCGACGGACAATGTCGCGTGCGTCCCCGTTGACCGGCACTGCTGTCAGGGCAGTGAGGCCCAGTACAAACAACCGCGGAGGCCCGCCCGGATTGCCAAACGACTGTTCGCATTCATCCGGACCGCCCTCTGTGCTTACCCTCCCGAGGGAGAGCCGGTCGCCTCCCGAGTCTTCATCAGCAGTGTTTGCAGGTCGCTCAGAACTTCAGAATTTCCCGCTGCAAGCTTCGCAGTGATCGGATCGCGGAGGCTTAGCACCTCCTCCAGCGACTTTCTGCCCACCCTGTCCGGCGCCTGATTGGCCAATTCGCGGACGCGGTTGAAGAGACGACTGGAGGTGCCGGCCGCCATTCCATAGTCCTTCCGGGTCGCTTGAAGGTAGGCCAGAGCCGCAAGATCGCGAACCTGGGCAAGGCTGTGCTGCTGTCTGGCGGCGTCCAATTCCCTTTCCTGACGCTGCCGCTTCACATAACCCGGAAGAAAGCCCGCGAGAAAAGTGAGAATCAGAACGATAGCGGCGAACATGATCCGATTCTTCAGCGGTCGCTTGCCGACCGGAATCGGCCGTCTTCCGTCTGGTTCGGCACCCATGTTGTTCAACTCCCTGTCAGCCTGCTTCCATCACATGCATTGCGAGGGCTCATCGCGTGATCCGGTAACTCGACAGGCCGCCCATGATTCCGAATGCCTGCAACAGCCAGACGCAGACGACAAGCACGACGACAACGTTCAGGATGGTCTTGATGCTGGACGCCATTGGGACGTAGTTGTTGATGAGATACAACGCCACTCCAACGACAACAAGCATAATCACGATGCTTAGCAAAGGCACGATTTTTCTACTCCTTCAGCCGTCAAGGTGTGCAATTCAGTCCCCATCCGTGCAGCGGAGGTCTGGCCGCTGACGTGCCCTCTTATCTACAGGGTGTGTACTCGTTCTGCGAGTCACGGGATTGAAAGCCTGGACATGGAGACACAGAGGCGCGCTTGTTTCGGACAAACGAAGCCGGGGCTTCCTGAGAAGGAACGCCCCGGATGCGTTATCCTCCGAACGGCGTACCCCGGAGGATCGTGGTCAACAGCGGAGGGCGTACTGACGTCCCGCAGTCAAATGACGTCATATGGTCAGTCAACCATTTCCCGTTGCTCATGATCGGCGGCGGCAATTGTAAAGGAAAACGTCGATCCGGCTCCGGGCTCAGATTCCACCCAGATCGCCCCGCCCAGTGCTTCAATGATCTGCCTGCAGACGGCCAGATCGATACCGGTTCCGGGGACTCCTCCGCCACACACGCGTGCGAAGAGACCGAATACTTCTGCGATGATGCGCTTTCGGGATGCCGATTCCATTGTCGTGCATTCGTATCACGCAGTCAGGTCCGAACCGTTCTGACGTAATGTCAACTTCGACTAAGGTCTCGTTTCTATACTTGACTGCGTTGTTGATCAGGTTCTGGAAGACCCGCACCAGATCACGCGTGTTGCCTTGCACTGTGGGCAACTGCGCGAGCGTTATCGTGGCTCCGCTCGAGGTGACAGCTGCTTCATATTCTCCATCGCCTGGCGGGCGGTATGCTCCAGGTTCACAGGCTCAATCACATTGCTATGTCCGCAGGTGGCTGAGGAAAGGAGCGAATCCAGCAAACTGGACATACGCCGCACGCCATCGACGATGAAGTCCGCGACTCGCTGGTCTTCCTCCGCAAGCTGCGCTCTCCGCATGAGTATCTCTGTAAAGGTCGAGATCGTCCGAAGTGGTTCCCTCAGGTCGTGCGCTACGGTGTGAGCGTATGCCTGCAGCTCGGCGTTCGACCGGATCAGTTCCTGCGAGAGGCGCTGCCGTTCCTCTTCTTCAGCTCTCCGGGTGCTGATCTCGCGGTGGTTCAGCAGGATCGCGCCGATGTGAGGTTCATCAAGGAGATTAGAGGCAGTGCTTTCCACCCACCTCCATTGTCCGTCTTTCTGGCGGACGCGCACCTGCATCTGGTCGGCGCGCCGCGGTTCTGCCAGTACCCTCTGCAGCGTTTGGACACAATGCTCACGATCCTGAGGATGCAGCAAGTCGAAGCCATTCTGGCCGAGGAGCCCTTCCGGCGGATATCCAAGAACTCTGGCTGTCGAGGGATTAGCGTACAGGACCCGCCCCTCCGCGTTGATCAATGAGAGTGCATCGGACCTGTTCTCGATCAGTGCCTGAAATCGTTCCTGTGAGTCTGCCATCTGCTCCTCCACACAGCTTGGAAACGTTCGCCGCGCGAACGAAGTGTATGGATTCAAAGCCAATGTATGTGCACTTTGTGGACTACACAGAATGTGCCGCCGGTGTGCAGCGTGGGACTGCAGATGTATTCTCAGGACGGACGATAGCCGGTCAAACGCCAACACGCCGTCACGAGCTGTGACGCGGATTTCCCGCAGGGCGACACAATCGATGCGAGGAATCCATTTGGTGCTACTCGTGCATTATCTCTGAGGCGTCGCTCAGCACTCCTGAAGGGTACGGAGGTGATCTCAGGTGACGTTTGGAGCCGGCCATCGGGACTTCTGTCGAAACCAGGTGAACAGAGGGGTCGCGTGCCTTCCGCCGGCCTGCCCGTTTCCGAAAGGAGATCGAATGATCGGCCCTGGGACACTCCTTATGGCAGCGGACGCCCTGCATCCGCAGTGGTTTCAACAGCGGGACGACTCGCATCCCGATGGCTGGAGGATTATCAGGCATGATCTCAGTCCTGACGAGTTCGAACATGAATTGGCAGGAGCGGGATGGACATCCCTTTACGTGGCAAGTCCGCTCAGGACGACAACGTTTGGCTTCGATCGCGCGAAAATGATGAAGACAGCGCTGAAGCGGCTCATCAGGCGAGTCACACTTCGAAAGTGCAACTTCTGGAGATTGAAGAAGTGGAAACGCACTCCTTTTTGGCGTGGCAGTTTGTAAGTGTCTCGGGTCATCCGCGTAACATTCAAAGGCGCGCTGATGTTCTCTGGCCATTAGTCACCGGTTAGGATCGGGACGAGCCTCATGCCGCAACGGATCGCCATCGCTGGGGTCACCGGCTACATCGGAGGCCGGCTTGCCCCCCGACTCGTGGAAGCAGGTTACTCGGTTCGCTGCCTTGTGCGGTCGCCCCACAAGCTTCGGGGCCGCGAGTGGGTCCGGACGCCGTGCGTCGAGGTCCGGCAGACGGATCTGTCTAATGCCTCCTCTCTCGCGGAAGCACTTCGTGGTTGCGAAGCGGCATTCTACCTCGTTCACTCCATGGGTTCGGCCGGCCGCCGGGTACGCCTCCCGGGACCGTGATCTGGCATCGCAATTCGCACGAGCCGCCGGTGAAGCCCGCGTGGGAAGAATCATCTATCTTGGAGGCCTCGGAGAAACCGGCGCCGAACTGAGCGAACACCTCGCTTCACGCCGCGAAGTCGAGAGGCTACTCGGTTCCACGGGCGTTCCCGTCACAGTTCTGCGGGCGGCCATGATTATTGGCTCGGGCTCTGCCTCGTTCGAGATCCTGCGCTACCTGGTTGAAAGGCTGCCGATCATGATCACACCGAAATGGGTGAGTACGTCATGTCAGCCGATAGCTGTCACGAACGTGATCGGATATCTGCTGGGATGTCTTGCCACGCCGGAAACTACCGGCGGGGTTTATGACATCGGCGGCTCCGAAGTGCTCTGTTATCGCGACATCATGCGAGTGATGGCAGACGAACTGGGCCTGAGAAAGCGCCTGGTCATCCCGGTACCGTTCCTGACGCCTCGCCTGAGTTCGTACTGGATCCACCTCGTCACTCCGCTGAGTCACAATATCGCGAAGCCATTGGCCGAGGGGCTGAAGAATCCGGTCGTGTGCCGGGAAGACCGGATCACGGCGCTGTTTCCCCAGAACCTCCTGAGCGTACGAGAGTCGATTCACGCAGCTCTGCAGGATATCGGTGAGCACCGCGTCGAGACAAACTGGGCGATGGCCGGGGCGATCCCCGGTGACGCCGATTGGGCAGGCGGTACGGTGTTCCGCGATGTGCGAGACATCAAGATTGAGGCACCGGCCGCCGCTACGTTCCGCGCGATTTGCCGCGTGGGCGGCGGTCATGGGTGGTATGCCGCGGACTGGCTCTGGAAAATCCGCGGTTGGCTGGACGTGATGGCAGGCGGCCCCGGATTGCGCAGGGGGCGGCGAGATCCTGAGAGGGTTGGCTACGGAGAAGCTCTCGACTTCTGGCGAGTAACAGGCTTCGAACCGGATCGTAAGCTGGCGCTCCGGGCCGAAATGAAGTTGCCGGGTGAAGCCTTGCTCGAACTCTGCATCGATCCACAGAGCGGGACGCAATGCACGTTGCGGCAGTCCGCATTGTTCAAACCTCGAGGGTTGTTCGGCCTTGCCTACTGGTATGCGGTGGCGCCGCTGCATCACATCGTCTTCCGAGGTATGTTGCACGGAATACAGCGGGAAGCGCTGAAGATCGCGGCGGAGGGACAAAGCACGAGCGACCGGAACAGCTCATCTGACCAAATATGGTCAGATCGCCGCTCGCACGGGAACTGATTGAGGTGGTAACATCAGTCAGCCTGTTCAGCGTCGGACGGAGCTCCAGCGCAAGGCCAGCGGGATGTTTCGCCCGGTGTTTTTGCCTTTGCGCACCGATAAGGAGAGGTCTTGGGCTCTGAAAGCACGGCGGCGCGAACTGCGGATTGGCTTCTGGAACACGGTCCTCGGGAACTCGAGTTGCTGTTTCGGGCGATCGTCTATCATCCTTCCGTACCCATTCTTATCGCCGACGACGATCGTAACTACCGCGACGCGAGCGCAGGTGCGGCCAAATTGCTGGGGCTGCCCCGCGCCCGAATCATCGGCCAGCGAATTGACGACTTCGCCGACCCTCAATTCAAGCCCGCGATATCACAACTTTGGAGCGCGTTCCTCGGGCACGGCGAACAGGAGGGCACGCTTCGCCTGGCCGGGCCGGATGGCACGCTGTGGGAGGCAGAGTACACTGCCCGAGGCAACGTCCTCCCGGTGCGACACCTTCTAATCCTGCGCGAGAAGGCAACTGCTGCGCAGCATTCCGGGCCGAACGACACGAAAAGCATTCCATCCTGGGTGCAGGACTATGCCCTGTTTCTGCTGGATGCAAACGGACACGTGGTCGACTGGTATTCGGGCGCGTCGCGCATCTACGGCTACGGCGCCGAGGAGGTGGCAGGCCGGCATGTTTCGTTCCTCTACCCACGCGAGGAGATTTCCGGCGCCGAGCCCGATCAGCACCTGAATCGGTCAGCTGCTGAAGGTCATTTCGGCAGTGAGGGCTGGCACGTAAAAAAGGACGGGTCACGCTTCTGGGCGAACGCAATTACGCTGGCATTGCGCGATGCATCCGGAGAACTGCGGGGCTTCGCGAGAGTGGTACGGGACTTCAGTGAGCGCCATGAGCGAGACGAAAAGCTGCGTCGCAGTCGCGCCCGCGCCCGTCCAATCCCGGCCGAATCGACCATCGCGGGTATTGTTTCGGGTGAGTTCGATCAGATCCCGGAGGCCAACGATGCCTTCCTCAATCTGGTCGGCTACAGCCGTGAAGATCTGTTGGAGGGCCGTTTGCAGTGGCCCGATCTGACGCCTCCGGACTACTCCGCCCTCGATGATCTGGCGCATGAGGAAGGCCTGCGGTTCGGCGCCTGCACGCCTTATGAGAAAGAGTTGATCTGCAAAGATGGGACCCGGGTTCCTGTTCTCGTCGCAACCGCGGTGTTGAAGCTCTCTCCCTTTCGGTGGATTCTTTCATTCAGGACCTTCGGGAGCGCAACCACGCTGAAACCATCTTCGATGGAGACGCAGATGTGTCGCAGACGTTCGAGGAGATCGTCGGGACCAGCACCGCTATGAAGCGGGTCCAGCGGCAGGTAGAGGTGGTTGCACCCGTTGACGCAAACGTGCTCATCCTGGGCGAAACCGGGACAGGGAAGGAACTGGTGGCGCGCGCCATCCATCGGCTGAGTTCGCGCCGCGACCGTCCGTTCATCACGCTCAACTGCGCGGCCATTCCGACCGGGCTTCTGGAGAGCGAATTGTTTGGCTACGAACGAGGCGCCTTCACCGGCGCGCTGGCCCAGAAGATCGGTCGCTTTGAGCTGGCGCACCGTGGGACTTTGTTTCTGGACGAGGTTGGCGACATACCTCTGGACCTGCAGCCCAAGTTACTCCGTGCGTTGCAGGAGAAAGCGTTCGAGAGGCTCGGGGGTACGAAAACCATCCCAATCGACGTCCGCCTGGTCGCCGCCACCAATCGCAATCTGACACAGATGATGGGTGACAAGCTCTTTCGCAGCGACCTTTACTACCGGCTCAAGGTGTTTCCGATTACAACCCCTCCATTGCGAGATCACCCTGAAGATATCCCGGCACTCGCGCGACACTTCACACAGAAGTACTCCCGGGAAATGAACAGGAAGATCGATAAGATTCCGGCGGACACGATGCGGGCACTGGTGAGCTGGTCCTGGCCAGGCAATGTCCGGGAACTCGAGAACTTCATCGAAAGATCCGTGATCCTGTCGCGAGGCCCCAGTCTTCGCGCTCCTGTGTCCGAAATCCGGCACGATGCAGCGGAATCCGCTGGCGACAGCACGCTGGAGCAGGTGGAGCGGTCCCATATCATCCGAGTGCTCCGGGAGTCGGACGGGGTGATCAGCAAAGCGGCCAGTCGCCTCGGAATCCCCCGGACCACCTTGAACGCCATGATGCGAAAGCTCGGCATTTCCCGCAAGAATCTCTGACCGGGGCGGCGCGGCTGCCCGGGACGAAATCGAAGCCGTGAACACTTGAGGTAATCGGGCGAAGCTGAGGCGAGCGTGCCGGCTAAGGCGTGGTTACCTGGGTTGACGGAGAATATCGCTGCTCGTTCATCGACGGTATTCGGTCATTTGACCACTTCCGGTCAGAGCGTCCGGCCACCAGAGTGTTGGAACAAGCTGTAAGGAGCGCAAATAAACCCGCCGACGCTCGAGTCCCCTCGCGGTTTGCGATGGCGGAAATGGGAACAGTTCGTTTATGGGCCGCGTGCCGGCTCTTTTGCGATCGGAGTGTCATGAACCAGCATATGGTCTACGTCGTGCAGAGACCATTGAACAGGATCAAAGAAACGAACAGCATGCCCGGACTGAAGACCGCAACACCAATACCGATGTTTCCAACTAAAATTGGGCTGCCTGAAGGCGATCGTCAGACTCTGATCGAATTGCTCAATGGACGTCTGGCCGACACGGCAGACCTGTATTCGCAGCTGAAGCAGGCGCACTGGAACGTCAAGGGCCCGAACTTCTTCGCGCTTCATCAACTATTCGATCAGCTGGCGGCAGAGGTGTTCCCCTTTACCGATCTCATCGCCGAGCGGGCGACAGCACTCGGCGGAGTGGCGATGGGAACAACGCGAATGGCGGCAGCCAACTCGCTTCTGCCGGAATATCCTGTCGAAGCGGCAGAAGGGCAACGACACGTGCAATCTTTGATCGACCTCTACGCTTTGTTCTGCACCAATATTCGAAAATCGATCGACATTGCCGACGAACACCACGACAAGTCCACTGCCGATCTGTTCACCGAAATTTCACGAACAGCGGATAAGCATTTGTGGTTCCTCGAAGCACACGTGCAGCACTGACCTGAGAGGTTGGGAGGCGTGCGGCTTGCGTTCAGTCGGGGTCCAGCGCGACTATGTGGCGGTTTTTGTCGTCTGGGTCCATGGGATCGACCGGCGTCGGCCAGCCGGGTTGCTGAACGCGGGTCGCCGTGTTCTGAACGAGCCGCATCTCTGCCTGCGACAGGAGAAAAGCAAGCATCGACTCCGCTCCCTGGTTCTCGTTGGTGCGGTCCGGGTGCAGTCCGTCGCGACAGCCGCCCGTCCGCGGAGAGTATAGTTCCAGACCAAGATCGTTCCAGCCGAGGAACCAGTCGAAGGCGCGTTGCGCCTGTTCATACCACCACAGATCGGCTGTCGCACGGTACGCTGCGAGACAAGCCGAGACTGTGGCGTGCGCCTCAAGAGGCTGCTGGTCGAACTCCGCGCGTGTGCCATTTCGCTGGTAGAAGCCGTTACTGCCGACAGGACGCAGGTGACCGGATCGTGAGGTCTGCACGGCAACAAGCCAGCGCAACGACTGAATGCCTCGGTCATACACGTCCCTCTGCCCGGTGTCATATCCGCTCACAATCAGAGCGTGGGCCAGCTTGGCATTATCATACGTCAGAGACTCCTCGAACCATGTCCAGCCGGGCTGGGCGACTTTGTCGAAAAGCGTCGTCAGCCGCCGGGTCAGCTCCTCCCGGAGGCCCGCGGCGAGGTGATCATTGTTTGCCCGGCGCAGATATGCATGAATGCCGATCAGGCTGAATGCCCAGGCTCGCGGAGAAGTGAAACTCTTCACGGCGGGGAGTGCCCGAGCGAAGAGTTGTTCAGCGTTCATCTCCGAGCTCCAGTAGGGTGATCGATCCACAACGGTTCCTAAAGCCCAAATGGCACGGCCGTGACAATCTTCGGAACCCTGTTCATCGAACCAGCGGCCGTCCATACCGAGAAAATTGTGGAACCGCGCATTCTTTGGTTCGAACGCGTGATTCAGAAATCCGGCATAGATTCTGGCGAGCGACCGGACGCGTTTCGGCGCTTCCTCCGATTCTTCCAGCAACACGGTCAGGATGAGTGCGCGGGCATTGTCGTCCGTACAGTAGCCCTCGGACAGATTGGGCGTGGTTACACGAGCGTGTTGAAGGATCCCCATCGAGTCGGTCATACGGCGAAAATGATCCAGATTCAACTCCGGCGATTCGTGCGGCCGCCGGACGAAGTCTCTCGACGCAACGGCATCGCGAGACACAACTGCGCCGTGCCGTCGTGCCACTTCGAAACACTCCATGTAGAGTCTTGCCGTGTGGTTCCACACCATGCTGCGGCCCAGCGTGTAGGCGCTGTCACTCATCGCTTTGCGGCGCGATTCATCGCGCAACAGCCCAAGCACCTCACAAGCAATCGCCTGAGGGTCCGCGAACGGCACCAGCACGCCCCGCTCATTCCTCAACAGTTCGGCGGCATGCCAGTACGGGGTCGAGATCACAGGCTTGCCTGCGCCGAACGCATACGCCAGTGTCCCCGACGTAATCTGGGCTTCCTGCAGGTAAGGAGTAATGTACAGGTCTGCTGCTCCGATGAACTCGGTAAGTTCCTTCAGTTCCACAAAGCGGTTGTGAAAGATGACGTTGTGCTCGAGCTTGTTATCCCTCGTAAGGGCCTCGAGACGGAGCCGGTAGGCTTCGCCTCGCGTGCGAAACTCGTGGGGATGTGTTGCGCCGAGCAGGATGTAAACGAGGTAGGGGAACTCTGCCACGATCTCGGGGAGAGCATTGAGTACATGTTCGATCCCCTTGTTCGGTGAAAGCAGCCCGAATGTCAGCAAAACCTTCTTTCCGCGCAGGCGGAACTGATCCTTGTAACAGTCCGGGGCGACAAAAGTAGCGTCAGGAATGCCATGCGGAATTAGATCGATCTTTGCCGGCGGAACCTGATACACGTCGTGCAGGATCGAGCGTCCCCGCTCCGTCATCACCACCAGCCGGGTTGAATGCGCGATCAGTTCCCGCATGACGCGATGCTGGTCGGCGTTTGGAGTGACAAGGACCGTGTGTAATGTAGTCACGACGGGTGGATCCAGATCCCGCAACAGCGTCAATAAGTGGCTGCCGGCTGGGCCTCCAAAAATGCCGAACTCGTGCTGGACACAGACAATGTCCACGTTGCTGTCGTTCACGAACTGGGCGGCTCGGCGATAAGACGTCACATCCTGCTCCTCAATCTCGAACCGAACGACGTCGGGATACTGGTAACGCCCCTCGATGTCGTTCACCGGTATTGCGAAGCAGCTGCTCTGGGGGTGCCGCGTTGCCACTGCACTGAGCAGGTCTGAGGTAAAGGTGGCTATTCCGCATTTGCGCGGCAGGTAGTTGCCGAGAAACGCGATTGTTCGAACGCTGGAATCTTTCATGACTGCTCCCCTTTTCTCTGTCACCGATGCGCACAAGCCTCAGATTAACCAGCGGTCACAGTAAGCGCTGCGAAGCAGAACCGCTCATTCTGCCGCAGCGGCGAGAGTTTCGGTGAAAGAATCGTTTCTCTCCCGCGATGCCCGACCGGCAACTTCCTGACATTCACTACAACGTGGTGTCCATGGCACAGCCAGAAGTCGCTTCGGGCTGATCGCTCGTTCGCACTCGACACAGCCTCCGAGGCCGCCCTCGTGAATCCGGCGCAACGCGCCTCTCACCTGACACAGCAGCGTGGAGACGCGGTCCACGTCAGTTCGAGGCCTCCAGTTCACTTATCTTTACAGGTGCTGTGTGCATGGGCCATCCCCTGCGTCTGCCTGACGCATGACCTTCATGTGCACGGAGCGGACCATAGAGCAGTCCGTGACATTCCGGGAGCGGGGACAGAGTGGAGACAGTTGTTTCCCGTCGATATTCGCTTCCGCTCAGGCGCTGCAGTCGCCGCGGTCCGCTGACCATATATGGTCGTACGACCGATGGTGGTCAGTTCTCCGGCAGAACGTCGAGGTCCGGACGGGTCGGTGAGACGCGCTGCAGGACGCAGCATTGCGCACCCCTGCCCCGATGGAACTCAGAATGCTTAGTCAGGAGCGGGTCCTGCCGGTCGATATTTTTATGAAGTCGGCAGGCGAATCGGCAGGACCACATGTTTGAGTCAAAGGAAACAGAGCAATGCTCAGATTCAGAGTCGCAATGACGGTTGCAGGTGTGGCGCTTCTTGGCGCGATGCTGGCGCCAGATGCAAGGGCAGACGATTGGAACAGGAAGACGTCGATCACGTTTAGTTCTCCTGTCGAGATTCCAGGAGTTCACCTCACGGGTTGGAATGTTCTGCCTGCGGGCACGTACGTGTTCAAAATCCTCGATTCACAATCCGACCGTCACATTGTGCAGATCTTCAACAAAGACGAAACAACCATCTACGCCACGATTCTCGCGATTCCGAATTATCGCCTTCAGGCCACCGACAAGACCGTGATTACGTTCAGAGAAAGACCCGCCGGCGAACCGGAAGCGCTCCGTGCCTGGTTCTACCCTGGCAAAAACTGGGGCGAGGAGTTCGTATATCCGAAGGCCAAGGCGATTGCTCTGGCCAAGGCTACCAACACGCCTGTTCTCTTCACGCCTGTCGAGGTTCCAGTGGAAGTTGCCGAGCCGATCAAGTCGGTAGATGAGCCGGTCGTAGTGGAACTCAAGCGGATTCCCATCATGGCTATGCAGCCCACCGGCGAAGCAGTGCAACTTGCCGAGGTGGTTACGCCGCCGCCTGCCGAGGAGGCGCAACTTGTTGCCCGGTCAACACCGAAGGCGGCGCTGCCCGCCACGTCGAGCGCGATGCCGCTGATTGGGCTTTTCGGACTAATCGCCCTCGGTGGAGGGATCGCTGTCCGTGCGGTCGCAAATCGCCTGCGGTAGTCGGTTTTGAAATCTCTGCGCGGCTCGCCATCCGAGCCGCGCCGACACGGGCGCCAGGCAGGAAACGGAGAGGTAGCAGCATGCGACACAGAGTTATCCCGCTCCTGGCGTCGATGACGACGCACCGGCAGAATGGCGATGGTCATTACGAAACTAAGGCTCGCGGGCTGGCAGTTCTCAGTTCTCCGGTCCTGAACAAAGGTACAGCCTTCACCGCAGAAGAACGGAAGGCGCTCGGCCTTACGGGACTGCTCCCGCCGGACATCAGTTCACTGGAGACCCAGGTCCGGCGCGCCTACATTCAGTACGAGCGGCTGCCCGACGCGGTGAGCAGGAATATTTATCTGACCGCTCTGCACGACCGTAACGAGGTGCTTTTCTACCGGCTGTTTTCAGAACACATGCGCGAGATGATTCCCATCGTCAACGATCTGACCGTCGGCATGGCAATGGAGCAGTACCACCATGAGATCCGGCGTCCACGAGGTGTGTACCTCTCGATCGATCATGTTGACGGAATCGAGGAGGCGTTTGCAAACTTCGGCGCCGGCTCCGGTGATATAGATCTCATCCTGGCAACCGACGCTGAGCAGATCCCTGGAATTGGCGATTGGGGGGTCGGCGGCATTGAAGTGTCGATCGGGAAACTGGCGATCTACACAGCGGCGGGGGGTGTCGATCCATCACGTGTGATTCCGGTGATGCTCGATGTGGGCACCAACCGGGAAAGCCTGCTGGAGGATCCCACCTATATCGGGAACCGGCACGCCCGGATCACCGGGGAGCGCTACGACGCGTTTATCGATGCTTACGTCGATATCGTGACAAGGCTGTTCCCGACAGCGCTCATGCAGTGGGAGGATTTTGGCCCCGGCAATGGAAGACGCATCCTCGAAAAGTACCGCGACCGGATCTGCACGTTCAACGATGATATGCAGGGCACCGGCGCGATCACGCTGGCTGCGGCGATCTCGGCAGTTCGGGTCAGCGGGACGCCCTTTCGAAACCAGCGCGTAATCATCTATGGCGCCGGAACGGCAGGTATCGGCATTGCTGACCAGCTTCGAGAGGCCATGGTGGGTGATGGGCTCTCGAAAGAAGACGCGTACAGGCGCTTCTGGTGCGTGGACCGGCAGGGTTTGCTGACGACCAACATGACCGGTCATCTGCGCGATTATCAGGAGACGTACGCCCGTCCCGTTGCCGAATGCAACAACTGGAAGCGCGGCCCGAACGGAGACGGAGTCGGCCTGTCAGAGGTGGTGCGGCGAGTGAAGCCCACGATGCTGATCGGCGCCTCAACTGTCGCTGGCAGTTTTACGGAAGCGATCGTCAGGGAAATGGCCGCGCATACTGAGCGGCCGATCATCTTCGCTCTTTCCAATCCGCCGGCGCGCGCCGAGGCGGATCCGGCCGATCTGATCGCCTGGACTGACGGCCGCGCGCTGGTCGCCACAGGCAGCGCGTTCCCTCCGGTGACCCATAAGGGAGTGACATACGTCATCGGTCAGGTGAATAATGCCATGCTGTACCCGGGTCTGGGCGTCGGCGCCATTGTGTCGCGAGCCAGCAGGATAAGTGCCAGTATGTTCGCAGCGGCGGCGAATGCCGTTTCCAGTCTGGTGGCTGTCCGCCAGCCTGGCGCGTCGCTGCTCCCGCACAGCAACGACCTGCGCAGCGTCTCGATGACTGTGGCGGTGGCCGTCGCCGAGGCGGCGGTTGCGGAAGGCCTCGCAGCCGTCAGGTTCGACGACATCGTTCAACAGGTGCAGGACGCGATGTGGCAGCCGGAGTATCGCCGGATCATCGCATCCTGAGGCAGTCCGAATGCATACTTACCGAAGCACACGAGAACTCCTGTGATGATCACACCTGGGTGGCGGCCGCAGCGTTCGCGGGCGATTACGCTGTCTGTCCCGTTGCTGGTCCTCATCGGTTTCGCGGGCAATGCCGGAGCCCAGCTTGCTGCGCAGTTCGCAGTCTCCGTGGACGTGAATCTCGTTGTGTTGCATGCTACGGTGCGCAACCAGAAAGGCCAGTTTGCTCCCGCTTTGTCCGAGCAGGATTTTCAGGTCTACGAAGACGGAGTCCGGCAGTCCATCCGTTTGTTCCGGCACGAGGACATTCCGGTAACTGTGGGGCTGGTTGTAGACCACAGCGGAAGTATGCAGCCAAAACTTGCTGAGGTGATCGCGGCTGCCCGAACGCTCGCCCGGTCCAGCAACCAGGAGGACCAGGTATTCGTGGTCAATTTCAATGAGAAAGTGACCCTGGGTCTGCCGCGCACTATTCCATTCACGAATCGTGTCGATGAACTCGAGTCCGCGATCCGGAACGCGCCTGCTATCGGCCAGACGGCGCTCTATGACGCGGTGTTCGAGGCACAGCAGCGGTTGCACACCGGCAGCTGGGACAAAAAAGTGCTGATCATCATCAGCGATGGAGGGGATAACGCAAGTGCACACACCCTGGCCGATGTTTTAGGTCGCGCCGGACTGTCCAGCGCCCTTGTTTATACAATCGGCATCTTCGATGAGGATGATCCTGACCGGAATCCAGGTGTCCTCCGCCGTCTCGCCCGAGCCACCGGGGGCGAAGCCTTCTTCCCCGCCCAGCGCAGCGATGTCATAAGAATCTGCGAACGTATCGCTCGCGAGATCCGCAATCACTACACCATCGGATATCTCTCCGAAAGTGAAGCGCAGCCCGGCGCGTACCGAAGGATCCGAGTGGTCGCCGGGGCTGCCGGAGGCGGTAAGCTCTCCGTGCGTGCGAGGGAAGGCTACACAGTCCGTGGTGAGTCGCGTCCGGTCAGGGACCAGAGCCCCAGGTGAGAATGGTGCTCACCCAACGGTCGCGGAAGATTCTGCGGTGGACGCAGCGCCTGCTCTTTGCAGGTGCGGTCTCCATGTTCGGCTATGACGGTTTCGTTCTCGTGGACGCGTGGGTGTTCCAGAATCGGGAGGACCGCCGTCTCGATTACATGCTGACTAACCGCCACTCCGATTCCACGGAAACTCCGGGGATGCCCGCCACCGGAGGCATGTTCGGCCGCATAGTGATTCCGCGCCTGGGTCTTTCGGTAGTGGTCGCCGAGGGCGTGGACAACGCTCTTCTCAGGCGTGCAGCGGGCCATATTCCCGGCACGGCACTGCCTGGGCAGGGAGGGAACATCGGCATCTCCGGGCACCGGGATACATTCTTCCGACCCTTGCGAAACATCCGGCAGCTTGACGACATAGTGCTCACCACGTTAGTCGGCGAGTACCATTATCGGGTCGTCTCCACAGTAATCACGAGTCCGTCCGACGTCGCGGTGCTGGATCCCGGAAAAAACGAGATCCTGACCCTGGTCACCTGCTATCCGTTCTACTTCATTGGTCCCGCACCCAAAAGGTTCATCGTTCGGGCCGAAAGAGTTAACGGTGCCTCATGAGCCTGGCTTGCAGAACCAACCAATGTCTCTAAATGTGAAACGCACAGCCACGATCCTGCAGCCTGACCAGTCTCGGGTTCTTCTGCGGCCCTTCAGTCCGGGAGATTCGCAACGAGTCAACGGGATCATCGGACGAATCCTGTCCCTGCCGGAAGAGGAGATCGGGAATTTATTGAATGAAATCAGCGCCGAATTCTGCCAAAGGCACCGGGACATCCACAAAGTATTTGGCAGACGCTTTGAACAGATCCGCGAACTGGTATCGCTCGATGAGGATATTTCGGCTCAGAGACGGCTGTTGATCGGTTCCTGTTTCCTCGCCGAATATTCCTTGGAATCCGCTGCACTGTTCAATCCATCTATCGTTCGGCACCCTGAGCAAACGGGTCTGCCGCCCGGCGCTCTGCGTTTCATCCTGAGCTTGCGTGCGACGGGCGAGGGACACATCTCCTCCATTACCTTTCGGACCGGTATTATCCATTCTGATCACCGGATCGACATGCAAAAGCCAGCCGGCTTTCTTACAGAGCCCTGTCAGATCCCAAACCCGCAGTACGAAAAGCCGCTGTTCGAGCGAAAACTCGCAGAGGTTGGCCTGTCCAGCGAATTCACCCGCCGGGTCATGAACACGCTCGGGAACTCTTTCGCGCTGGAAGAGCTTCGCGCCAGTCTTGGGGGAGCACAGTTTCACTCGCCGGACGAGATGGCCGGGAAGGATCAGGAGGAGGCACAGGGAATCTGGATGCTGGCCCGCTCCAATTATGAAGTCCAGTTCCAGCCCGAACAGCAGATATCCGAACGGATTATCTTCCCGGCCACGCCATCGCAACAGAACGGCATCGAGGATGCTCGTTTCGTTTGCTTCCGGAATGACGACGGCACTACCACGTATTATGCAACCTTCACAGCGTTCGATGGCATCATCGTTGTGCCGGCACTGCTCGAGACCTCCGATTTCCTGCTCTTTCGGTTCAGAACCCTGAATGGTCCGGCGGCCGCGAACAAGGGCATGGCCTTGTTCCCGCGGACGATCAACGGTCACTATGCGATGCTCTCACGTCAGGATAACGAGAACATCTATCTGATGTTCTCCGAAAATCCACACTTTTGGAATGAGCGACAGGTACTCCTCAAACCTGCGTTCCCGTGGGAACTGATCCAGATGGGGAACTGCGGATCTCCCATTGAGACCGATGCCGGGTGGCTGGTCCTCAGTCACGGTGTAGGCCCGATGCGAAAGTACTGCATTGGCGCGTTCCTCCTCGATCGCGATGATCCCACCAGAGTGATCGGCCGCCTTCGGGAGCCCCTGCTGAAGCCGAACCAGAGCGAACGCGAAGGCTACGTGCCCAACGTCGTGTATACCTGCGGCGCTCTTCTCCACGAAGGCGAACTGATCATCCCTTATGGTCTGGCCGATCACGCCACAGGATTTGCAACGGTCCCGCTAGGCGAGGTGTTGGCAGCGATGGAACCAGGGTGATCGCAGGGGACATGACCATCGACCACAAAAGAGTAGCCGTTCTGTCGCCCATTGCGTGGCGGACGCCCCCGCGCCAATACGGCGCCTGGGAAACGGTAGCCAGCAATATCACCGAAGGACTGGTCTCCCGCGGATGGGATGTGACGTTGTTCGCGACCAAAGATTCCATCACACGTGCTCGACTTCATGCCGTCGTAGACCGAGGATATGAAGAGGATACCGCCATCGATGCGAAAGTTGCTGAATACCTTCACATCTCCGAAGTGTTCGAGCACGCTGCTGAGTTCGACCTCATCCACAGCCACTATGACTTCTTGGCGCTGTCCTATACCCGGCTGGTGAAGACGCCTGTCCTCACGACCATCCACGGATTCTCGTCGCCCGGAATCATGCCCGTCTATCAAAAATATCGTGATGGCTATTTCGTCTCGATCAGCAACTCCGACCGTGCGCCGGGACTGAACTATCTCGCGACGGTCTACAACGGGATCGACCTGTTGCTCTACCCGCTGAAAATACCAGGAGGCGATTACCTTCTCTTTCTGGGCCGGATCCATCCTGACAAGGGTGTTCATCTGGCGATAGAGGTTGCACGCCGCAGCGGGTTACCGCTGCTCATTGCGGGCATCATCCAGGATCAGAGATACTTCCGGGAACAGGTGGAGCCCCACCTGGATCAGACGATCCGCTATATCGCACCCGTGGATGTGGCCGGAAAGAATGAGTTGTTCGCGTCTGCCCGAGTCCTGCTGCACCTGAATACCATCCCTGAGCGGTTCGGACTTGTACTGGCAGAAGCCGGTGCAGCTGGAGTTCCCGTTATCGCCATGGACCTCGGCTCCTGCCGCGAGGTGATCCAGGACGGCGAGACGGGCTTTCTGGTGGACAACGTCGGCGAAGCCATACTAGCTCTGCGGCGGCTCCCGGAGATAAACCCTGATGCCTGCCGCGGACGGGTGCAGCAATTATTCTCGGTCGAAACGATGGTCGAGGGGTACGAACGCGTTTATCAGACCGTCTTTGCGTTGGAAGCGACGAGGCAATCATGAATCGGGACGTTGTCAGGCGGTACGAGCACAACCCAATCCTCACGAAAGCCAGCATCCCCTACGCGGTCGAGACGGTCCACAATGCGGCGGTGGTGAAGCATGGCGACGAATACGTTATGCTTTTTCGGTCTCACCTCCGCACGGGGCGGTCAATTATTGGGCTGGCGCGCAGCCACGACGGATTCAAGTTCACTGCCGATCCGGAGCCCTTTCTGACTCCGACGCGGGAGCAACCTTTTGCGGCGTATGAAGAGTTTGGCGTCGAGGACCCGCGAGTGACCGAGTTGGATGGCGAGTACATCATTACATACAGCGCCTACTCAAAAAGCGGAGTTCGGATAGCGCTCGCAAAAACGAAGGACTTTACCCAGGTGGAACCGGTCTCTCTCATTACTGAGGCGGACCACCGGAATGTAGTCGTCTTCCCCCAGAAGTTCGCCGGCTTATATGCACGGCTCGACCGTCCCCATTCGGAGATCGCACCCTGGTCAATCTGGATCTCGTATTCGCCGGATCTTCGGTTCTGGGGCCGATCGAAGCTCATCATGCGACCTGAACCGTATCACTGGGATGAAATGAAGGTCGGCCCAGGTGCGCCACCGATCAAAACAGAACAGGGATGGCTTTCCATTTATCATGGCGTCTTCCGAACGATGGACGGTTCGGTCTATCGATTAGGAGTCGCGCTTCACGATCTGCTGGACCCGTCGAAGATTACAGGAGTCAGCGATTCGTGGATTCTGCAACCGGAAGACCCCTGGGAAGTCACAGGTTATGTCCACAACGTAGTGTTCAGTTGCGGCGCCGTTCCGGAGCCCGACGGAACGATCAAGATTTACTGGGGCGGCGCGGACACGGTAATGTGCGTGGGCGAAGCGAACGTGTGCGATTTGGTCGCGCTTTGCCTGGATCATAGCAGACTGGCATGTTAGTCCAGGGCATTGTCCTTCGCAGGGGCACGCCGCTTCAACGATGAGGTGCGTATTCCGGGCGATGTGAATACGAGTTCCGCAGTGATGTGAATAAAGATTCCGGGGCGATGTGAATAACGATTCCGACGGGAAGTGGATGAAAAATGGAGCCCGGACCGGAATCGTTATTCAGATGCCCGGAATTGTTTTCTGAAGGATTCTTCATCCGGCGAGCGGCGCTGGACAACAGCACGGGAACCTGATCCTGTTTCAAACAAGGAGGATCAGATTTGCCTGCAAGGAGGTTGTCCATGGAATGTGCTCGGCCGCGTGATGTTGCCGGAAGGTTGAGTGCGTCGGTCTTGAAAGGTTTGCCCCATCGTGGCGGGCACATAATGTAAGTCAATTCGCGCGATGATCTCCTTCGACCACTTTCAGAAAGGAGATTGCTGTGCTCAACCGCTATTTCGTCCGCCCAGCCACGATCGATCGAATTCACGCATCGTGGATCAGCGAAGTAATCGAACGCTATGTCGTATGGCTCACCGAGCAGAAGTACGCCGCTCGCAATGTAGCCTTCCGCGTACCTTTCCAGCACATTGGGATCCTAAGCTTAGAATTCCACGTGGACAAGTTGTCGCGG
>JADMIO011246883.1_pt1 | contig 42078 bp, 38 predicted proteins | sample 8958161 | NCBI WGS metagenome assembly JADMIO01 (sample SAMN16585339, study PRJNA669376) | soil metagenome | isolation source: Crop rotation soil | place: USA: Cullars Rotation, Alabama | collected 2011 | reverse complement strand
GACAACTTGTCCACGTGGAATTCTAAGCTTAGGATCCCAATGTGCTGGAAAGTCTGGAAATCCTGGTTCGCCCGAAACCAGCCGGCGTTCCGCTAATCGCGCCAACTTTGCCCGCGCCAACCAGCACCCAGCTCACGGATAGTTTTTCCCGCCCAGCTTGCGATCCAGATCGAACGCCGCGCTGATCAAACCCAGATGCGTGAACGCCTGCGGGAAGTTGCCCAACGCTTCGCCCGTGGGACCGATCTCCTCCGCGTACAAGCCCAGGTGATTTGCGTAAGTCAGCATCTTTTCAAAAATCAGACGCGCTTCGTCTAGACGGCCGGCACGCGCCAGCGCCTCCACCAGCCAAAACGTGCAAATGCAGAACGTCCCTTCGTTGCCCGGCAATCCATCTCCCGCCGCTTTCCCGATCTCGTACCGGTAACAGAGGCTGTCCTGCACGAGTTCAGAGAGAATGCGGTCGATGGTGCCCTGCATCTTGGGATCGGTCGGCGAGATAAACATCATGAGCGGCAGCAGAAGCGTATTTGCATCTACCGCATCACCGCCGAAATACTGTACGAAGGAGTTGCGGGCGGGACTCCAGCCGTGCTTCATAATGGACTCGTAAATCGCGCTGCTCTCCTGGCGGTAGCGCCGGTAGTCCATCGGCAACCCGCGCTTGTCCGCAATGCGCAGACCGCGATTCAGCGCCACCCAGCATTGCATTTTGGAGTAGACGAAATCCTGCGGCTCGCCGCGGATCTCCCAAATGCCGTAATCCTTGCGCGTCCAGTTATCGCAAACCCAGTCGAGCATGCGCCGCAGATAAACCCAGAGGTCATAAGAGATGGGCTCCGCGTATTTGTTATAAAGGTAGACCGAATCGATCAGCTCGCCGAATATGTCCAACTGCAGCTGATGGTGGGCGGCATTGCCGATCCGCACCGGCGCGGAGCCGCGATAGCCTTCGAAATGATCGAGCGTGAATTCCGTCAGGTCGTGCCGCCCATCGATTCCGTACATCACTTGAAGCGGCGGCCCCTCCGGCTGGTCTTCCTTGGCGCGATCCTCCAGCCAGCTCATGAATCGCGTAGCCTCCTCGGTATAGCCCAGCCGCAGAAACGCGTAGATCGTGAATGCCGCGTCACGCGTCCAGGTGTAGCGGTAATCCCAATTGCGCACTCCGCCGATTTCTTCAGGCAGGCTGCAGGTGGCCGCTGCAACGATTGCGCCGGTCGGCTCAAACGTGAGGAGCTTCAATGCCAGTGCCGACCGGATCACCATTTCGCGCCAGCGACCCGTATACCGGCAGCGCGATACCCAGTTCTTCCAAACTGCAAGCGTTTCTTGCAGCGCACGATCTGCAATCGGTCCGGGGTTCTCCACAACCGTCGCTTCCGGCTCCAGGTACTGCAGGATGAAGGCGGCGCTCTCATTTGGTTTGAGCGTAAACTCAATCGCTGTGCCCGTGCCTTCGCGTTTTAGCGGGAGTTCGCTTGCGAGGCCAAGCCGAATACCCGGCGCTTCAAAATACAAGCGATTGCCTTCCAAATAAACTTCGTGCTCGGCGCGGCCGTAATCGAATGCGGGCATGCACTCCATGCGAAATGTAACGGAGCCGCGTACGCCGTGAACGATGCGGATAATCTCATGCTGCCGGTTGCGTGCGGCGCGGGCGCGATTTTGGACCGGCATGAAGTCCACTACTTCGCCGACACCGTCCCGACCCAGAAAACGTGTGACCAAAACGTTGGTCTCCGGCAGATACATCTGCTTCAGCCGGACATTCGACATCTGCGCGGCGATTTTGAAATGCCCGCCCTTGCGCTCATCCAGAATAGCGGCAAAGACGCTCGGCGAATCGAAGTTCGGCAGGCAACACCAGTCGATCGATCCATCCATCCCCACCAGCGCCACCGACTGCATGTTACCGATGACTCCATAGGACTCAATAGGTTTATAACTCATCGCTCAAGAAACGAGCCTTGCACGTAAGATGCTAGGGTGTGATTGTCTACACGATGGCTTAGGCGACGGCGGCTTCGCCAAGCAGGCAGCGCACGAAGCTTAAGCTCGAGTCGATCAGGTCCCACGAGCCGGCGCAGAAGCACATATCGACGCACCACCATTCGACGCCGGGAACTTTCACAAGGGCGGGCGCCAGCGCTCGAAAATCCACATAACCGCTTCCAAACGGCTGGTGTGTACTGGTCTCGTCGGCGTAGAGGGTGCCATCGGAGTCGATCAGATGAATCGCGCCAATACGCCCGTCGAGTCTCCGCAGAAACTCCGCCACGCCACCGCTTAAAACCTCTTTCGATCCCTGCTGGCGCGCGCCCATAACGCCACACATATACGCATGCGAAGTGTCGAAAAGAATCGAAAAATTCGCATGCGCCACCTTTTGATGCATGCTCAGAACTTCGCTCGGTTTGTTGAAAGCAAAACCGGGTTCAAACTCCCACACCAGACGCACTCCCGCTTCTTGTGCAATGCCGGCGGCGGTTGACCAGAGGGTAGCGAGCCGGTCGAACGTCGCCTGATATTCACGCTGCTCGATAGAGCCCGGCGCGGCGACCGAATCCACGCGAATAGCGGGACTGCCAAGGTCCACGCACATCTCTACGTTACGGCGGAACAGATCTAGATACCGGTCGTGATTTCCAGGCGTCACCGGGTTCACCATAGTGAAGTCCGCGGAATATCCGGACACGCCAAGATTCGAGTCCGCGATCATACGCGCGACCTCTGCGCGTGACGCGCCGTCAGGGTAACTCTCTAACGTGATATGTGGTGGAAACCCACAGATCTCGATGCCGTCGTAACCTGCGCTGGAGAGGCGTTGAACAGTCGTTTCGAAGGGAATGGGATGATCCGCATAAGGGCCGAAGGAGAACGCCCAACTACCCACTGAGATCTTCATATTGGTTGGCCCAAGGGGACTGGACACACCCTGAGAAGCAATATACCACTTCGTACGAATCTGTAACATCTTTGACCTTCCCTTGGAAATGAAGGGTGATATCATTGCTATGCGTTGCGAGGTCGGTTGGTAATCTCCCCCTATTGAGTTCCTCGCTTGAAAGAAGGAGTTCCTTGAAGAAGATCTTTGTAGGTAATTTGAGTTTTAGTGAGAGTGAGGATTCGATCCGCACTCTATTCGAGGCATATGGGTCGGTGGATCGCGTCAGTCTGATGACTGACCGGGAAACCGGGCGTTCGCGTGGATTCGCGTTCGTCGAGATGGCCGACGAGAAGGAAGCTGAACAGGCGATCAACGCCCTAAACGGAATGAACTTCGGCGGCAGGCCGTTGAACGTGAATGAAGCGCGGCCGCAGGAACGGCGCCCTGGCGGTGGGGGCGGCGGTGGTGGTTTTGGCCGCGGTCCTGGGGGCGGCGGTGGTGGTGGCGGCGACCGCAGAGGTGGCGGCGGCGGTGGTGGCGCTGGCGGGCGCGGAGGCAGACGCGAACCCCGTTGGTAATTGGCATCCGGAATGCCATGTAGAATCTGAATACCGCCTCGAACCGCAGGGGCGGTTCTAACTCGCATGGCACTGGAAATTCAAGAACGCGCAAACGAAGGTATCTCCGTCCTCGATCTGAAAGGACGAATCACCGTTGGCCCGGAAGCAAGTGAACTGCGCCAGCGGGTAGAAGATCTGAGTAAGTCGGGGTCATCCAATCTCATCCTCAATCTCGCGGCTGTCGATTACATCGATAGTACTGGTCTTGGTGCGCTTGTGCTCCTGGCGAACAATGCTCGTAAGCGTGGCGGCTCCGTAAAACTCCTCAACCTGAACAGGCGCAATATCGAACTGCTGATCATGACCAAGCTCGCCACTGTCTTCGAAATCTTCTCGGACGAGCAGGAGGCGGTTAACAGTTTCTTCCCGGATCGCAAAGTACGCACCTTCGACATCCTCAGTTTTGTCAAACAGATGAAAGAAGAGGACTAACGCGGCGTGCGGTTGCTGGTGGTGGGCGGCGTGGCCGCGGGACTGAGCGCCGCGGCACGCGCTCGCCGCCTGGATCCATCGCTCGAAATCGTCGTTCTGGAAGCTGGTCCCCTCATCTCATACGGCGCCTGCGGTCTGCCCTTCTTTGTGGAAGGCCGTGTGCGCGAAGCCCGGCAGTTGATCCACTATACGCCTGAATATTTTCAAGGCGAACGAAATATCACGGTACGCGTCAACACGCGCGTAAAGTCAATCGCGCATTCGCGTCGCGAAGTGGTGCTGGAGAACGGCGGGCGGGAACGGTATGACCGTTTAGTGGTGGCAACCGGCGCGCGGCCTTTCACCAGCCTGCCCGGCGCAGACCGCAAAAATGTGTTCACGATGCACACCGTGGATGACGCGGTGCGACTAAAGACTTTTCTCGAACAGCACAAGCCTACCCGCGCCATGATCGTGGGCGCAGGCTACATTGGCCTGGAATGCGCGGATACGCTGCGCCGGCATGGTCTCCAAGTGGCGGTTTACGACCTTGCCACGGACGTGCTCCATCGCGACGATCCAACCTTGACTGGAACCGTAAAGGCGCACCTGGAGCGACACCATGTCGAGTTGCACCTGAATGCGCCGGTCAGGGCAATTGAAAACGATCCCTGCGACGTGGTGATTCTAGCCGCCGGTATCAAACCAAACGTGGAACTGCTGGCGGAAACGGGAGTCGAGATTGGACGCACCGGAGCGATTCGCACCGACGATCGGATGCAAACCAACGTGAATGGCATCTACGCGGCGGGAGACTGCGCCGAGGCTCAACACCTGGTGACGAACCGGCCTGCTTGGATTCCGCTCGGCACCACGGCCAACAAAATGGGGCGCATCGCAGGCGCAAACGCAGCCGGCGCGCGGGAACGCTTTCCCGGAATTGTGGGCACGTCCATTGTGGGGCTTTTCGGATTAGGGGTGGCGACCACAGGACTCTCCGTCGCGCAGGGGCACCGCGAGGGTTTCCAACCGGTCTCCGCCCTCATCGAAGCGCGTTCGCGTCCCGCCTACTTTGACGGCAGGCCCACTACCGTCGAACTGGTTGCGGACCGGGAATCCCGGCGTCTGCTCGGCGGAACTGTCCTGAGCGAACACGACGCCGCCGGACGCATCAATGTGGTCGCTACCGCCTTGCACAATCAAATGAAAGTGGACGAATTTGAGCTGTTGGACCTGGCCTACGCGCCGCCCTTCACCCCGGTTTGGGACCCGCTGCTGATCGCGGCGCAGCAGTTGATGAAAGAATTAGCGTAGTCTCAACGTGAAAAGGCCCGAACGTTCAGCCCGGGCCATGTGATCTATTTGCGTGTTTTGAACGGTTCAGGCGTTGAACGAACTGCCGCAGCCGCAGGTCGATTTGACGTTCGGGTTATTAAACTTAAAGCCCGCCCCTTCCAGCGTCTCGACGTAATCGACTTCCGCGCCGTCCAGGTACAGCATGCTTGCCTGGTCCACAAATACCTTCAAACCGTCGAAGGTGTAGGTTTTGTCGAGCATTTGCGGCTGGTTTTCAAACGCCATCGAATAGCTAAAACCAGAGCAGCCGCCGCCAACCACCGAGATGCGCAGACCAGCGGGTTGGGGCTCCTGGCTTGACAGAATTTCCTTCACCTTGTCCACGGCCTTGTTTGTAAGTTGAATCATTGGTTTGCGTCGTTCCCCTTTCGGTAGGGCCCAAGTGCCTCAGGAGACCTCGTAGCCCGAATCCTTACCATTTTAGATGATTCTCATGCCTTCAGGTTGCGCGGAGTTTGTTATTTTGGGATTGGGGCCGGTGTCGTGAAACCGGAAAATAGGACTTCGCGTCGGAGTGAGTGTATGGCCACAGTGACCGGCGCACTGCCACTTCCCGTTTTCGGCACGAAGGTTGCGGAAAAGACTAGAGTGGATTACGAGAATACCCCTGAAGGGGCGCTGGTCAAACGCGCGCAATCCGGCGACGAGGCAGCTTTCCGCGAAATCGTGGACAAGTACCAGTCGAAGGTCTTCTCGATCATCCACGGCATCGTGCGTCAGCGCAACGATGTAGAAGACATCGCCCAACAAGTTTTCTCCAAGGTTTATTTTTCGATCAAAAACTTTGATTTCCGTAGCTCTCTCATCACCTGGATCTATAAGATTACGGTGAATGAATGCTTCGACTACCTGCGTAAAAAGAAGGTTCGCAAGCTAGTGTACGAGAGCGATTTAAGCGAGGACGAGGTCCGCCGCGTCGAAAACACGGAACCACATGTGGACCGTCAGGCGCCGGCCGATACCACCCTTGCCCGCCGCGACTACATTGTTAAACTGCTCGACCGAGTCTCTGAAGAAGAGCGCATGCTCCTGATGATGAAAGAAGTGGAAGGCTACTCAGTAGAAGAGTTGGCCCGTTCCACCGGCATGAATGAGAATACGATCAAGGTAAAGTTATTCCGGGCCCGCCAGAAACTCGTTAAGGCGGCGCAACGGCTCGAGCGTGCTCCCGGCTTAGTAGCTGGTTGAGCTATAAGGGTTTAGTTTAGCTGGTTGTATTAAGAAAAGGGCTCCCCATAAGCGGACGGGCCAGTGCGGCAACAGATCCGCAACAGGGGTATATTCAGCGTGGTAATTTACACTTGTAAGGGAAGAAAAGTATGCACCGGGTGATTGAGCAAAGCCTCGAGGAATATCTGGAAGGCTCCGCAACACCGGAGTTCACTTCACACCTCAGAGCGTGCGAACAGTGCCGCCGCGAGTTGAGCGCCATTCAAGAGACCTCCAGGCTGTTTACCGATCTCCGTTCCGAAGAGATCTTCGAACCCTCCCCATCCTTCACAGCCCGTGTTTTGGTCCAAGTTGGCGAAACCCGTGCCATGTCGGTTCCGAGCTTCTGGAGCCTGTTCTCGCTGAACCCCACGTTCGGCAAGCGAGTGGCTTTCGCTGCGCTTCTTCTGCTTGGCGTGATAGGCAGTTATGTGGTGAACCAGGAACGCGATTATGCGGCCGGGCCGCCCAGCATCGAGCTGGTCATGAACGATAATCAGCCGGCGCAGGTGCCGGCATCTGATAGTGATCGTATGCTGGTGAAACTCACATCCTATGAGCCCTGATCTGATCACGGCGCAACCGCGCACCGGCTTATGGCAGCATCCGAAGCTCGCTTGTGTAGCGACATTTGTCGTTGTATTCCTTTGTGGAGCGGCAATTGGGGCGTTGGCCATGAACATGGGCCACACGAGACTGCATCGCGAACCCTTCTGGACGGATACAGGCAAGGTTCTTAGCATCAATAGGTTACAGCGGGAATTGAACCTTACACCTGAACAGGTGACCCAGATGCAAAGCGTTCTGGATGACTTTGCGCAATATTACCGTACCGTTCTGTCTGACGGAAAGACGCGCATCTATTCCATCCTGAACGACGAACAACGCCGCAAGTTCGACGAAATCATTAAGAAAAGCGTTAAGTGAAGCGGGTGCTGGGTGCTGGGTGCTGGCTGGCATCCAGCAAGCTTTACCCGGCACCCCGCTTCCGCAGTGTCCGTCCTCCCATCGGCTGCACTTTCTGTAAATACGAAGTGAAGCAGCACCTAAGTATTTCGGCGCGTGCCGTGGTTGCTGGTTGGTATTCAGGCGCTTGACTCACTACTACGCTTCCGCAGTTTCCTTCCTCGCTCCCAGCTAACCAGCACTCAGACCGCGCACGCCTCGGCTGCCGGTATTTCGGCACGTGCCGATATACCGGCAGGCAGCCATTTGGCACCTATTCCTAAATAACTGAAAACAAGCCAGATTACCTTGGACCATTACGTGCATTTTCCTCTGTCGAAATGTTACGCATCACGATCCATGACTCCGCACAAGCGCTGACCTTCAAATTGGAAGGAAAACTGGCGGGCGCGTGGGTCAAAGAACTGGAGCAGTGCTGGGTTACCGGATCTTCCACGTTAAATGGCCGCTCTGTGATCGTCGATCTTCGCAAAGTTGCTTTTATCGATCCCGAGGGGAAGGAATTGCTGCGGCGTATGAAAGCGTCAGGCGCGGAGATGCAGGCTTGCTCGCCCCTTAATTGCGCTATCGTGGACGACATTTCGCGGCATGGCTCCGCTCTCCTGGCGTTCATGATTGTGCTCTTTGCCGCCCCGGCGATGAACGCTCAACCCGATCCGGCACCGCTCCGTTTGACGCTTAAAGACGCTGTGGTTCTCGCGCTCAAGCAGAACCCGCAGGTGCAGATTGCCAATCTGAACACCGCCACGGCGCAGGAAGAGACGAATATTGCCCGCGCCGGTTTGCTGCCCCAGGTGGGCCTAAACTCCGGCGAGCGAGTGCAGCGAATTAATATGCAGGCGCTGCTCGGACGCCCGTTTCCGGGTTTTCCACAGCACGCAGGTCCGTTCGAAACCTTTCAGGGCGCTTCTACCTTCTCCGCTCCCATCTTTGACTTGACCTTGTGGCACCGGTATCGCGCGGCCAAGTCCACCCAGAAAGCGACGGCGGAACAGGCGAATGCCGTCCGCGAGGACCTGGCGGCGATGGTGGTTTCGCAATACCTTGGCAGCCTGCGGGCTCAGGCCGATGTGGACGCGGCCCAGTCGCGCGCCAACTTGGCACAAGCGTTATATACTCAGGCTGCGGATTTGCAGAATTCCGGGGTGGGTACCGGCATTGATACACTGCGCGCGAACGTAGAACTGCAGAACGAAAAACAGCGTCTCATCGCCTCCCAGACATCTCTGAAGACGTCCCTGTTCGGATTGGCGCGGCTACTCAGCCTACCCCCCGAGCAACCCGTGGAGCTTGCCGATTCCGTCAGCTTCTTTCAAACCCCCGCCATTGAAGTGGATCAAACGGTGGCGGCAGCACTAGCGAACCGGCCGGAAATTCGGGCTCTGCAGTTTCGGGCGGAAGCGGCGCGGAACCAGCGGGACGAGGCGTCCGCCGCGCGCCTGCCGAGCGTTCATTTCGACGGGAATTGGGGCTACTTCGGTTTAAGTCCGCAGACATCGATTCCGACTTACAACTACGGCGTGGGGGTGACCCTCCCGCTCTTCACGGGCGGACGAATTTCCGCCGAGCGGGCACAGGCAGATATCGAGACGCGCCGGATCGAGCAACAACGGCGCCAGACGAGCGACCAGATCGCGCTCGAGGTGAAGACCTCCGCCGCACAATTGGAGAGCGCACGTGGTGAAGTGGACGTTGCCAATTTGTCCGTAAAACTCGCCTCCGAAGAAGTAACTCAGGCTCGCGACCGTTTTCAGGCGGGCGTCGCAACAAATGTGGAAGTAATTCAGGCGCAGGACGCGCTGGCCCGCGCCAATGATAACCAGATCGTAGCGTTGTACCGCTACAATCAGGCCCGCGCTGATCTAGCCCGAGCCGCCGGGCAGATCGAAAACATCTATACAAAGTGAGTTGCAATCATGGCTAGCCGCATGGACTACGAAGAACAAGTGGACGTGAAAAATACCCCGTCAAAGAAGAGAGAGGATGCGCTTCCCGCACCCAAACGCAAACTGCTGCCGATGGTGCTGCTCGGTTTAGCGGTTCTGATACTTGCTGGCGGCGGATATTGGTTTCTCCACCGCAACCAGGTCTCGACCGATGATGCGCAGGTGGACGGGCACATTGCGCCGATCGCCGCTAAAATCTCGGGAAACGTGACCGAGGTGCTGGTTGACAACAATATGCAAGTAAAAGCGGGACAGCTTCTGGTGAAGATCGACCCGCGCGATTATCAGGTGCGGGTGGATCAGGCAAAGGCCGCCGTCCTGCTCGCCCAGAAGCAGGCGCACGCGGCCCAAGCGGGAGTTCCGCTGGCGACCGAGACGACTACCAGCGGCACCTCTGAAGCAGCGGCACAGGTTTCGACTGCGGAAGCCGAGTACGCCCGGTCGCAGCTTTCTGCGAATCAGGCGGCTACCTCAGCCGTCTCTGCGGCGCGCGCGAATCTGGCGTCTAAACAGGCGAACAACGAGCGCGCCCAGGCCGATCTGGCCCGGATGCGGCCGCTGATGGAAAAGGCGGAAATTTCGCGCCAACAGTTTGACGCCTATGTAGCCTCTGCAAGAGTCGCGCAAGCCGAAGTACAGGCCGCGCAAGACCAGCTCACGGCTGCGCAACAGAATGCGGAGAATGCAAAAGCCGCGGTGGCAACGGCGCTTTCACGGGTGCAGGCGGCCAAGGCCGGTCTGTCCCAAGCGAGAGCCGGTCAAGGTCAAGTCCGGGTTACGGCGGCGCAGGCAGGCGCAGCATCGGCCGGGGTCGAGCAGGCAAAGGCAAATCTTGCCGCGGCGGAGCTGCAGTTGAGCTATACCGATATCTACGCCCCCATCGATGGCGTGGTCACGCGCAAGAGCGTGGAGGTTGGACAGATCCTGCAGCCGGGGCAATCACTGATGACCATTATTCCCCTGCACGACGTTTGGGTGACGGCCAATTTCAAGGAGACGCAGTTGAAGGACGTGCGTCCCGGCCAGAAGGCCACGGTCAAAGTCGATATGTACGACCGTGAGATTGACGGCAAGGTGGATTCCATCGCGGGCGCTACCGGCGCGCGCTTGAGCCTGCTGCCGCCCGAAAACGCCACCGGCAATTTCGTAAAAGTCGTGCAGCGCATTCCAGTGAAGATCGTGTTTGACAAGTTGCCGCAAGACGTGGTGCTGCGTCCCGGCATGAACGTTGACGCGACCATCGCAACCAAGTAAGTCAGGCACAATTCGCGAGAGTTTTCGAGATGCAAGAGGATACCTCTATCAATCCGTGGGTGATAGCCGGCACGGTGATGCTGGCCACCTTCATGGAAGTGCTGGACACCAGCGTTGCCAACGTTGCACTGCCTCACATCGCGGGCAATCTGTCGGCTACGGTTGACGAAAGCACGTGGGTTTTGACGTCTTACCTGGTGGCCAATGCGATCGTCCTGCCGCTCAGCGGCTGGATGTCCTCCATGTTCGGCCGCAAGCGTTTTTACATGACGTGCGTGGTTCTGTTTACCCTCAGTTCGCTATTGTGCGGCATGGCGACCTCGCTGGGCATGCTGATTGTGTTTCGCATTTTGCAGGGGCTCGGCGGGGGCGCATTGCAGCCGGTCTCACAAGCCATCCTGGTGGAAAGCTTCCCCGCCCACAAGCGCGGTATGGCAATGGCAGTTTACGGCATGGGGTGGTGGTGGCGCCGGTGATCGGGCCCACTTTGGGCGGCTGGATCACCGATAACTATAGCTGGCGTTGGATTTTCCTGATCAATCTGCCAATCGGCATCATGTCGCTGCTGTTGACCTCCCTGTTGATCTACGATCCACCGTTCCTCCAGCGCGCCAGGAAGTTCACCATCGACTATATGGGCCTGGGTTTGATGACCTGCGGCTTGGCGTTCCTCGAAATCGTGCTGGACGAAGGCCAGCGTCAGGACTGGTTCTCATCCCGGCTGATCGTGTTCTCCGCTTTCACCGCCGTGATTTGCCTGGTCTCTACGGTGGTCTGGGAACTGCGGCACAAAGATCCCGTCATCGACTTGCATCTACTGAAGGAACGGAACTTCGCGCTTTCCGTGATGAGCATGTTCCTGCTCGGCTTCGTGCTCTATGGCAGCACCATGCTGCTGCCCGTATTTCTGCAGACGCTGCTCGGATATAGCTCGCTCACCAGCGGTCTCGTGCTCTCACCCGGCGGTCTGGCGATCATCGCATGCATGCCGCTGGTAGGCTTCCTCATCGCGAAAGTACAGGCGCGTTGGCTCGTGATCTTCGGACTGCTGGTATCCGCCTACGGCACCTTTATGATGAGCCACTTCAATCTGGAGGTGGATTTCCGTCACGCCCTCATCTCGCGCATCATACAAAGCGCCGGGCTGGCCTTCCTGTTCGTTCCCATCAACACCATGGCTTTCGCGCAGATCGCCCGCGAGCGCACCAGCTACGCCACCGGGCTAATCAATCTGGCGCGCAACATCGGCGGCAGCGCCGGCATCGCCACTATGACTACCATGCTGGCTCGGGGCGAGCAGTTGCACCAAAACGTGCTGGTGGGCCACATCACGCCGTTAAATCCCGCTTACAACGACTTCATGGCGGGCGCCTCCCAAGTGTTGAACGGGGTGGCTCCAGCACAGGCAATGCTCTATGGTTTGGTGCAGCGGCAAGCCGCGATGCTGGCGTTCATCGACAACTTCCGTCTGATCGCTTACGTCTTTCTGGCCATCATTCCTTTGATGCTGTTGATGCGCCGTACCGACCCGCATAAGGGCCCGATGGTAATGGAATAGTAGCGTCTGTTAATCTCTTGGGAATGGCTCCCCGCACCACGTTTGATGTCCTGAAAGAGACGGCACAGCGATATGGAGACGCTCCCGCGCTCTTTCAGCCCTACCAGGAAGGAGGCGAACGGAAATACCACGTAGTCACCTGGAATGACTACCAAAGGGCAGCGGAAGAAATCGCAGCGGGATTGCGGTCTCTGGGAATCGGAATCGGCGATATCGTGGCGCTCGATTCGGAAACCCGCATGGAATTCTATCTGGCGGATCTCGGCATTATGGCGAACGGCTCCATCGCCGCCGCGATGTATCCCAGCTATCCTCCCCGCGACCTGATCAAAACGGTACAGCTTTGCGGCGCGAAGGCCGTTTTTGTCGAAGACTTAAAAGCGCTGAACGCATTGCGCGGCGCGCCTGCGCGACATTGGATTTTAATGACCGGACAGGCGGAGGGCGCTCTGTCGCTCGACCAGTTGCGCCAGAAGGGCCGCGACTTTCTCCGCGACAATCCCGGATTCCCGCCTGCCGTCGATCCCGATGCCCCCGCCATTTTGTACCTGACCTCCGGCGCTACAGGGGAGCCGAAAATGGCGCTGGTCACGCACGCGGCCATCACGTCGAACCTGGATATGGGACCGCACGTGCTGCCGCTCACTCCGCAGGATCGCACCGTCGCATTCCTTCCCTCGGCGCACATCGCGCAACGCGTGGTGATCGAACTTCTTCCCATCCGCTGCGGAATGCCGGTGCATTTTTCCGAGAGCCTCCTGAAACTGCCGCAGGATATCCGGGCCGTAAAACCTACTCTGCTTCTCGCGCCTCCGCGGATGTGGGAACGCATCTATACAACCATCTGCACGGAGTTACGGAAACGGCCGGTGGTGGCGCGCAAGACTTTCTATGGCGCGCTCGCGTTGGGTCTGGCAGCAGCCCGTTATCGTCGCCACGGCAAGCCCATTCCCGCGCGTATACGAATTCCACTCAGCATCGCGGATCGTGTCGTGTTCCGAAAGGTGCGGGACCGGTTTGGCGGCCAGATTACGGTAGCGGCTTCCGGCGCCGCACCGCTAGGCAAAGAACTCGCAGAATTCTACGAAGCCATCGGGATGCCGCTGGTGGAAGGTTACGGGCTGACGGAAGGTGGAGTGGCCAGCCTCAACCCTCTGGACGCGCCGCGTCCCGGCAGCATCGGCAAGCCGCTGCCCGGGGTTGAAGTGAAAATTGCCGCCGACGGTGAACTGCTGATCAAGAGTCCGTGCCTGTTTCGTGAATACTATCAGGATGCCGACACCACCGCGGAGGTGCTGCGCGACGGATGGCTGCATACCGGCGATATCGGGTACTTCGATTCCGACGGTTTTCTGTTCATCACCGGCAGGAAGAAGGAATTGATTGTATCTTCGACCGGAAAAAAGATCTATCCCTCCCGGGTGGAGAACCTGTTCAAACTGGAGCCGTTGATCAGCCAAGTGGTTTTGATAGGTGATCGCCTGCCGTACCTGACTGCGCTCATCACCATCAACCCGGCAATCGCGGAGACGCTCAAGGACACCCAGGGACTGCGTGGCGAGGAGTTGGCTGCGTGCACTGCCGTAACCGGCGAAGTGCAGCGCATTGTGGCCCGTGTGAACAAACAATTGGCGCCCTTCGAACAGGTCCGCCGCTGGCGCATATTGAACCGCGACTTCAGCATCGAGGAGGGCGAACTTACCGCTACCATGAAGGTAAGGCGCACGCGTGTGCTGCAGAACTTCAAGGGACACATCGACGAGTTATACGCGGGCGCGGGTAAGGAAGCGTAAAAACTCACCGTCCAACCGACGTTCCAGGAGAACTTCATGGCCACACCAGCCAACCACGAAGACGTAAAACTGATTTTGCATTTATATGAATTGAGACGCGAAGCCCGTATGCGGGAAGCGCGCGCATGGCTCTCGGGCAAGTTCAGCGCAACCACCATGGAGGAGTTGCAGCAACAGGCGGCTCCTGGCTCCCAGGAGAACAATAGCCTGCGCATGGTGACCAGCTATTGGGACATGGCCGCCTCATTCGTGCTCTCAGGAGTCTCGAATAGGGAACTTTTTTGCGAGAACTGCGCGGAACTGCTTTTCGTTTGGGAAAAGGTGAAACAGGTGGTTCCCGGCATTCGCGGCTTCCTGGGCAATCCAAACTATCTGGCCAACCTGGAAAAGATGGCGGCGGCCATCGTTGAATACAAGAGCAAGAACGCGCCGGAATTCCATGAAGGCTTCCAGCGCATGGTGAAAGCGACCACCACGAGATAATCGGGGCGGGATAATAAGGCCGTGCGGAAACGATTTGCCCAATACGCCTGGTTGGTTCTGGTCTTCAACCTTTTGGTGATCGTCTGGGGCGCGCTGGTACGCGCGTCCAAGTCGGGCGATGGTTGCGGCAATCACTGGCCTTTGTGCAATGGCCAGGTGCTGCCCGCAGCGCCGCGGGTGGCGACCATCATCGAATTCGCGCACCGCGCCACCAGCGGACTGGCGCTGGTCTCCATCGCGGTATTGGCGTACTGGGCTTTTCGCACGTTTAGTAAGGGACATCCAGCGCGGCGGGCTGCGGCGGCATCTTCGATATTCATCGTGACCGAAGCTCTGCTGGGCGCGGGCCTGGTTCTGTTCCGGTATGTGGCCGATAACGCATCCAATGCTCGCGCCGTTTACCTGTCTCTGCACCTGGTGAACACGCTCTTGCTGCTGGCAGCAATTTCGCTCACCGCCTGGTGGGCTTCGGGACGCCGTGCGGCGGCCTGGGTTACGGACCCGCTTATCGCAAAGCTGATCACCGTCGCCCTCGGAGGGTCGCTGGTGCTCGGCGTGAGCGGCGCCGTCACCGCGCTCGGCGATACGCTCTTCCCTGTCACCTCCCTCCGGGCCGGCTGGGATGCGGATCTTTCTCCTACATCTCACATTCTGGTCCGCCTGCGGATCTGGCACCCTGTCATCGCGGTCATGGTGTGCGGGTGGATTGTAATCGCGGCGGCGTGGATTGCCCGGCGATCGCCGCTATCACGGCGGCTTGCACTCACACTTTCCGGACTCGTTGGGGTGCAGTTGTTGGCCGGTCTAATCAACCTTTGGCTGCTTGCACCGGTCTGGATGCAACTGGTGCATCTGCTGCTCGCCGATCTGCTTTGGATTACGCTGGTGCTCTTCGGAGCCTCCGCACTGGAACAGCCGCAGGCCGCGGCAGCGTCCCCGGTAACGCCTGCCGGCAACGACAAGACAGCAATGATGAACTTGAGTTGATTTCAGTAGTTCACTGAATCAAAGAGGAAGTGTCGGCGCAATCACCCGTTTTGACCCCTTGAAACAAGGGTGGTGGACTTCCGGTTGTCGGAGGAGGCAACGTTCCCGCGAACGGGCCCGCCAGCCCAACACACCAACAACTCCATAGTTGTCCTCCAAGACGGTGAGCACTGGATCAAACTGCATGATTGCGCCCTTGTTGAATTCTACTACAGGAATTCCCGAAGCGCAAAAAGTCAAATACGCCTAAAGTTAAATCCTATGCTTGGTTAACGTCCTATCCATAACCAAGAGCAGTCTGGTCGGAATCACCCACGCCTTGTACATTAATCTTGGAAGGAAACTAATGAGTTGCACCCATCGAGAACGACTATTTTCTGAGTACTTCGACACCCTCGCCGAGCAATGCCGCATTCGCCAGCAATTAGCCGCCGTCTACGCCTCCGGTAATGCCGAGATCACCAGGATTGCCAAGCGCCAATTCGAAATCGCTGTGGACGAGTGCTACGATGCCTGGCGCTCGCTGAACGACCACCGTCACTCGGATTCCTGCGCAGCGTAGCTACTTCGCGGTTCAAAATAGCGCGTTTTGACTGAGCCCTGCTGCTTGCCATGGATTCGGACGGGTTGAGATGGTCAGGATTTCACCAACTCAGCCGGCATCGGCCGGGGCGCCGGGGCATTATGCCGGCTTCGGAACCAGGCATTTCCCAATGTTGATGAGGTTGTCGGCAATCACCCCGAGGCCCACCCAGCGCCTCATGCCTTCCATGCCGTGATAGCGGCAGCGGGCTAATCCATGACGACGCTTGAGGACGCTGATTCGGCCCTCACATCCCGTCCGCCATTTTTGTCCGTTCTTAAACCATGGGCGCTTCTCCAGCTTGCGCCGCTCTTCACTCCGCGTACTCCGATTGGGAATCGACACATAGTCCACGCCCATTTCCTTCACGGCGTCTTCGTTAGCTCGTGAGTAGTAACCCGCGTCCGCCACTACCAGCGTCGGTACCCGGCCGAGCTTGCGCTGATGTGTCTCCACCGCTGGAACGAGCAACCTTTGGTCCGCCTGGCGTTTCTCGCAAACCTCATAGTGCGTGACGATCTGATTCTCCGCCTCTTGCAACTGGACCAGCTTTCCAAACTCATTCGGCTTTCCAGCTTTGCCTTTACGGATGATCTCCGTATGGGGCTCGAATAGACTGACGATCTTCTCCGGCGATTTGGTCTCGCCTCCGAAAATCCGTGCCTTGGTCTGCCGGACCACACGCTGCACCTGATCCGCCATGGTCTGGAGCTGCTCACATAGACCTCTCAACAAACCGCGACGCCGTCCCCGCAAACCAGCTACTTCTTTTAGAACCCTTCGCGTGTCCCCGAGAATCTGCCGTGTAACGTGGAGGAGTTCCCGATACTCGCGTTTTCGTTTCTCCTCTCCCTCAGGTCCTTTATGCCGCAAAGCATGCCCAATCGCAATCACTCGCTTGGTCACGCTGCGCTTCCGGTTACGAATTCCTTTTTTCAGTCCACCGGCCTTCTCCTCGATCTTCTTCATCATCCGCGTCAAGACACGAGCGCCATCATTTAGTAGACCGCTGTCAGTAGGGTAGTGAACATTGGATTCCACGACGGTCGTGTCCACACGCATTTTGCGGCCTCGGATCACTTGGCGCGCCTGTGCGATCGCCACCAGCCGATTGTGCAGTTCGCCGATAGCCTCCGGACCAACCGCTTGTCCCAGCCGCACGAGCGTCTTCGCATCCGGCACCTTCTCCATTCCGATCCGGCAGAAGCTGCGGTAAACCACGTTCGCGCGCACCTCACGCTCCAGCGTTTCGTAACTCCAGTTCCGGACGTGCTTGAGGATAAGCATCCGTAAGACGACCTCCGCCGGCGTCTGATGTCGTCCGCGAGTTCGGCTGTGCGTGTGCCGTTGCCCTTGCGCGTCGTACACGGCATCCAGCAGTTCGTCGTCTTCCAACAACTCATCCACTGCCCGCATCCATGGCTCCCACAACTCGGCCACTTCCTCTGCGAAAAATGTCTCCCACAGGCTCGGTTGCTGATGTCGAATGCGGATCATGAATCAGAGACGATTCGAAACAGAATTAGGTTATTCTGTTCTGGCTTTCAGATGCCCGAATCCGTCCTTCTGTGCTCCGGTGGCGCTATTTTGCACCGCGAAGTAGCTAGAGTCGCTCGATTCGCACCCGTGCAATTCGGCGGCGGTCCATCTCCAGTACGGTGTAGCGCCGCGAATCGTATTCGAGCGAGTCTCCCGCGTTCGGAATGCTCCCGAACCGGTACAACAGAAAGCCGGCCAGAGTTTCAAACCCGGCATCGCCAGGTATTTCTATTCCGTATTCATTCGACAGATCACGGATTTTGGTGGTGCCATCCAACTCCATGTCCGGAGGTTGCACATCCGGGCGAAGTGTTTTTTCGTCGTATTCGTCCTCGATAGGCCCGACAATCTGCTCCAGTACGTCCTCCACCGTTACCAGCCCCACGATCGTGCCGAATTCATCGACCACCATCGCCATGTGCGATCCGCCTTTGCGGAACTCCTCCAGCAACTGCATCAACGGCTTGGTTTCCGGTACCACCACTTGTTTGCGCAGCAGCGGTCTTACCCGAAACGCGCGCGAGGGTTTTCCTCCCCGGATCGCCTGCCTCCGCTCTTCCCAAACCGGTAGCAGGTCCTTGTAGTGCAGCACCCCGATGATCCGCTCCGGCTGTCCCTCCCAAACCGGCAGGCGCGAGTGCTGCTGATCGATCATACGGCGCAACACCTCTTCCAGCGTTGCATCCACCGAAACCGAGACGATGTCGTTTCGGGATACCATGATCTCGCGCGCTGACACGTTTTGCAGATCGAGAACGCGATGAATCATGTCCTCCTGGGCTTCCGGAAGGTAGCCCATGCCGCGGCTGGAACTTACCACCAGTTTCAATTCTTCGGTCGAATGGCCGCCGCCATGCCGGCCAGTCAGCCCCATGGCCCGCGAAATTCCTGAAGCTGTCTTCTCCACCACCGCCACAAACGGCGCAGAGACGCGATAAAACAACAACAGCACCGGCGCTACCGTGATCGCCAGCCGGTCGGCTTTCTCGATCGCCAGATTCTTGGGCACCACTTCCCCCAAGACGACGTGGCAATAGCTCATCAAGGCGAACGCCAGGATGAAAGCCAGCGCATGCACCACCGCGGGAGGCGCGAATCCGGCCGCCGGACCCAATAGGAAGGTGAACATGACGAACAACGTCTCCTCGCCCGCCCAGCCCAGTCCCAGGCTCGCCAGCGTCACACCGACTTGCGTCACCGACAAAAGTCTTTCGGGATGCGCCAGCAGATTCAACGCCGCCTGCGCACCGGCCTGCCCTTCCTCGGCCATCTGGCGGAGCCGCGAGTTGCGCACCGAAAGAAGCGACACCTCAGCGGCAGCGAAGAACCCATTGGCCGCGATGATCAGCACCACCAGAATCACGCGAAAACCGAGAAACGACTCGTTCATGCCCCTCCATTATCTAACCGCGAAGATTCGCGGCCCCGCGCATCGTAACCAAAGCCACAATCCTGTGCACGCCTGCTCACTGGCCCATAGCAGCCTCTGCTACGCTCTTGTTCTCGGAGTAAACATGTCCGCACCAGCTACTGCCCTCATCCCCGTTTTGGATCCCCACACTCCCCTTGGCGTGAACCTGGTTCCGGGGGGAGCCACCGTTCGTGCCTGGGCCCCTTCCGCAAAAAACGTTTACTTGCTGACCGGAGCCGCGCTGCTTGCCGCCCGTCAGCTTAATTTCACTCCGGCCGCTTCCGACGCCCTCACACCGCTTGGTGACGGTACTTGGGCCGCCTTCGTGCCCGATGCAGGGGAAGGCCTCGAGTATATGTTCTGGATAGAAGGCCTCGGCAGCACGGGACTGAAACGCGATCCGCGTGCTCGCGAACTGACCGGCGGCTTTCCCGATTGCAATTGCGTCATTCGCTCGTCCAACACCTACCCGTGGCAAGACCAGGGATTCCGACCGGCCGAATTTCGCGACCTCATCCTTTATCAACTCCACATTGGCGTCTACTACGCAGTCGATGAGCATGGGAGTGACCGCCGCTTGTCGGTCGCGAGATTTCTTGACCTGCTGGACCGGGTCGAATACCTGCGGGACCTCGGCATCAACGCCGTCCAGTTATTGCCAGTGCAGGAGTTTCCGGGCGAATCCAGCCGCGGCTACAACGGTCTTGATCTCTTCTCGCCGGAAATGGATTACGAAATTCCGGCGCACCAACTCGGCCGCTATCTCTCACGCGCGAATGCCCTGCTCGCCGCTCATGGTAAGCCGCCCCTCACGGCGGAGCAGTTGCAGCCGGGCCCCAATCAGCTCAAACTCGTGATCGATATCTTCCACCTGAACGGGATCGCCGTGCTCTTCGATCTCGTTTTCAACCACGCGGGCGGTGGCTGGGATGATGCCTGCCTGCTGTTCTTCGATCGCCAGCCTGCTGGTGACTTCAATCGCAGCCAGTATTTCACGGATCAAGGCTGGGTCGGCGGCCTCATTTTTGCTTATTGGAAGCAGGAAGTCCGCCAGTTCCTCATCGATAACGCGCTTTCCTGCCTCGACGAGTATCACATCGATGGCATCCGCTACGACGAAGTGACGGTCATGCACGAACACGGCGGAGATCGCTTCTGCCAGGACCTTGCCGGCACGGTTCGCTACGTGAAACCCCAAGCCATTCAGATCGCCGAGTTCTGGGGCGATGATCGCGCCCAAGCGGTCGGCCCATCGCCTTGGGGCTTTGGCTTTGACGCCGCATGGGGCGACCGGCTTCGCCGCGGAGTCCGCGCGGCGATCTCCCAAGCCGCCGGTGGACGGGACGCGTTCGTCGATCTTCAGGCTCTCGCGAACGCGCTTGAAAATCCGCCCGGCTTCGCTCCCTGGCAGATCGTGAACTGCCTGGAGAATCACGACATTGTTTATGAGGGTAATGAGCCGCGCGTCCCAGCCTTGGGCGATTGGTCCAGCCCGCGCTCGTGGTATGCGTCGAGTCGCGCCCGTGTCGCAACCGGCCTGCTGCTCGCTGCCCGCGGCATTCCGCTTCTCTTTATGGGGCAGGAATTCCTGGAAGCGAAACAGTGGAATGACAACGTGCACTGGCATGCCGCACAGTTGATTGACTGGTCAGCCGCGGATCAGGATTACAGACAATTCACGACGGATCTTCTCTGGCTTCGCCGCGCCCATGCCGCGTTGCGCTCCGATTCTCTTCGCGTTTCCCGCGCCCACAGCATCGATCGCGTCATGGTGATTCATCGTTGGGTCGATGGCGTCGGCGCGGACGTCCTGATCGCGATCAATCTGCAGGAATTCAATCGCTACGGCTACCGCGTCGGATTTCCCGGCGCCGGCGCCTGGCGGGAAATCTTCAACAGCGACTACTACGGCCCATTGCCGAATCCAGCTACTGCTGGAAATCACGGCGGCGTAATCGCCGAAAGAACGCCTTGGGACGACATGCCCGCGTCCGCGGAGATCACAATACCCGCAAATGGGTTTATGATCTTCGCCCGCTGATCCGCACACGTGGCAAAAAACCTGGGTTGTGCGCTTTTCCCACAGTTTTTCTGCAATCCTACATTACTACTATATTAAGATCTGTTATTCTTAATATGTGAGAATTCCTCTGGCAGCCCGACTCGCCCTGATGGCGGTGAGTGTCGTGTGCCTCCAAAGCGCGACCCGTCGTGGCAATGAAGCGCAAATCAACTTCGTTCGACCGGGCCTGAATCTGAAGATCGTCGGCGCGAGTATCGCCGCGGATGGGACGATCAAAGCCCGCGTCCAGGTCACTGATTCAAAGGGACTGGGTTTGGACCGTTTAGGTGTTACTTCTCCAGGCGCCGTTAGTATCAGCCTGATTGTGGCTACTATCCCGAAAGGACAGACGCAATATATCGCGTACACCACTCGTGCTCAAAAGAGCCCGATTAACGGCGTCACCGCGATCCAGGCGGGTACCGATTCCGGCGGCGTTTGGACGCCTGTCTCCGATGGCGTTTACGACTATGCGTTCGCCACCAAGGCACCCTCCGGATATGACAAAACCGCGACTCACAGCATTGGCGCTTATGCCTCGCGAACCCTGACCGACTTCGATATGGGAACTAATTACGCCGATACCGTCTATAACTTCGTACCTGACGGGTCGCCGGTCAAAGTCGTCCGTGATGTGATCCGGAGTCAAAGTTGCAACCGATGCCACGATCAAATGGCGTTCCACGGTGGTCCGCGGCGCAGCATCGAGCTTTGTGTTCTGTGCCACCAGCCGCAGTCGGTTGATCCAGACACCGGCAACAGCATTGACATGGTGGTCATGACCCACAAGATCCACGCGGCCAACACGCTGCCTTCCGTAAAAGCAGGCACTCCCTATCAGATTATTGGACACAATCAGGAAGTATCGGACTATTCGTCCGTCGTATTTCCTGCTGATGTCCGTCGTTGCACCGTGTGTCACGAACAAAACACCGGTGCGACACAGGCTGACGCCTACCTCAAAGGGAATCGCACAGCTTGCGGCGCGTGCCACGATGACGTGAATTTCGCCACTGGCGCAAATCACGACGACCTGCCGCAGATCTCCGACAACCAGTGCACGACCTGCCACATTAAGCAGGGCGAACTCGATTTCGATCTCTCCATCCTCGGCACGCATGCGATTCCGACCGAGTCTCGCATGTTACCCGGAACCGTGTTCCAAATCCTCGCGGTGGACAACACGGCTCCCGGCAAGGCTCCCGTTGTCACGTTCACGGTGAAAGACAAGAGCGGGAAGCCGATCGACGCAAAGACCCTCTCCGGGCTGAACCTTTATATGTATGGTCCAAATGCGGACGTATCCACCTATGTCCGTGACGATGCCCGCACCGCCGGCGGTCCCGGCGATGGCCGTTATTTTTGGACCATGAGCCAGCCGCTGCCGGCCAGTGCTAAGGGCTCGTACAGTATTGGGATTGAAGGCAGGCGCGACATCGTGCTATTGCCCGGTACCGTCAAACAGCAGACCGTCCGTGATTTTGGCAAAAACCAGCAGATGGCGTTCTCGGTTGATGGAACCAAGGTACAGCCACGGCGCACCGTGGTAGCCACCGAGAAGTGCAATTTCTGCCATGGCAGCATCTCATTCCATGGCGGCAATCGCAACACCACCGAGCAATGCGTGATCTGCCACAACCCGACCATGACCAGCGGCGGCGCCGCTGCGGAAACCATTGACTTCCGCACGTTCATCCACAAGGTCCACACCGGTGAAGAACTCGAACGACCCTACGTTTTCGGCACCACCAACTTCCAGGAAGTCCGCTACCCTGGCGATCGCCGCTCCTGCGGTCAATGCCACGTTAACGGGTCTGAACAACTCCCGACACCCGGCACGCTTTCGGTGAACGACCCGAAAGGACTAATCAACCCGGCGCCCCCGACCACGGCAGCTTGCACTGCCTGCCACGGCTCCTACGACGCAGCCTCCCACGCACTCACCAACATCAGCAAAATTGGCGAGTCCTGCGCGACCTGCCACGGACCAAACAGTGAATTCAGCGTGACCAGCGTTCACGCCCACTAAAACCAAACCCGCCATCCGGGCTAACAGTCGCCAAGACGGTTAGCCCGGATGCTCTTCGTCCCACGCTGGATCCAACCAGCACCTAGCACCCGGCACCCGTTTATTTCTTCCGCTTCTTCCCCTTCACCACTTCCACAGGCTTAGGCTCGGGCGTCAGGGCCTTGTCAATCGCCGCCACCGCAGTAGGAGCCATAATCCGATATCCTTGCGCATTTGGGTGCAGGCCATCGTCGGAGCGCTCGGCCGGCAAAAAGCCTGCGGCATTGACCAGCGAACTGTAGTAGTCCACTACGATGCAGTCCCGTTGAGCGCAGAAGCTCTCGATCCAGTGGTTCACTTCTCGGATCTGCGCAGGCGGACGCTGCTTGGTCCGCTCATTGGCGGGATTTTCAGCCTTGTGATAGTCGCTCACCGGCAGCAGCGTAGCGAGCAACAGCTTGATCCCGTGAGCCTGTGCCAAATCGGCGATCATTGTCAGGTTATCTTCAATCGTTTTGATCGACACCTCACGAGCAATATCGTTGGTTCCGCCCAACACCAGCAGTGCCTTCGGTTTGAGGTCGATCACATCCGCCTTCATACGCCCCAGCATCTGGCCGGTGGTCTGACCGCTGATACCTCGATTCACGAAGTCACGTCCGGGGAAATACTCATTCAAACGCCACCCATCGGTAATGGAGTCGCCTAAAAAGACCACGCGCCCGGGCGTCGCCGGAGTCAACCTTTCATTCACCTCGGCGTAACGCTTCACATTATCGCGATCCGGGCTCCGCAACTGTCGTTCCTTGGACTCGAGCAAGGCGCGAAAATGAGCGTCTACCCGGTCCACCGATTCCCTCAACTCGATGAACTGCCGCCGTCCCGCCTCCGGAAATGGCTCCGGTTTCGGCATGGAATCGCTTAGCGCGAGATAGCCCCGGGCAGCCTGCAAAATATCGAGAGTCCGGTTTGCATCGTTAGGCGTCAGTTGTATACGCCCGATCGCTTGCTTTACGTTATCCAGCAGCGGCGCTGACGCTCGCGATAGCCCCGGCACCGTAATGGCGGTCGATTCGATCAGTTGTGCTGTGCGCTGGTACAACTGCAGCGCCGGCGCCGGCGCGAGTAACGGCGACTGCTGCTGCGCCGTGGCCAGCACCGCCATGGCCGCAAAGCATGCAGCCACCTTCACTCTTGTCATGGCCTGTGTTCCTTCTCCAGTTGCAGAGTAATGGTTCCAATCGTGAATTGCAGACGTACGCGTATCTGGACCGGCAGCCGTCGCGCATCATCCGTATACCAGACATGAAGATGGCCGGACCTCCGGTACAGCACATTATTAAATAGGAAAATTTCGTGGCGGATCGTTTTGAAGTTGCCTGCGGGAGTCCTCACCTCTTCGCGCTGTTGCGCCTCCACCCGCGCCACCACGCTTTTCTTGCCGTCGCTCGCCGGCACTTCCGTGGACCTGCCCGGTTCCAGATGCACGGTCCGCAGGAACATCAGTCCGCCAAGTACATCGTGCACGCATGCCGGAATCTCTACTTCATGGGATGGCAGCGAAGTATTCGTAACCAGATCCTTCTCGGTATAGTAAGCTTTGCGTGTCTCGCGATCGAAGCGCACGCTGGTCTCGCGTTTGCGCCGGCCTTCTTCCGACCGCATATACGTACTCGCCGTGCAGAGATCGGGCAGCAAATTCGAAGAGTAGTCGTCGTTTACGTGAAACAGCTTATTCACGAAACCAGTGGATTCCAGGTGCAGGTTGGCTTGCCACCCTGTGTGGCCTGCAGGATTTTCCTGCCAGCGAATCTGCGCCTTGCCGGCCGTGACCAGTCGCCATTCAACTGTGTAGTCGAGCGCTTCTCTCGCCGGAAGCTGACCCGTCTGCGCGGCCACCGAACCACAGGCAACGCAGCACCACAGTACGCACGAGACTTTCCTCGTCGTCGTCCAGAGCATGCAAAGCCAGTTTCGCGTATGCAGCCGCACGCTGTCTACCAAGCGAGCGCTGTATTCTCTATTCCGGCAACGGACGGCCTTTGGTTTCGGGTGCAAAAGGCAGCGCCGCCAGACCCACCAGGAACACCAGGCACATGGTCATGCCGGCGTAGCGCATCGCGTCCGGACCGTGGAAAACGCGGCTGGTCAACAACCCCAGTGTGACGGGTCCGGCCGCGGCGACCAGGCGCCCTACGTTGTAGCAGAAGCTTGTGCCAGTGCTGCGCAGCCGGGTCGGGAACAATTCCGGCAGGTAGATCGCATAACCGCCGAACAGCGCCAACTGCGCAAAGCCCATCAGCGGAATCATCCAGAAGATATCCGTCAATGTCCTCACGTTCATGAAGGTGTACGCGGTCATGCCCATCGCCGCCACAAAGCTGATCGCAAATGCCTTCTTCCGGTCCAATCGCTGCGTCAGCCATGTAAACGCGTTAATACCGAGAAATGCGCCCATATTCTGCAGCAAAGACGTGATGCCGATCCAGGTGGTCACCTTGCCTCCCAATTCTGCTCCGGTCAGGCCCTGATTGCGGAAGGTGTTCTCGAGCACCGGCCGCAACAAGTCGTAGCTGAAGAAGCCAATGCCCCACAGTCCGACCACGCCTGCAAAAGCGAGCAGCATTCCAACGATGGAGTTGCGTCGCCAGCGCGGGTCCACGAACAGATCGCCAAACGAACCCATTCTCTTTTTTTCGGCTCGCGCCTTGAGCCAGCTCTCCGGCTCTTTCAGCTTCTTGAAGACCACCAGCGCGAGCGGCGCCGGCAAGGCGCCCGCCAGAAACATGTATCGCCAAGCGCCCACGATCATGCCCGACTGCTCCATCTGACCCAACACAATTCCGGTAGTCGCGGCCAACATATTTCCCACCGCGGAGAGCGCCTGCACCATGCCCAGCGCGTAAGGCCGCGCGCGGTCCGGCATTGTCTCAGCTACCAGCGCCACACCGACTGCAAATTGGCCGCCTACACCCAATCCACAGAGGAATCGGTAAATATTGAAATCCACCACGCCCACCGAGAAGATGCTTAGTCCCGTAAAGATGGAATAGAACAGAATTGTCAGCATCATCGTTTTGGCGCGACCCAACCGGTCACCCAGGATTCCGAAGACCACACCGCCAATGGCCCACCCGATCATGAAGATCATAGTGGCGTAGCCGGCCTGCTCGGAAACCGCTGCCGCATCGGACGGGCCAGCGTGCATCAGGGCTGTCAGTGCGGGTTTGCGCGCCAGGTTGAACAACTGCTGCGCCATCGTGTCGAACAGCCAGCCAAGGCTTGCAACAACGAGCACGAACCAGTGATACCTGGAAAGTTCCTTATACCAGGCGTATTTCACTTGACTGCCATTGGCAGCCAACGTAGATCGGTTTTCGGGCGTCAAGGCCATAGCTTACGAGATCTATATCTCTGAAATCTGAAAAGATGTTCCTTTTATAACACGGCCGGAACATGACCTGGGGATTGGTACAATGATAGTTCACTGCATGAAAGCCCCTGAGCGCGAACTGCACGCTTTTGCGGGAAGCGTGGATCCGGAAGAGATCCGTCGCAGCCGCGAATTCCACGTCCGCCATTGGATCGAGATGGCGAAGAATGTAATCCGCAACGACCATCGCGAGTCGATCTACAGGGATCTCTCGCCGGAACTGGAGGGGTCTATCAAGCAGTACATGTCAGGCGGCGCGTCTCCCGATTTGCAGGCAGCCATCCTGAGGGACCTCGCGTTTATGGAAGGACACGTTCAAGCTTACCGGCTGATACTCGAGGCGCTCGACCGCATTACCGCTGAAAAGTCGGATTCACGGCAGCGCCCGGCCTGAGCGGCTGCTCCGTCGGCAGCGCGACGGCATCGCCTTCCTTCAATCCCCCCGCCACCTGCACCCGCGTAATGCTGCTGGCCCCCTGCTGGATGACGCGCCAGGCCAGACGATTCTCTCCCGTGAGCGTAAAGACACCCGGTCCCGACGCATCCCGCCGCAGTGCTTCTTTAGGTATCGTCAGCGCATTGGGTACCACGTTGGTGCGTATTTCAGCGTTCACATTGGTGCCGGCAATCAGGTCGCGCCCGGGATTTTCAATCGTGCAGATCACTTCACCTACCTGCCTTGATCCCAAGGCCTGCACCGTGACCGGCTTTTTCTCGACCGTTCCGTTCCACTGCCGTCCGGGTAGCGCATCCCAAGTGATCGTCACCGGCTGCCCCTCCGCCACACGGCCCAGCTCGGGTTCATCCACGTAGACCCGCACTCGCAGCCGGTCCAGGCGGCCCACATTTGCCACTGTGTCGCCAACCGTCAGGTAGGACCCGTTGCGCACCGCCAGGCCATACACCACACCCGCGATGGGTGCGCGAATCGCGCTCTCCTGGCGACGGCGATTGACCAGCTTTATGGCGTCTTCCGCTTCTCTCACCCGCGCCAACGCCACCGTTCTGTCCTGACTGCCCACCAGCGAAGAACGCCGCTTCTCCAGACCCGCAATCGTCAGATCGGCTGCCGCGACGCGTCGTTTTGCCATCTCTACTTCAACAGTTGTAGCCGCCTGCTGCTGGAGCAAACGGCTCAGCGCGTCCAGATCGCGTTGCGCCGCGGCGCGTTCCGCGCGTGCCGCGGCAATGTTGTTTTCTATCTCAATCTGGTCAGCCGCGCGCCCCCCACGCTCCACATTCGCAAGCTCTGCACGCGCCTGCGCCAGCCGCGCCTCCGCAGCCGCTAGATCCGCCTCGATCGTTGGATCGGTGATAGACGCCATCACGGCGCCTTTTTGCACTGCTTGTCCCTCCTGCACCGTCACGTCCCGCACAATGCCCGGTTTTTCGGCGCGCACCGGCATCCAGTCGATCGGCTCGACCTTGCCATTGGTCGGCAATGTACTGGTCAGGGTCTCCCGCTTCACCCGCGCAAACGGCACATCGGGGGGCCGTTGCGCCGACTGAACCGCCCACCAGATCACCGCCGCAATCGGAATCAGCAGCAGCAGCAACAATTTTTTCATCGGAACTCTAAGTCTCGCGCACTACTGACCCGAGTGTCAGCAGCGGATTACGGTTTGGCACAGTAGTCGAACAACAACTGCCACTCCGCCCGCTGTACCAGAAGGGCGATCCGTTCCTCCTCGGACGCCGGACGGCGCCGCGCTGCCTCGCAGTAATCGATGAACTGGAACGGATCCCAGTCCTTGATGCCCAATTCCGCCGCTGCACTTCGCACTGCCGGAAGGACTGGATGCTTTCCCGCTCTTCGAAACCAGTGCGCCGCATTGCCGGGATCGGGCTCCTGCCGATGCAGAAGGCCGTGCCAGTAACTGCCATCCGGCGTCTCCACGGATTGTGAAATCGCGTGCGATTCCTCCATGCATGAGAAATACAGATACAGCCCTGCCAAAGCGGCCTCCGGCGCGCGCCCCGCCGGAAACAGGCCCTTGGCATTCACTGCTTTTAGCCGCCGCAAAGCTTCGGCAGACGAGCAGCGCCCCTCGGCCAGCGGCATTAACCGCTCGCCATTGCCATCCAGCGCCAGAATGGAAGCCACCTCGTCTCCATATAGATTCAGATCCCAAACCATGAAATTGAGTTTAATAGAAGATATGGCTACCGCACTGGTTCTCTCCGCCGGCGGGATGTTTGGCGCATGGCAAGCCGGGGCCTGGGCTGAACTAGCCAAAGTCTGGCAGCCGGATATCGTTATCGGCGCTTCCGCCGGTGCATTGAATGGCTGGGCTATCGCGGGCGACTGTCCGCCCGACGAACTCATCGCCCGCTGGACCCATCCGGATACCGCGCGCCTCATGAACTGGCGCTCGCCCCCGCTGCCGTGGAGTTGGCTCGACCCGAATCCACTCGCAGAGACCGCGCGCGAGTTGACTGAACGTTATCATCCGCAAGTGCCCTTCGCGGCGGTGCTGGTCGAGATGCCTTCCATGCGCGTGCATCTGTTCCGCCATCCCGAAATTACATGGCGTCATCTTGCCGCAAGTTGTGCGATCCCGGGAGCCTTTCCGCCTGTGAAGCTGGATGGCAAGTGGTTCGTGGATGGCGGCCTGCTGGGGCCGCTTCCGCTATGGGCGGCAGAACAACTGGGCGCGGACCGCGTCCTCGCGCTCGATGCGCTGCCGTCGCTCCCGTCCGTGATGTTGCGGAAAGGCGCAGGGCTGCTACGTTCCATTGCGCCGCCGAAACCCTCTTGTAACCTGCCCGTCCTGACCGTCGTTCCCGGCCAGACTCTCGGCGCTTTGCGCGATGCTGTACGCTGGAAGTCGGAAAACGCCGCGCGCTGGGTGCAAATGGGCCGCGATGATTTAAAATTAGCTCTATGCCGAATTTCCGGATTCATAGGATGAAAGAGAATCCCCGGCAGCAGTTTCGCTGGGCCCCACACGTCTCTGGCGCAGCCAGTGTCAAGCCGAAGGACTATGAAGAGGCCGGCGGTGTGGAAGCGGCCAATGAATATGAGGCGTGGCAATCGCTGCGGCAGTCTGACCGTCCCTTAGAGGTCGGCGACCTTCTCGAAAACGAAAAGGGCGAACTGCGTATCTGCAAATACGTGGGTTTTGATGCCGCACAGTGGGTCTTGCCGGAGCCGAAGCTGAATCTTGAGCAGGCGCCTCTCGAAAGCGGCGCGACGCCAGCTCCGGCCGTGTGAACTCTCTCAAGGTAAAACTATGCGAGTCCGATTAGGCGACGACATCGACGATTTTTGTATCAAGTGCAAGCGCATCATGAACCATGCCGTCGTGTCGATCGTAAATGACGAGCCGGCCAAGGTCCGATGCCGTACCTGCCACAGCGACCACGATTACCGCCACGAGCAGGCCCCTCCGAAACCCGAACCGAAGAAAAAAGCATTTAATGAGGTGCTGACCACGGTGGATCCCACGGCGACTCCCATCCCCGAGACGATCCTGCCGGACGAAGGCGACGCAGACGCGGAAGCGCCCTTCGACGGCGCCGTGGAGGAACCTGCGGAACCCACGCCGCCGCCGAAAGCGGCTAAAAAAGCAACCAAAAAGAAGTAGCCCCGGGCTCTACTCGGGCATCTGCCGCAGCCGGTCGGCCGCCAGTTCCGGCGTGATGTCGCGTTGCGGCATGGCCAGCAGCTCAAAGCCAACCATAAACTTCCGCACCGTGGCCGAGCGCAATAACGGTGGATAGAAGTGCGCGTGGAAGTGCCAGTGGTTCTTATCGATCCCTTTCGGCCGCTGGTGAAAGCCCATGGAATACGGAAATGCCACCTGGAACAATTTGTTGTACCGGCTGGTAATTGACTTCAGAATGCCGGCTAAGTCCGTGCGCTCTTCGTCACTCAGCTCGTCCAGGGTCTCTACGGGACGACGGCTGATCACCATCGTCTCGAACGGCCAGATCGCCCAGAACGGAACCATGCAGACGAAGCTGCCATTCTGGCACACGATTCGCTCGCCGGCATCGAGCTCTGCCGCAATATAGTCAGACAGCAGCGTAGCGGATTTCGCTTGCCTATGTTCGCGTTGCGACCTGTCTTCTTTGAGGATTTCGTTGGGCAAACTGGAAATTGACCAGATCTGCCCGTGCGGATGCGGATTGCTGGAGCCCATCATCTCTCCGCGGTTTTCGAAAATCTGCACATAGCGGATTTGCTCGCGCGCATTCAGATCGTTCCACTGCTCCACCCAGGTATCCACCACGCCGCGGATGGCGCTGGTCTCCATATCGGCCAAAGTGAGGTCGTGCCGCGGTGAGAAGCAGATCACGCGACAGATGCCCGCCTGCGTTTCTACCCGTAGCAGTGGATTACCGCCGCCCAGGCCAACCGGTGTGTCGGGCAGTAGCGCCGCAAAGTCATTGTCGAATACAAACGTGCTTTTATATTCAGGGTTCCGTTTGCCGCCCGCCCGCTCACTGCCAGGGCAGAGGTAGCATTTCGGGTCATGCTGAACCAAGCCCTGGGAGGGCAGCGCCTCCACCTGTCCCTGCCATGGCCTTTGCGTGCGATGGGGAGAAACCAGAACCCACTCGCCCGTGAGAAGATTCAGACGCCTGTGCGGCTGCGATTGCAGATTGATCATTGCTTGCCACTTTAATTCTAGTGCGCGGGTGACATTGGGCCGACTCGACTAAAATCGGAACTGTGAGTCAGACGCCAATCGTAAAAAGCATGCAGGTGGTCCCGGTCGCGGGCCAGGACAGTATGCTGCTGAACCTGAGCGGCGCGCACGCCCCTTTTTTTACGCGCAACATTGTCATCCTGGAAGACAGTTCCGGACAAACCGGTGTGGGGGAAGTGCCCGGCGGCGAGAAGATTCGCCAGACCCTCGAAGACGCGCGTGAATTAGTGCTTGGCCAGTCCATTGGCGGCTACAAAAACGTTCTTAATACGGTTCGGCATCGCTTCGCAGATCGCGACGCATCCGGACGTGGTTTGCAGACGTTTGATCTTCGCACCACCATTCACGCTGTCACCGCGCTGGAAGCTGCGCTGCTCGATCTGCTCGGGCAATTTTTGGGAGTTTCAATTGCGGCACTGCTCGGTGAGGGACAACAGCGTGAGTCGGTTGAGATGCTCGGCTATCTCTTCTACATCGGCGACCGGAGGAAGTCCACCCTACCCTACCGCAGCGCGCCCGATGCGAATGATGAATGGCTCCGGCTGCGTAATGAAGTGGCGCTGGACGCGGACGCTGTAGTCCGGCTTGCGGAGGCGGCTTACGCCCGCTACGGTTTCCGAGATTTTAAGTTGAAGGGCGGTGTGCTGAGCGGCGCCGCCGAAATGGAAGCGGTGACCGCGCTCGCAGCACGCTTTCCGGATGCGCGCATCACCCTTGACCCGAACGGCGCGTGGTCCCTCGATGAGGCTATCCGCCTGTGCACCGGCCGGCGGGATGTGTTGGCGTACGCGGAAGACCCCTGCGGAGCAGAGCGTGGTTATTCCGGCCGGGAGATCATGGCGGAATTCCGGCGGGCCACAGGCCTGCCGACCGCCACCAACATGATCGCCACTGATTGGCGCGAGATGGGCCACGCGATTCAACTTCACTCCGTGGACATTCCGCTCGCCGACCCGCACTTCTGGACCATGCAGGGTTCAGTGCGGGTGGCGCAGATGTGCCATGAGTGGGGTCTCACCTGGGGATCCCACTCCAACAATCACTTCGATGTTTCGCTCGCGATGTTCACCCAAGTGGCCGCGGCGGCCCCGGGAAGGATCACTGCGATCGACACGCACTGGATCTGGCAGGATGGCCAGCGGCTGACCACAGAACCGCTGCGTATTGATGGCGGCAGGGTCAAAGTACCGGAACGGCCTGGATTGGGCGTGGACATCGATCGGGAACAGATCGAAGCCGCCAACCGCCTCTACGACAAGGTGGGCGCCAGCGGGCGCGATGACGCCATCGCTATGCAGTGCCTGATTGCCGGTTGGAAGTTCGACAACAAGCAACCTTGCCTGGTGCGCTAACTAAAAACGCATCCGCAGGAAGTCCGCCGGCAGTTTCGGCTTTCCGGTCGTCGCCAAGTCCGCCAGGATCTCGCCCACCGCCGGGGCAAACTTAAATCCGTGACCAGAAAATCCCGCGCCAAAGCAGACATTCTCAAACTGCGGGTGACGATCGATGATGAAATTGGTATCGGGCGTCATCGTGTACAGACACGTAGCCGCGGAGCGCACCCGGCCCAAGGCACCTGGTAGCGGCCCCGCCAGCCTGGGCATAAAGCGCGCAGCCACCTCGAGCACCGCCGCGGAATCGTTTTCATCCGCGGGCGCAATGCCGTCCGGGCCACTCACATTTCCGCCCGACTTGAGATCAAGGGCGATCTTTACGCCTTTGCCGCCGATGATCGGGAAACCGTAGAGTGAGTTGTCGAACATAAACACTGGAAAATCGCGGGACGGGAACAACGCGGGCTCCAGCGGATCCACCCAGATGAGCACGCGCCGCATCACCTGAAGCGGAAGTTGCGGCAGCAGCCGCGATGCCCAGGCGCCGGCGACGATCACCAGGTTGCGGGCGGTGAATGTCTCCCGATCCGTAGTCACACGGACCTCGCCCGGCCGGGCCTCCCATTGCGTGCCGGCGGTGTCCAGCACAATCTCCGCGCCCGCCCTGCGCGCCTGCTGAATAGCAAATGTAATCGCCCCCGGCACATCAACCCAACCCGCCCCGGGATCGAAAATGCCGCTGTGGTCGCGGGGCAGCGAGAAGATCGGGTAGCGCTCGTGAATGTCTGCGGAACTCAGGCGTTCGATGCTGAGCTGATGCGCAGCGGCGCTGCGCGCAATGCCTTCGAGAATGGCCGAGCCCGGGGCGCCCATGCTCAACATGCCGCACCGTGTGAGCAGAGGCGCGCCCGCCTCCTCGCCAAACTTGTCCCACAACTGCCCTGCGCGTTGCGCGATCGGCACGTATCCCGACCCCTCCGCGTACGCTTCGCGGTAAATGCGGGTCTCGCCTGAGTGGCTGCCGGAACTGTGCGGCGGCGCGAAACGATCAATCCCCACCACCGACAGCTTCCGGCGCGCCAGTTCCAGGCATGTGAATGATCCCATGGTGCCCAAGCCGAGCACCGCTACATCAAAAACTCGTGAGCTCAAACAATTACTCCCAACTGTTCATCTCCTGCAGCCATTCCGGCGGAAATTCCATATTCAGCGCATCCACCGCGTTGTCCAGATGTTGCGTCGTCCGCGCGCCCACCAGGACGCACCCAACGGCCGGATTCTGAAATACCCAGCTCATCGCCAGACGCGCGGCCGGCACGCCCGTCCTGACGGCAAATTCTTTCAGCCGCTCCACCAGCCGAAAATTGCGGTCGCTGAAATAGACATCGGCATGACCCGGGATGACATCGAAGCGCGACCCCTTGGGGAACGCCGCCCGGTCCGGCGTGTATTTTCCGGTAAGAAAACCCGCCCCTAAGGGGCTGTACGTGATCACCCCGACCTGCTCGCGCTCGCACAACGGCAGCAGATCCGCGGCAATGTTGGGCACTGCCAGATTGTAATTGTTCTGCACTGCTTCGAAACGCGCAAAACCCTGGCGCGCGGCGAGGTCGAGCGCTGTTTGCAACTGCTCCGCAGAGTGATTGCTACAGCCCCCCGCGCGCACGCGTCCGGACTTCACCACCGCATCCATTGCCAGAACCGATTCTTCGAGCGGAGTCGCAGGATCGAAGCGGTGGTACATGTACAGGTCTATAACATCCGTCTGCAGGCGTTCCAGGCTGCCGTCAAGCGACTTGGGAAGATGCTCCCTGGTGAAATTCTCGAACGGCTTGGTCAGCAGGACGACCTCTTTGCGAACACCGCGGTCACGAAACCACCGGCCGATGATCTTCTCGGAAGAGTGCATTTCATGGCTGACCTCTCGCTGATCCTCGATTCCCAGATTCTTCTTCCGGTACAGTTGGGCCTGCCCGCCGCCATAACTCTCCGCCGTATCGAAAAGGGTAATGCCCAATTCCAGCGCGTGGTCCATAATCGCGAAGCACGCAGCCTCATCGATCTCGCGACCAAAGGTTGTGCATCCCAATCCAATCCGTCCTACGGACAGGCCGGACCTGCCGAGTTTTCGTTCGTTGTTACGCAAGCTTTCGACCATCGTCTTCGCGATCATAACATCGCATTCCCGCGAATCAGTAAACTGTATCTAACATGTATTCAAGACGCAGCCTCTGTGCCGGTCTCTCGGCAGCCTTTCTCTCCGGCGGACGCCGTCCGCTGCGCGCCGCGGAAACCGGCGCCTTTCGGGATCTCTTTAGTGGCAAAGATCTGACGGGCTGGGTGAATGTGAACACCGATAAGGAGACGTGGTCGGTGAAAGACGGCGAATTAGTGTGCTCGGGACACCCCATAGGGGTGATGCGCAGCGACCGCGAGTACGAAAATTTCGTGCTTCATATTGAATGGAAGCACATCGAGCCCGGCGGCAACTCCGGCGTTTTCGTCTGGAGCAACGCCGAGCCCGGCGAAAATCGACTGCCCAATGGGATCGAGGTCCAAATGCTGGAACTTGACTGGGTCAACCTGCACAAAGTGAAGGGCGAGACCCCGCCGCTCGCCTACGTGCACGGCGAACTGTTTGGTGTCGGCGGAGTGGAAATCGTGCCGGACAATCCGCGGGGACCGCGCAGCAAATCGGTGGAGAACCGCTGCAAACCGCGCGGCGAATGGAACGTCTACGATGTTGTCTGTGTGGATGGCGTGATCAAAATGTCGATCAACGGCAAATTCGTTAACGGCATCAGCAAATCGACTCGCAAGAAGGGCTACCTGTGCCTGGAATCGGAGGGCGCGGAAATCCATTTCCGAAGCATCCGGATCATGGAATTGCCTCCGGGCGTCTAACGAATCTACAACACCCGAATATTCCGCGCCTCAATTGTGCTCGCCGTGGCGCGCTCGAAATTCGCCTTCGCCTCGGCAACATCGGTCTGCGCACGCACTTCACGGCTGCGGGCGGCGATCAGGTCGGTCTGCCGCTGCAATACTAGAAATACGGTGGACGTTCCCGCTTGAAACTGGCGCTGCTCACTCGAATACTGCTCCTCCGCGGAGCGCCGCGTGAGTGCCGCTGCTTCCAGCCGGGAACGCGCGGAAGCGACAATCTGTAGCGAGTTGCGAACGTCCGCTTCTACCGCCATGGCGATCTGCTCGCGGACAGCCTGCACGCGCCTGCCCTCGGCTTCCGAAATCTTCGCTTGTGCCGTCGCGGTTCGATTGCGAAGCGGCAGTGAGATCTGAATCCCCGCTTGCGCCACCGGAAAATTGCCTCTGACCAACCCGCTCAGTGACTGCATATAGCCGCCATCCAGCAGCGGCGGCACCGACCCGCCCCCGAAGGAGATTCCGGGTATGGGCTGCAAGCCCGCCAGAGCGCTGAGTTGATTCAGCCGGCCCACCAGAGCGTCCGTCCCCGCCGTGAGCGGATTCGGGCCGACGGGCAACGGTGTGCCCGCCAAACCGGCAAGCGCCACATGCGCGAAGGCGTCGATCCGCGGCTTGGCCTGCTCATACGCCAGCCGTGTATTCAGCCGGTTGATCTCCGCCGTGATGGCATTCGCTTTCAATTCCGGCCGGTCCGCCAGCGCTTGTTTGAGCGCCTCGTTCAAATCGGGCAGGTTGATGCTTGTATCCGGCTGGGCATCCGGCACCAGCGCGGTGCTCCACATCAGGTCGTCGCGATTGGGAAGCATGAATTGCTTCAAATTGTTTTCCGCCTGCGTCAGCGCCTGCTGCGCCAAAAAGACGTTCTGCTGAAAAGTGGCGACCTGCGTCTGCGCGGCCACCACATCGATCGGCGCCAGCACTCCCTGCTCCGCCTGCCTGCGGTTGCTGTTGTACTGCTGTTCCGCCAGCCGTACCGCTTCACTCTGCACCTGGTAGTTTTGCCACGCGTACTGCAATTCCGAATAAGCCAGTATCGCCTGGGTCACGATTTCAATCACGCGCTGCCGCAGTTGCTCAGCCGACAATTGCTCGTTACTCGTCGCCACCTGAATCCGATGGCGGTTTTCGTCGAAACGCAGCCCGCGCCACAGCGGCTGCGTCAAGTCCAGCGATAGGTTCGAGGGAAACTGCGGATTCAGCGTCACGAACTGGCTATTGCTGGTTTGCCGTGCATTGCTGAAATTAATACTGTAGTTGCCGCCCGTTGAAGTAAGGCCGCTCAACTGCGGCGTCGCGTTGAACTCCGTGGTGGTCAGTTTGCCGTTCGGTCCGCCGCCGATGATGGAAGCAAACGGAATCACGGATTTACCGTAGTAGCTGCGCAGGCCTAACACGGGGTCGTAATAACCCTGCGCGGCGACTACGTTGTAGCCGGCCTCTTCGCGGAGAATGCGCGAGACCTGCAGGTCCTTGTCGTTCGCCAGCACGCGCTGGATTACTTCCTGCAAGCCAATTGTGGTCTGTCCCAGCACACCGACCCGCGGCTGCAACTGCACTTCTTTCAAGGGTTCGACTTGAACGTCTTTCGACGTGGTTTGCGCCGCCAGAACGGCAGCCATCGCCAGTGTCAGCACCGGCAGCTTCACAATACTTCTCCTTCCAGAACAGCCTCCGGTTCGCGTTCTGCCACGCGTGGTTTCGCGCGCTTCAGGCGCGCCGTCAGCCGCGATGGCAGATGTCCGAACTTTGTGCCTATGTCTTCGAAAACCGAATAGAACACTGGCACCGCCAGCAGCGTCAGCAACAGGCACAGGCTCTGGCCACCCACCACCAACACGCCGATGGAGCGGTTCGTGGCAGCGCCGGTTCCGCTCGAAACGACCAGCGGCAGCATACCGGCCACCAGTGCAATGGTGGTCATCAGAATCGGACGCAAGCGGTCCCGGTTGGCCTGAATAATCGCTTCGTAGCGCTCCATCCCGCTGGACCGCAGATTGTTTGTATGGTCAATCTGCAGAATTGCGTTCTTCTTAACAATGCCGAACAACAACAGCAGGCCAAGGCCGGAAAAGATATTCACGGTTTGATGCGTCAACAACAGCGACAAAATGCCGAATGGAATGGCCAACGGCAGCGTCATCAGAATCGTGATCGGATGGATGAACGATTCGAACTGCGCCGCCAGCACGATATACATGAAGATGAATGTTAGTGAGAACGCCAGCATGAAGTAATAACCCGTGCGCCCGAGTTCTTTCGAAGTCCCCGTCATGCCGGCGCGGTATCCGGGCTCCATGTTCAGGTCGCGCGAGAACTCATTCAGCTTGCCGAGAATATCCGCCTGCGAGCCGCCCGGCATCACATTTCCTGTCAGCGTAACCTGCCGTTGCCGGGCAATGCGGTTCACCGAAGAAGGGCCTGTGCCAGGGATAATCTTTACCACTTCGGCCAACCCGACCGCGCCCAGCCGGTTGGAGGGCACCGTCAGTTTCGACAGTCCTTCCACGCCACCGCGGAACTGTTCTTGCGCTCGCACTCGCACGTCATACTGGTCCTCTCCCGCGTTGAATGAGGAAGCGACCTGGCCCGCGACCAGTGTATTTAGCGCCTCTTCGATGGCGGCCACCGAAACTCCCATGTCGGCGGCGCGCGCACGATCGATCTCCAGCCGGACCTCCGGCTTACCGCTGCGCAGAGTGGTGTCAGCGTCGGCAAGCTGCGGCATCGACTTCATCTTTGCGAGCAATGCATCGGAGTAGCGCGCCAGCTTGTCCAGATCCGGACCCTGTATAAAGTACTGCACGTCCGCGTTGCTCTGGTTGCCGCCCACGGAGCTCACCAGTTCGACGCCGGTGTGAATGTCTCCCGGGTACTTTTTCATCAGATCGCGCGTGGCCTGCATCAACTCCTGCTGCGAGACATTCCGGTCCTTGACGTCCGTCAACTTGACGAAAATTGCACCGTTGTTAACGGATTTATCGGCGCTTCCGCCCACCGTCAGCAGCGTGTGGGCAATGCCGGGCAGGCTGCGAATATCTCGAGCGATGTGCTCCGCAAGATTGGTGGTAGCGGCCAGCGAGGTACCCTCCGGCGTCCGCACCAGCACGTTGTACTGCGACTGGTCGTCCTTCGGCAGAAAGTTCTTGCCCACGAACATGAAAAGCGGCACCGTAGACAGGATCACCACCACGCTGAGCGCCACCACCGCTTTGCGGTGATGCATCGACCACTCCAGCATCCGGGTATAGTGCGTATCAAGATAGCGGAAGAGAGACGAATCTTTGGAGCTATGCCCCTTTGTCCCTGCCTCCGGCCGCTTGATGAAGCGCGAGCAGAGCATGGGAGTGAGGGTGAACGAAACCAGCAGCGAGACTCCAATCGCAAACGATGATGTGAAACCGAACGAGCTCATGAACCGGCCCACAATGCCGCCCATGAAGCCCACCGGCAGAAAGACCGCCAGCAACGACAACGTGGTTGCCATCACGGCCAGACCGATTTCGCGCGTTCCCTGGATGGCTGCCTGGAACGGCGGCATGTTCTTCTCTTCCATAAAACGGAAGATGTTTTCAAGCACGATGATCGCGTCATCAATCACGATGCCCACCATCAGGGTGAGGGCGAGCATGGTGATCTGATTCAACGTGAAGCCCATCGCGTTCATCAGCGAGAATGTGGACACAATCGACGTGGGAATCGCGATCGCGGCAATCAGGGTAGTGCGCCAATTCGCCAGGAACAGGAAAATAATGATCGAAGCCAACAAGCTGCCGAGCAGCAGGTGATGCTGGATGTTTTCGACTGCCGCCTTGATGAACACCGATTGATCGGCCACGATTTGCGCTTTCACATCCTTCGGCAGCGTTGTCGAAATCTCTTTCAGGCGGTGGATGACTTCATCGGAAGTGGTGACGGTATTCTCGCCGGATTGCTTCGCCACCACGAGCGTTACCGCGGGTGTGCCATCCAGCCGGGCAGCCGAACGCGGCTCTTCGTAGCTGTCTTCCGCATAGCCGATGTCGCTGATCTTTACCGTGTAGCCGTTGCGGTGCGCCACCGCAAGCTGATTGAACTGCGAGGAATCCAGCACGCGGCCGGTGGTCCGGACCGTGAACTCCTTCGCGCCGGCATTCAAATTACCGCCGGGCAGTTCCATATTCTGCTGGCGCACCGCCTGAAACACGTCGCTGACAGTCAGGTTGTAAGCGCGTAGCCGGTCGGGATCGACAAGAACGTGAATTTCGCGCCGGGCGCCGCCCACAATCCTGATCTGTCCAACGCCTTTCGCGTTCTCCAGCTTCTGCTTGATCTGCTTATCCGCGATCATCGTAATGTCGCGTAACGAGCGCGGCGCGGAAACCGCGATTTGCAGAATCGGTGCGGCATCCGGATCAAATTTCTGAACCACTGGCTGCTTGGCGCTCTGGGGCAGATCCGGCACAATCAGGTTGACCTTGTTCTGCACTTCCTGCGCGGCCACATCGCCGTTTTTCGACAGCTCGAAGGTGATCAACACCATCGACTGGCCTTCAGACGAGGTGGAGCGGACTTCGTCCACCTGGCTGATAGTGTTCACCGCGTCTTCCACTCTCTTGGTGATCTCGGTTTCAATCTCCTGCGGGGACGCTCCCGGGTTGGCGATGATCACCGCCACCGAGGGGATATCCACCTTCGGAAAGAGATCGACGCCCAGGCTGAAATAGGAAAACACACCCACCACCACCAGCGAGAGAATCAGCATGGTGGCAAAGACCGGACGTTTTACGCAAAGTTGTGCGAGTGCGTGCATGAATTAGTTCCTCTTTAGAGCCAGCGCTAGCTGCCTTTGACGGGCGCGCCTTCATAGAGTTCAGGAAGCCTGGCGGCTGCTACCTTTTCGTTGCCGGTCAGACCTGAGACGATGCGGATCTGGTCGCCTTGCGCATCACCGGTAACCACCACCCGCAGGCGAGCCTTGCCGTTCTCAACCACGAATACCTGATTCGCGTCAGTGGTCCGGTCCCGCATTACGGCGGTACGCGGCAGGAAGACGGCGTTCTCGCCGCCGGGCAACATCACCTTTGCGGTCGCGAACATGCCGGGCCGCAGTTCGCCGCGCGGATTGGCGAATTGGGCTTCCACTACAAAGATTCGCGAATTCGGGTCCACCGACGGATTGATCGCCGTCACCTTGCCCACAAACTCCCGGTCACCAAAAGCCGAGACTCGCGCTGCCACCGCCATGCCCAGCGTCACCTTGGCGGCCCGCTGTTCCGGCGTCTGGAGTTCCAGCTTCAAAGTGCCCACACGAACCACCGTGGCGATCTTGTTGGTCAGTGCTACATACTCGCCCACCGCGATGGGACGAGCGCTGACGTAACCGTCGAAAGGCGCGCGGATGATCGTATCCGCAAGAGCCTTCCGCGCCTGCGCCAGTTGCGCTTGCACCCCCTGTAAACCGGCTTGCGAACCCTGCACCGCGCCGTAGCTCTGCCGCGCGCCATTGAGAGCCGCTTCGTATTGCTGGCGCGCCGCATTCGCCTGCGCTTCCGCGGTATCCTGCTGCGTTTTCATCTTTTCGTAGGTGCTGCGGGAAACGTCGCCCGTATTGACCAGGTTTTCAAACCGCCGAGCATCCGCCGCCGCCTGCCGCGCCTGCGCCTGCGCCGATTCGTAATGGGCCTTCGCCGCAGCCACTTCCGGCACTAGATTGGGGTCGAAGTTAGAGCCTCCATTCAGGCCGATGCGCGCTCGTGTCTGTTGCACGCCGGAGGTGGCTTCCGCCAGTTGCGCTTCCACCTGCTGCACGCGGATCTGTGCATCCCGCCGATCCAGTTCGCAGATGACCTGCCCTTTTTTCACAAAATCACCGACATTCACGGGGGTCGCGACCACTCGTCCGGCCACCTGCGGCGCCACTTCCGACGATTCGTCCGCCGCGAACGTGCCGGTCACTTCAAAAGACGCGGGCACGGTGCGGACTACTGCCGCAGCAGTAGGAATCGCCAGTTCCGCGGCGGGAGCGCTGGTGCTGACCACATTTCCGCTGGATTTGGAGCAACCCGCGAGAAAAACCAACGGCGCGATGAGCGCAAAAAGTGCGATTCGCTGCATAGCTATTGCTGAACACCTTTCAAAAGAATGCGAACAAAGTTGTCAATGGCTTCGTCATCGGAAACACCGGTTTCGAAACCGAACATTCGGGTCATCATTGCGTAGTGCTGCGCCATCCCGGCGATGGCTGCAATGATGGACAGAGGCTGAAACCCGGCTAGGGCGCCTTCCCGCTGGCGCTTCTCCACGTACTCGCGGAGGATCTCTGCAATGGGCAGCGTGTGCCGCCGGTGGTATTCGAGCGCCAGTTCATGGCCTTCCAGTGCCGCGAACAACATCAATCGCTCGAAGCGGGTGTCAGTGCGGTAAACCCTTAGAATCTCGCTCGCGATGGCGCGAAACAGACCTTCGTCGTCGTTCGCTGCCATGCAGTCGCTGATCTTCTGCTGCCAGCCTTCCAAACCGCAGTTGTTGATCTTGTAATCAAGCACGGCCGTGTACAAGGCCTGCTTAGACGGAAAGTGGCGAAAAACGATCGCCTCCGTTACATTGGCGGCTGCCGCAACCTGTTTCGTTGTAGCTCCCCCAAACCCATAACGCG
>JADMIO011417990.1_pt1 | contig 42089 bp, 44 predicted proteins | sample 8958161 | NCBI WGS metagenome assembly JADMIO01 (sample SAMN16585339, study PRJNA669376) | soil metagenome | isolation source: Crop rotation soil | place: USA: Cullars Rotation, Alabama | collected 2011 | reverse complement strand
CCGCGACAACTTGTCCACGTGGAATTCTAAGCTTAGGATCCCAATGTGCTGGAAAGCGCTGCCGGTCTGCACGGCCTTGAGCCGCTGCGCGGTCGTGAGCGTCTTGAACATGACCCTGTCCGGCCGCGCGTCGCCGAACATGTCCCGCGCGATCCGACGCAGCAGCTCGACCTCCAGGCCCCCGAGCTGCGCGGTCGTCGGGTGCGGAACCCCCACCCGGGAGTGCCCTGGTCCACGCCGACGATCAGGTACCCCCGCTTCACGATGCGGTCCACCGAGGGCGTCGGGGAGCCGGGCTCCGGTGCGAAGCTCGCCTGCGGGTCGCACGCGCCGGCCGGGTCCGTGGTCGTCGTCGGTCCCGCCGTGACCGGCGCGGTGCTCGTGGAGACCGCGCCCTTGGGCAACGGCTCGAGCGACGCGTGCAGCGCGTCGTCCGACGGTGTCGAACACGCGGCGAGACCGAGGCTGGTGGCCAGCGCCAGTGCGCACGCGAGCGCGATCCGCCTCATGGGAGCGGTCTCGCCGGTGGGACCGAAGGCACGGTCTTGCCCACGGCATCGAGCAGCTGCTGCAGCTCTCCGTCGTCGCGCAGCTGCTGCAGGACGCCGTTGACGTAGCGCACGAAGTACGGGTGGTTCTTGTTGATGGCGATGCCGTAGTGCTGCAGCTCGCTGCTGCCGGCACCGAACGAGACAAGCCCGGGGTTCTGCTCCTTCATCCCGGTGAGGAACGTGTCGTGGCCGAGGTAGGCGTCGACGAGGCCTTCCTGGAGCTCGAGCAGGCAGTCGGTGCGGAACTCGACGGGAACGACGACCGCGGGCTTCGCGCCCCGCTGCTCGAACTCGGCGTTGATGTCGGCCATGAGGTCGACCGACGTCGAACCCTGGGTGACGCAGACGCGCTTGCCGGCGAGGGCATCCCGGTTCGGGATCTTCGACGCGGCCCGCACGAGGAACGTCGGTGCGGCGGTGAGGTAGACGCTGCTGAACGCGACCTTGTCCCACCGCTCGCACGTCATCGAGATCGCGCTGATCGACAGGTCGACGGTGTCGTCCTGTGGGAACTCGATCTTCTCCTTGGTGGTGACGGTCTTGAACTGGATGGTCGTGGCGTCGGCGGTCCCGAAGATGCGACGCGCGATGGCGTTGGCGATGTCGATCTCCGCCCCCTCGAGGTGACCGGTCACGGGGTTGCGGGTGGCGAGGTACTTGGTGTTCTCGTCCACCGCGACGACGAGGTGGCCGCGCTCGACGATCGCCTTCATGCGCGAATCCTCGGACGCTGCGTCCGGCGTGCTCGGGACCGGCGAGAGCGGTTCGTAGCTCGCGGTCGAGTCGGTGCAGGGCGCGACGGTGGTCGTGGTGCTGGGCAGCGCCGTCGTCGTGGTGCCGATCGTCAGCGGGGGGAGCGCTCGGTCGGTCGTCCCGGGCCCGACGCCGCACGCGCTCGCGCCGAGGGCGAGCACCACCGCGAGTGGAGGCACGCCGCGACGCATCACCGGTACTCCGCGATCCGGCGCTCGAGCCCGAGGAGCACGAGGAGCCCGGCGAGGATGGCGAAGATGGGGATCGCGACCTCGAGCGCGCCGTACCCGGTCCTCGCGTCGTCGGCGGCGTCGAGCAGGCGCACCTGGGCGCGCGCGATGTTCGTCTGGAGCGCGCGGTCGAGTCGGTCGACCGCAGCGAGCTCCTGGCTCCCGCCGCCGGACTGCTTCAGGGCATCGTTGACGGCGTCGTCGTTGGTGCCGACCGACAGCCCGACGGCCTTCTCGTAGTCGCCGTCGTCGTCGAACTTCCGCACGTCGTCGTGCACCTCGTTCAAGTGACGGAACTGCACCGCGAGCTGGCCGACGCGCTCCTCGTCACCGGTGCGCGCCGCCAGCGTCCGGGCGTCACCGAGCAGGCCGCCGGTGCCGTCCTTCGCCCCGAGGTCCTTCATGACCTCGTCGAAGCGAGCGAGATAGACGTCACCGGAGCCCCGCTCGATCAGCGCGAGGTTGGCGTTGCTCTGGGCGAGCAGGGCGAGGATGCGGGCGGACGAGAGCACCTCGACCGAGTCGGAGCCCTGCGACTGGGCCCGGTTCAGCGCGCCGTGCGCGTGGTTGAACTCGAGCAGGGTCCCCACGAGGATCAGGACGACGAGGACGGTGGCGCTCACGAGCCCGACGTTCAGGATGCGATTGGACCGACGCCGCACGTAGACCTGCACGAGGACGAGCAGCCCGATCATGGCGACACCGACGATCACCACGACGGCCGCGGTCGACGCCGACGTGCCGGAGCGGTAGTTCGCGTCGAGCCGGCGCGCGGCGTCGCGGTAGAGGTCGGTGGCGGCCGGGAGGATCTGCTCCCGCATGATCCGCGACCCCCGTCGGAGGTACGCGCCGCCCTCGCCGAACCCCTGACGGATGTTCGACCGGGCCGTGTCGACGAGCCCGGTGTACACCGGCAGCTGCTCGCCGATCGTGCGCAGCGCGGCCCGGACCTTGGGCGACGACTCCGAACGACGAGAGACGTCCTCGAGGAGCCGGCCGGCGCGCTCGACGTCGTCGAGGTAGCGGCGACGGAGCTGCGGGGGCTCTGCGCCGGCGCGGAGGTAGATCGTCGACGCGATCGCGTCGGCGTCGGCGAGGCTGCCGTAGAGCGCTTCGGCGGCGACCAGCTCCGGTGCCGACTTGGTCTGGACCGATGCCGCGGCGCGGCTGCGCACCTCGGTGGCGAAGGTGGTCACGACCGCGAACAGGAGCAGCGCGAAGAGGAGGATCGCCGACGCGGCCCGGAGGCGGCCGGGGGTGGTCCGCAACCACTGGCGCCAGGGGACACCCTGCACCCTCAGGCCGCGCGTGGGCGCGGCGGGCGTGGTCGGTGTCACTTGCACGGTGCCCTCCCCGAGGCCCGCGGGAATGCCGTCGCGCGCGACGACATGACTCGCAGTTGTACGTAGATGATCGCTTCCGAGAGCAGTCAGGTCCATCCCCTGGCACGGTGGCAGCGCCCGGCTGCTCGCACCATCTCCCCGACGGGGGATCTGACCGCCCGATCAGGATAGGGAGAACTTGCCTTCCGGCGAGGTCGCGCGAACATGAGAGGCGGTTGAATCGGTCGAGCCCTTGTCGCCGATCGCCTGGAGGCCCGCAGATGCCTTATCTCGAGGGAAACGGACCCACCGGTCGGGTCTCCTACGAGCTCGGCCCGGAGCGCATGACGATCGGTCGCAAGGACGAGACCGACATCACGATCAACTGGGATCCGTCCGTCTCGAGGCGCCACGCCCAGGTCGAGATCGTGTCCGGGTGCTGGTTCGTGAGCGATCTCGGCGCCACCAACGGCACGTTCGTGAACGGGCAGCGCGTCGAAGGCAAGCGCGCGCTCCACGTCGATGACGAGCTCCGCATCGGTGACACGTCGCTCTGGCTCAGGGGCATGCCGAGCAGCGAACCGTCGCCGACGACCTCGCCGGCCCAGAAGGCGCCCGACCTGACGCGCAAGCAGCGTGAGGTCCTCCGCGAGCTCTGCCGTCCACAGGCGCTCGATCCGCGGTCGCCCTGCGCGACGACGAAGGACATCGCGGCGCGCATGTTCGTCGGCGAGGCCGCGGTGAAGGCGCACCTCAGCCCGCTGTACATCAAGTTCGACGTTCCCGAAGCGGGACAGAACCGGCGAGCCCTGCTCGCGAAGAAGGCCTGGGAGACGGGTGCGGTGCGCGGCAGCGACTACGACGATGCCGACCGCACCGACGACTAGCGCGCGGGTCAGATCGACCTGACCTCGCGGCTGACTCCTTCCCCCGGCGTCGGCATTCCGGGCGGCTCGTCGTCGTGCGACGGTCGTGGCATGACCGACGACCGACGTCCACGCAGTCCGTGGCTCGTGTGGCTGATCCTGGGTGTCGCCGCGCTGTTCGCGCTGCGCTTCGCCCTGCACACCGTGTCGCACCTCGTCGACCTGGTGTCGACCGTCGCGGTGCTCGGCGTGATCGGCCTGATCGGTTGGAAGGTCGCCGTGAGAGGCCGGCGCAGCCGGCACCGTGACTGACAGGGGAGTGGTCGGGATGTGGCGTTCGATCAAGCAGTGGTGGAAGTACCTGGGAGTGAAGTTGCGGGTCGTGCACGAGGAGCGCGCGGATCCGAAGGTGCAGCTCGAGCAGGCCATCCTCGAGTCGAAGGCCGAGCACCGGCGCCTCGCGGATTCGGCCGCGCTCGTCGTCGCGCAGCAGAAGCAGGCACAGGACCGCCTCGACGCGAAGGTCGAGGAGTACGAGAAGGTGAAGGCCAAGACCAGCCAGGCGCTGCTGATGATCGACCGCGAGGCGCGTGAGGGGCACGGCGAGAAGGTCGCCACGTACACGACCGCGGCCGAGAACTTCGCCAACCAGGTGCTCACCTTGGAGCGGGACATCCGCGAGCTCGATGCCACCCTCCTGCAGGCGACGCGCGCGTCGGAGCAGGCGAAGCAGGCGGTGGTGCAGAACTCCGCCGCGCTCCAGGCGAAGCTCGACGAGAAGGAGCGCCTCCTGTCCGCGCTCGACCGGGCCAAGATGCAGGAAGCGCTCAACGATGCGCGCGGCCAGTTCGAGGACGCGCTCGACCACGACGTCCCGACCTTCGCCGAGGTGGAGCGCAAGATCCGCGACCGCGAGGCCGTCGCCCAGGCCAAGGGCGAGCTGGGCGAGCTCCAACGCCCGCAGGTGGATCCGGCGGTGCTCGAGATCGAAGCCGCCCAGCAGAGCGCGCAGGCCCAGGCCCTGCTCGGCCAGCTGCGGTCGCAACTGGGGTTGTCGGCGCCGGTCGAGGAGCGCCGGATGCTCGAGCGCTGAACCCTCACGCGGTCGGCGCCTTCGTGCGGCCTCGCGCGACGGCGCTCTAGCCTGGACCACGAGCGCGCAGCCGTGCGCGTCGTGGCTTCCGGGGGAGACCGATGGCGAACGAGACGGTGATCAAGGGCGGGACCGTGCACGACGGCACCGGCGCCGCCGGAGTGCGCGCCGACGTCGGCATCGCCGGCGGCCGCATCACCGAGATCGGCCCGAACCTCGAGGGTGACCGCGTCCTCGACGCCGGCGAGTGCGTGGTCGCGCCCGGCTTCATCGACATCCACACCCACTACGACGCGCAGGTGTTCTGGGACCCGTCGCTCACGCCGTCGTGCTTCCACGGCGTCACGACCGTGGTCGCCGGCAACTGCGGGTTCTCGATCGCACCGACCCGCGCCGAGCACCACGAGCTGATCGCCCGCACGCTGGAGAACGTCGAGGACATGGACGTCGCCGCGCTCGCCGCGGGCATCCCGTGGGACTTCGCGAGCTTCCCGGAGTACCTCCGTTCGGTCGGCAACCACGGGGTCGCGATCAACTTCTCCGCCTACATCGGTCACACCGCCCTGCGCCTCTACGTCATGGGCGACGCCGCCTACGAGCGCACCGCGACGCCCGACGAGATCGCCGAGATGCAGCGCGTGCTGCGCGAGGCGATGGACGCCGGGGCTGCCGGCTTCGCCACCAGCTTCGCGATCCCGCACCGCGGCATCGACGGCAAGCCGGTGCCGAGCCGCTTCGCCGACCGCGCCGAGTTCGAAGCACTGCTCGAGACGATGCGCGACGTCGGACGAGGTGTGGTCTCGGTCGCTCCCGGCGATCAGTGCAACGTCGGCGACATGTTCGAGATGCAGCAGAAGGCGGGCGTGCCCTTCACGTGGGGCGCGCTCCTCACCTCGCCCGGTCGCGACCACCGGCAGTCGCTCGACGCCAACGCCGCGGGCTGGGAACGAGGGGGCGAGGTGTGGCCGCAGGTCACGCCCCGACCGCTCACCTTCACGTTCACCCTCGACTCGCCCTACCCGTTGGCGGTCAACGAGTCGTTCGCCGCGTTGCAGAACGCCTCGGTGGAGGAGCGCACGCGGGCGTACGCGGATCCCGCGTGGCGTGAGGAGATGAAGTCGAAGCTCGGGAGCGCGGGCGGGTTCGGACTGCGCTGGGACACCTACACGTTCGGCGCGAGCGAGTCGCACCCCGAGCTGGTCGACCGCAAGCTCGTCGACGTCGCCGCGGAGCGCAACGTCGACGCGCTCGACTGCCTGCTCGACCTCGCGCTCGACGAGCCCGGGTTGGAGCTGCGGGTGCGCACGATCATCGCCAACGACGACGAAGCCGGCGTCGCCGACCTCCTCGTCGACGAGCACTGCACGCTCGGACTCTCCGACGCCGGCGCCCACGCCGGCCAGCTGTGCGACGCGCCGCAGGCCACCGACCTGCTCGGCAACTGGGTGCGCGACAAGGGCGCGGTCCCGATGGAGCTGGCCATCCGCAAGCTGAGCGGCCTCCAGGCCGACCTCTTCGGCTTCGAGGACCGCGGCTACCTGCGACCGGGAGCGTTCGCCGACGTCGCCGTGTTCGACCCCGCCACCGTCGCGCCCGGCCCCGTCCGGCGGGTCAACGACTTCCCGGCCGGCGCCGAGCGCCTCACCGCGGATGCACCGGTCGGCATGCAGCACGTCGTGGTGAACGGCACCCCGATCCGGGTCGACGGCGCGTCCACGAACCCGGGCAACGTCGGCCAGGTGGTGCGGCCCTCGGCGCGTCCGTGACGTTCGCGGATCGACCGGTCGTCGTCGAGGCGGCCATCAACGGCGCCAACCCCGACGCGCCGCGGACCCCCGACGAGATCACCCGGTGCGCGCTCGGGTGCTTTGACGCGGGCGCGGCGGTGGTGCACAACCACATCGACCTCTTCGGGACCGCCGACGAGGCCGCCGCCCGCTATCGCGAGGGCTGGGATCCCGTGCTCGCGGCGCGTCCCGACGCACTGCTGTACCCGACCATCAACGGCATCGGGCCGGTGGAGGAGCGGTACTCGCACATCGCCCCGCTCGCCGAGTCGGGCGCACTGCGCATCGGGGTGATCGATCCCGGATCGGTGAACCTCGGCGCGTCGTTCGCGTACGTGAACGCGGGCTCCGACATCGAACACCAGTGGCAGCTGTGCGACCGCTACGGCCTCGTGCCCGGCATGTCGATCTTCGAGCCCGGGTTCTTGCGGGCCGCGCTCGCGTACTGGCGCGCCGGGAAGCTGCCGGCGGGGACGATGCTGCGCTTCTACTTCGGTGGCCGCGAGGCCGAGGCCGACGGCGGCTTCACGTTCGGCCTCGCGCCCACGGAGCGCGCGCTCGACGCCTACCTCGAGCTCCTCGGCGAGTGCCCGCTGCCGTGGTCGGTGACCGTCGTCGGCGGCGACCTGTTCGCGACCGAGCTCCCGGCCCTCGCGCTGGCGCGGGGTGGCCACCTCCGGGTCGGCTTGGAGGACCACCGCGGCCGCCGGGCCGCCAACGAGGACCTCGTGGCACAGGCGGTCGACGCCGTGCGCGCCTCGGGACGGCCGGTCGCCGACTGCACGACCGCAGCCGCCTTCCTCGGTCTGAAGTCGCGGTAGCGCTCGCTGGGCTCGGTCCCGGGTCGGCGGTACGGTGAGGGCACGCCGCACTCCCGGGGGAGCACCGCCATGAACGTCGACGACCTGATCCTGGTGAGCATCGACGACCACGTCGTCGAGCCGCCCGACATGTTCGACCGCCACTCGCCGGCCAAGTACCGCGACCGCGTGCCGCACGTCGTGATGGGCGACGACGGCAACGAGAAGTGGCTCTTCGAGGGGCAGCAGATCGGGTCGATGGGCCTCAACGCGGTCGTCAGCTGGCCCAAGGAGGAGTGGGGCTTCGACCCGATCGGGTTCGCCGAGATGCGCCCGGGCGCGTACGACATCCACGAGCGCGTGCGCGACATGAACCGCAACGGCATCCTCGCGTCCATGTGCTTCCCGACGTTCGCCGGCTTTGCGGGCGGCATGTTCCAGGAGGCTTCCGACAAGGACCTCGCGCTGGCGACGGTGCAGGCGTACAACGACTGGCACGTCGACGAGTGGTGCGCCGCGTACCCCGAGCGCTTCATCCCGCTCGCGATCCCGCCGATCTGGGACCCGCAGCTCGTGGCCGACGAGGTGCGGCGGGTCGCGGCGAAGGGCTGTCGCGCGATCACGATGCCCGAGCTCCCGCACATCCAGGGGCTTCCCAGCTACATCGACCTCGACTACTGGGACCCGTTCTTCCGCGCGGTGTCGGAGGAGCAGGTCGTGATGTGCCTGCACATCGGGCAGGGCTTCAACGCGATCAACAGCTCACCCGAGGCGCCGATCGACAACCTCATCATCCTGGCCACGCAGGTGTCGGCCCTCGCCGCCCAGGACCTGCTCTGGGGCGGCGCGTTCTTCAACTACCCCGACCTCAAGGTGGCGTGGTCGGAGGCGGGGATCGGCTGGATCCCCTTCTACCTCGACCGCTGCGACCGCCACTACGCGAACCAGAAGTGGCTCGGACACGACTTCGGCGACAAGTTGCCGAGCGACATCTTCCGCGAGCACTCGCTGGCGTGCTTCGTGACCGACCCGGTGTCGTTGAAGGTTCGCGCCGACATCGGCATCGACATCATCGCCTGGGAGTGCGACTACCCGCACTCCGACTCGATCTGGCCCGACGCGCCGGAGTTCATCCTCGCCGAGCTGAACGGCGCCGGCGCGTCCGACTCCGACATCCACCAGATCACGTGGGAGAACGCGTGCCGGCACTTCGGGTACGACCCGTTCCGGCACATCCCCCGTGAGCACGCGACGGTGGGCGCGCTACGGGCGCTCTCACCCGACGTCGACACCACGGTGAAGACCCGCAAGCAGTGGCGCGAGAGCTACGAGGCCGCGCACGCGAGCTGAGCGTGCATCACGACCGTCGCGCTCAGGACCAGCGGATCTCGTAACGCGCGTAGTGGCTCTCACCGAGGTCGCTCGAGTAGTGGCCGTCGGCGACCTTGGCCACGACGCGCATCCGCATCCGCGGCACACCTTCCTCGCGACCACTCGTCGCGATGGCCGAACGGCGCGGACCGTCGAACAGCTCGAGCTCGAGCTTGTCGTCCTCGAGGGTGATGCGCAGCGTCGCCGCGTCGGAGCCGTGGTCGACGGCATCGGCGACGATCTCGCTGACGAGCAGCTCGGCGCGTTCTGCGACGTCGGGCCCGATGCGCCAGTCGGCGGCGACCTCCGAGACGATCGTGCGCGCCGCTCCGGGCGAGGCGGAGTTCAACCTGAGGGACTCGCTCCGCTCTTGATGGGACACGACCAGACCTCCAGAGGCATGCATACCCAGAGGATCGGGCGTGGCGTGGAAGCGGTTGATTCGCGGACGGTCAACGTTTGTTCAACTCGGCCAAGACTCAGCCGGTTTCCGGGAACGACCGCAGCTCCGGGTGGTCTTCGAGGGTCCAGCGGTTGCGGAGCCCGGTCACCAGCTGCTCGGGCGCGACCCGGTCGAGGTCGTCGAGCGTCCAACCGCCGGGTTGCTCGATCGTCGTCTTCGGCTTGGGCTCGGTGAGCAGCGAGATCCGGTCGCCGAACACGAGGAACGTGCGACCGGTGACGTTCGACGCGGTATCGGTGCACAGCCAGACGACGAGCGGCGCGATCTTGGCGGGTGCGATCACGTCGGCGGGCTGTTGCTCGCTCGGTCGTCCCATCGTCGCGTCCATGAGCGGTCGCCACGGCGCGGAGTGCGCGTTGTACTCCTCCACCTGGATGGTGATCGCGAGCGGGCGGATCGCGTTGCAGCGGATCCCGAACCGGCCGAGCTCCATCGCCGCGGTGCGGGTGAGCCCCACCAGCCCCTCCTTGGCCGCGGCGTACGCACCGTGCGACGGATGGCCGAAGCCCGACGCCGAGCTGGTGTTCACGATCGCGCCGCCGCCGCGGCGCGCCATGTGCGGGATCGATGCGCGCATCAGCGCGTAGTAGCCCTTGAGGTTGACGTCCATCGTGAGGTCCCACTCGGACTCCGAGTAGCGCCACAGGTCGTCGTTGCGGCCGGCGGTCGCGTTGTTGACGAGGAGGTCGACGCCACCGAACTCGTCGACGGCGGTCTGCACGATCTCGGCCGCGCCGTCCCAGGTCGCCGACGCCGTGGTCGCGGTGGCGGTCCCGCCGGCGGCGCGGATCTCGGCCGCGACGCCCGCGGCGTCCGACCCGGTGCGGGACCCGAGGTCGTCGACGACCACCGCTGCACCCTCGCGCCCGAGCAGCAGCGCGTGCTCCCGGCCGATGCCACCGCCGGCGCCGGTCACGATCGCCACCCGGCCGTCGAGTCGTCCCATGTCGTTCCTTCCTCTCCGCTCGCCAGGTGGTAGCACAACGGCATGGACTTCCCGCCTGAGCTCACCGACGACCCCTACTACCACCTCGCGCAGACCGGGCCGTACGCCCCGGTCATCGGTGCCGCACTGATCACCATGGTCGAGCCCCACGTCGGCCACGAGCGGGCGTACAACCGCTGGTACGAGGACGACCACTACAACGCCGGAGCGATGGCGTTCCCGTGGATGTGGGCGGGCCGCCGCTACGTCGCGCCGGTGCCGTACCAGCAGGTCCGCTATCCGGCCGACTCCGTGATCGCGCAGCCGATCGAGGCGGGCAAGTACATCTCGATCTACTGGATCACCGAGGGGCAGTACGAGAACCACCTGCGGTTCGCGGTGGGCACGAACCACCGGCTGTTCGCCGACGGTCGGGTGTTCATGGAGCGCGACCACACGTTCACGTCGTTCCAGCGGTACCTCGGGCCGATCTACCGCGACGACGACGGTCCCCGCGACATCCACTCGCTCAACTACCCCTACGAGGGTCTCGTCGTCGAGGTGATCGACGCCAACGACTCCGCGGCGCGCGACCAGCTCGTCGAGTGGCTGCGCGCCGAGCGCAAGCCCGGACCCGACTCCCCGGTGGCGATGGGCATGATGTTCGCCCCGATGCCCCTGCCCGGCGACAAGCAGCCCTACGTCAAGGACGTCGAAGGCGTCGACAACCGCATCACGATCCTGTGGTTCACCGAGGGCGATTCGCTCGACGCGTGGGACGACTTCGCGGGTGCCGGCGACGCGGTCGCGAAGACCGGGCTCGGTCGCGTCGAGCTCATGGCGCCGTTCCGACCCACGCTGCCCGGCACCGACCGCTACGTCGACGAGCTGAGGGCGTAGAGCGCGGCCGCGTTCGCGGAGAGGATGCGCTGCTGCTCGTCGTCGGGCAGCGGCGCGATGGTGGCGCGGAGCTCGTCGAGCGCGCCGGGGAACGTGGAATCGGCGTGCGGGTAGTCCGAACCCCACACGATGCGGTCGGCGCCGACGAACGGCGTCAACGCCGCGAGCGTTGCTTCGTCGATCTCGAACGACACCCAGCACTGCCGCGCGAAGTACTCACTCGGGGTCAGGTGCATCCGCGGCGCGTACCCGGCGTACGAGTCGACCTGGTGATCGAGGCGCGCCAGCCAGTACGGCACCCAACCACCGCCGGCCTCGAGGAAGACGACCCGCAGCGCGGGGTGACGATCGAGCACCCCTTCGGCGATGAGCTGCGCGCACGCGAACATCTGCTCGAAGCTGTGCGACACCGCGTGCATCACCAGGAAGTTGCTCGGCCGACGGTCCCAGCCCAGTGGTGGCACCGCGGGTTGGAAGCCCTCGTGCACGCCGACCGCCATCCCGAGCTCCTCGGCCGCGGCCCAGAACGGCTCGTAGTCGTCGTCGACGATCGAACGGCCGAGGCACGGGTTCGGGCGCACGAACGCCGCGACGAATCCCAGCTCGTCGTGGGCACGGCGAAGCTCGTGCACGGCGTCGTGGGGCGACTGGAACGGCACCATGGCCGCGCCGTGGAGGCGGTCGGGCGCGGCCGCGCAGTAGCTCGCGAGCCAGTCGTTGTACGCGCGAGCGATCGGTGCCGCGGCCGCGACATCGCTGATGCCCCAGAAGCCGAGACCGATGGTGGGGTAGAGGACGGCGACGTCGATCCCCTCCGCGTCCATGTCGACGAGGCGCGCCGTCGGCTCGAACGCGCCGGCGATCGCCTGCTCGAGCGGGTACGGCTCCGTCGAACCGGTGCTCACGTCGGTCCCCGGCGTCCCCATCTGGCCGAGCTTGGCCACGAACACGTCGTCGTCGCCGACGATCACATGGTCGAGACCGCGCGCGTCGGTCTCGATGCGGGGACGGATCGACCGGTCGAGATCGGCCCACGCGGCACGGGGTTCGAGCACGTGGCCGTCGGCGTCGATCACCGGGTGCGGTCGCATGGGGGCGAGGCTGCTCGCCCTCGTACGTCGGCGTCAATTCACGAGCGGAGCGGGTGCAAGACTGCGCGTTCGATGGCCGCCGATCTCCCGCAGCCGCCCGAACCGCTGGTCGACCGCGTGCGGGAGCTCTGCGCAGGCCTTCCCGACGCGCGGGAGCACGAGGCGTGGACGGGCACGAGCTGGCGGATCGGGAGCACGACCTTCGCGCACGTCGTGCAGATCACCGGCGGTCGGCCACCTGCCTACGCGAAGGCCTTCGCCACCGACGGTCCCGCGACGGTGTTGACGTTCCAGGCTCCGCCCGAGGATCTCGATGCGCTGCGCGCGACGGGGCATCCGTACCACCGTCCGCCGTGGCGCCCCGGCATCGTCGGGGTCGTGCTCGACGACGCGACCGACTGGTCCGATCTCGCGGCGCGCGTCGAGGACAGCTTCCGGGAGTGCGGCGGCCACCTGGCCTGAGGAGGTTCTCCGCCGTGCTCGCGGCTGAACCGGTCAGCGCACGCGGACGACGATCCGGCCGACGGTGCGCCGCTGCTCCATGGCGTCGAGGGCCTGCGGGAGCTCCTCGAACGGCACGTCGAGTCCCACCAGGGGTTTGACCGCGCCCGACGCCACGAGTCCGAGCACCTGGTCGTGCAGGGCCAGGGCATCAGCGCGCGACAGGAAGTTGGAGCCCACGGCCGCCTTCACCGCCAAGGGGTCGTCGACGTACGCGAGGCACACGCCGACGAGCGAGAAGTTCCCGAACAGGATCGGGCGCGGCACCATGCCCTCGTCCTCGGCTTCGATGCCCGACGCGAACCCGGCGAGCACGTGCCGACCGCCGAACGCCATGCACCCGAAGGTGCGCACCGTGATGTCGCCGCCGATGGTGTCGAACGCGACCTCGACGCCGCGCCCACCGGTCGCCTCCAGCGTGGCGTCGACGAAGTCGGTGGCGCTGGTGTCGACCGCGACGTCGGCGCCGAGCTGCGCGCAGAAGTGCGCCTTCTCCGCGGAGCTGGCCAACGCGATCACGCGCGCGCCCGCCGCCTTGGCCAACTGCACGGCCGCGGAGCCGACTCCGCCCGCGGCCGCGTGGATCAGGACCGTCTCGCCTGCGCTCACGCCCGCCCGCACGTACAGCGAGAGGGCGGCGAGGTGGAACGGCATCAGGATGGCGGCTGCGTCGGGCAGCGGGATGTCGGCCGGCATCGGGAACGTCATCGACGCCGGCGCGACGGAGTACTCGGCATAGCCGCCGAACGCGCCGCTCGGGATGGCCACGACGCGCGTGCCGACCAGCGAGGCGTCGGCACCCTCGCCCACCGCTTCGACGGTCCCGACCGCCTCCATGCCGGGGATGTAGGGCGCGGGGACGGGCACGGTGGCGTACCGGCCGTGGATGCCGTCGATGTCGTTGAAGTTGAGCGTCACCGCGTCGGCGCGCACGAGCACCTCGCCCGCGCCGGGCACCGGAACGTCGACGTCTTCGAGTCGGAGCACGTCGCGCGGGGCGCCGTGCTCGACCGCTCGCCAGGCGCGCACCGAGTCAGGCGGCGGTGCCGAGTGCGAGGGGGAGGTTCGAGAGGCCGCGCACGTTGCTGGAGTACGCCCGCTTCATGGGCTGGCGCAGCTCGTAGTTCGGGTAGCGCTTGAGCAGCTCCTCGAACGCGATGCGCGTCTCGAGTCGGGCCAACGCGGCGCCGACGCAGAGGTGGATGCCGAAGCCGAGCCCGACGTGTCGCTCGATCTCGCGGTGGATGTCGAAGTACTCGGGGTTGGCGAAGGCGCGCTCGTCGTGGTTGGCGGCACCGGTGATCAGCACCACCCGTGAGTCGGCCGGGATCGTGACGCCGTGCAGGGTGACGTCCTGCTCGACCCAGCGACCCTGGTAGTGCGACGGCGGGTCCCAGCGCAGCATCTCCTCGACCGCGTTCGGGATCAGCGAGGGGTCGGCGACGAGCTCGGCGCGTTGGTCGGGGTACCAGTCGAGCGCCACCACGCCGTTGGCGATCAGCTTGGCCGTCGTCTCGTGGCCGGCGATCGTGAGCTCGAGGAGCCGGTACGCGACCTGTTCGTGCGTCAGCGCCACCTCGTTGCCGTCGTCGTCCCGGACCTTCGTCGTGAGGAGCAGCGACGCGATGTCGTCGCCCAGGTCGCGTGACTTCTCGTCGACGATCTTCATGAGCAGGACCATGATGGCGCCCATCGCCTGTTGCGTCGCGTCGGTGATGTTGCCCTGATCGTCGGCGTCGGTGCGGTCGAGGATGGCGTCGGAGTAGTGACGGAGCTCCTCGCGGGTCTCCATCGGGAGCCCGAGCATCTCGGCGATCACCATCATCGGCAGGTGCGTGGAGAACTCGGCGACGATGTCGATCTCGCCCCGGTCGCGCGCGTCGTCGAGCACGCCAGCGGCGATGTCGCGCACCTTGGGCTCGAGATCGGAGATCGCCCGGGGCGTGAACAGCCGCGAGACGAGCTTGCGGTGCCATCCGTGGCTCGGTTCGTCGCGCCCGATGAGGGTGTCGTTGTGCTGGTCGTAGCCCTCGATGGTCACGCCGTGGCCGGAGACGAACGTGCCGGGGTCGAGGTGCGCGCCCAGGACGTCGTCGAAGCGTGACAGCGCCCAGAAGCCGATCTCCTCGTTGTGGTACACCGGCGCCTCGTCGCGCAGCCACTGGTACACCGGATACGGGTTCGTCTGCGTCTCGCGAGCGAACGGGTTGTACTCCACCGTGCGATCCCCCTGAGGTGTGCGCGCCGACCGGCGTCGCCTCACCGTACGCCAGGTGGCCGGGCGGTGCCCACGATCCGTTCAGCCGTGCTCGAGCCAGTCGTCGATCGAGCGCAACGCGGCCGTCTTGAAGGCTTCGGGCGCGCCGGAGCCCGAGATCGACGCGCGCGCGACCGCGGCGAGGGCCGCGTCGTCGAGGCCCATGTCGGCCCGCGCGACCTCGTACTCGTGGAGCAGCACCGGGCCGAAGAGCAGCGGATCGTCGCCGTTGAGGCTGCACTGGATGCCGGCGGCGAGCAGCTCCGGCAGCGGGTGCTCGCCGTACGACGGGTACACCGACAGTAGGAGGTTCGACGTCGGGCACACGTCGAGCACGATGTCGGAGTCGGCGAGGCGCTTGACGAGCTCGGGGTCCTCGACGGCCCGCACCCCGTGCTGCAGGCGGTTGGGCTGCAGGGTGTCGAGCGCGCCCCGGACCGACTCGGGACCGGCGAGCTCACCGGCGTGCGGCGCCGAGAGGAGCCCGGCGTCCTTGGCGATCGCGAACGCCTCGGCGTAGGGCTCGGGCGGACCGATCGCCTCGTCGTTGGCGAGCCCGAACGACACCACGCCCGCGTCGGCCCGGGCGGCCGCGATCCGGGCCTGCTCCACCGCGATCACCGGGTCGACCGTGCGGTCGGCGGCCAGCATCAACCCGACGCCGACGCCGAGCTGTTCTCCCGCGGCGTGGAGCGACTCGAGGACCATGTCGACGATCTCTTCGTCCTCGCCGAAGCGGTCGCGATGATGCGGCGCGTAGAACGAGAACTCCACCCACACCGCGCCGTCGAGGACGCTGTCCTCGACCACTTCGTACACGAGGCGCGCGAAGTGGTCGGGCGTGACCAGGACCTGGCACGCGGCGAGGTAGGTGTCGGCGAACGCGGTGAACGAGCCGTAGCCGCGGATCTCGGGGACGGGGATGCCCGCGTCGTCGGCGAGCTCGGCCAGCGTCGCCGGTCGCATCGAGCCCTCCAAGTGGAGGTGGAGGTGCCCCTTGGGCAGTGCGCGCAGATCGCGCCGGTCGGAGTTCGCCATCCCTGCATCGTCGCGCACCCCGGTTGTCCTGTTCGCGCACTCGCGTCGCTCACGTCGCCGACGTCAGCTCCTCGGCGCAAGATAGGGTCCCGCGACCCCGGTCAGGAGCAGGTGCACATGGTCAGGCGCGTTCTCTCGTTCGTCACGACGTTCGTGCTCGCGGGCGCGACCGCGGTCGTCATCGCAGCGCCCGCGCGCGCTGCGACGGTCACGACCGAGGCCGAGCTGCGCGCCTCGTTCGCTGCCGACACGACGGTCGACCTCGGCGCCGACATCACGCTCACCGACTGCACCGGCAACGGCGCGGTGCTGCGTCCGGTCACGAACACCGATCCAGTCACGCTCGACGGTCACGGCTTCTCCATCACGCAGACCTGCGCGAGCAGCGTCATCCTCCAGAACTCCACCGCGACCCTCACGGTCCGCAACCTGACCGTGACCGGAGGGCACACCGTCGAGGGCGGCGGTGGGGTGTCGGCCCAGGGCGACCTGACCATCGAGGACTCCGTGCTCACCGGCAACCGCGCCGACCTCCGGGGTGGTGGCGCCGCCGCCAACGGCGCACTGGTGGTCCGCCGGTCGTCGGTCGTCGGCAACGCCACCGCGTTGGGCGGCGGCGGGCTCGCGGGTGTCCTGGACATCACCGTCGTCGATTCGAACGTGTCCGAGAACGTCAACGGCGGGATCGCCACCGGCCCGGCCGAGAACGCGCAGCTCACCGTCATCAACTCGACCGTGCACCACAACACCGAGGGCGGCCTCGGAGGTGGCATCTTCAGCGGCGGCAACGCCACGCTGGTCTACGCGACCATCACCGACAACGAGGTGTCGTCCGCGTTCTCGAACGTCGACGTCAACGGCACGCTCTCGAGCTTCGGTTCGGTGGTCACCGGCCACCAGGGCAACGACGCGAACTGCCTCGTCGGGGTCGCGGGCGGATCGCTCGGCTACAACTTCAGCGACGACGCCTCGTGCAAGTTCACCGCGCCGACCGATCGCATGGACGCCGGCAACCCGCTGCTCGGACCGCTCGCGCCGAACGGCGGTCCCACCCAGTCGCAGCTGCCACAAGCCGGGAGCCCGCTGGTCGACGCCATCCCGGCTGCCGCGTGCCCGTCCGACGTGACCACCGATCAGCGCGGCGTCGCGCGCCCGCAAGGCGGCTTCTGCGACATCGGTGCCGTCGAGGTGGAGGTCGTCACGCCCGTCCCCGTCGCCCCGGTCGTGACGCCGCTCGTGGTGACGCCGCGCTTCACCGGCTGACACTCCGGGTCTAGCGGCGGGCGTTCTTGACGAAGTCGTCGAGCCCGTGGTCGGGCTCGAGCCTGGCCCCGCCGTACCAGCTCCCACGTACGTGGCGGCGGATCGCGCCTTCGCCGTCGTCGGTGGCGCGCGCCGCGCCGTGCCAGAGGTCGGAGTGGTGGAGGAGCACGTCGCCCCGGTCGCAGTAGAGGGCGAGCTCGCCGGGGACGTGCTCGAACCCGAGCGGCATCTCGTCGGTGCCGCCGTGGTGCGAACCCGGCAGCACGCGGAGGAACCCGTTGCGCGGCGACGTGCCGTCGACGTGGATGGTGAACGCGACCGACGGCCAGATGTCGAGGTGCGGGCCCGACTGGAAGTCGGAGTGCCAACCGATGCGCGAGTAGCCGGACTGCTCACCCGGACGGGCGTCCTGGTAGACCACGCCGAAGCGGTCGTCCTCGAGCAGCCACCGATCCGGTCCGAGCAGGCGCGTCACCGCGTCGACGATCACAGGATGCATCGACGCCGCGCGTGCGATCGTCGACACCTCGGTGAGATGGCACACGTAGTGGGCGAAGGGCGCGCCGTCGATCACCGCGTCCGGATCGTCGAGGATCACGGTCCCGCACTCGGGCGGCAGCTCTCCCGCGAGCAGCCGTTGCTGCTGCCGTTGCAGCTCGACCTCGAGCTCCTGCAGCTGCTCCTCGGTGTACAGGCCGCGCATGATCGCGAACCCGTGCTCCTCGAAGAACTCGTCGAGCCCCGGGAATTCGGGCGCGGTGAACACCCCGACCTCACGAGCGAGAGGGCTGCGCGCCGTGCTCACCGTCTCACCGTAGGCGGAAGCCGCGCGGTGGTCAGACGGCGGCGCGGGTCTGCGTGAAGACCTCGACGCGACGGATGCGTCCGTCGGTCGTCAGCTCGAACGTCAGGCACTCGGGCGTGCGCAACGGGGTGCCGTCGACCTCGACCGTCTCGGAGAGCTCGGCGAACGCGAGGTCTCCGGCGTAGGTGACGCGGGTGACGTCCATCGAATACCCCGGCAACGTGGGCATGAGGTCCGACAGGAACGCCACGTACTCGGCCTTGGTCGGCTTCACGTCGCCGAACGGACCGACGCGCGTGAAGCCCTCGTCGGCGAGGCAACCGGCGAACGTGTCCCAGTCGCCGGCGACCAGCGCGTCCAGGTAGGTCTCGATCAGTCCTTGGCTCATGGCGCGGAGCCTACGCAGGGTGGAAATGGCGGCGCATCCCCGGACGGACGGGTGCGACCATGGGATCCATGGACCACGCGCTCTGGCCCTTCGCCGCCCTGCGCATCACGACGCCCGAGCTCGAGCTGAGGTATCCCGACGACGACGATCTCGTGGCCCTCGCGCACCTGGCCGCCCAGGGCATCCACGATCCCTCGAACATGCCGTTCTTCGTCCCGTGGACGCGCGCCGAGTCCCCCGAGCTGGAGCGCAACGTCCTGCAACACGGCTGGGGTCGCCGCGCGTCGCTCACCCGTGACGACTGGTCGTTGCCCTTCGCCGTCTGCGTCGACGGCGAGCGCGTCGGCGTGCAGGACGTCTTCGCCAAGCACTTCGCGGTCCGCCGCACGGTCGAGACCGGATCGTGGTTGGCGCAGCGGGTGCAGGGCCGCGGCATCGGCACCGAGATGCGCGCGGCCGCGCTCCACTTCGCGTTCGCCGGGCTGGGCGCCGAAGAGGCGCTCAGCGGGTCGTTCGTCGACAACCCGGCGTCGGCCGCCGTGAGCTCGCACCACGGCTACGAGCCGAACGGTGCTGAGATCTGCGAGCGCGAGGGTGAACCGGCGCGCCTGCAGCGCTGGGTGCTGACGCGTGCGAAGTGGACGCCGAGCCGGCGCGACGACATCACGATCCACGGACTCGACGCCTGTCGGCCCCTCCTCGCCGAGTAGGCGCCCGCGAGTTGCCGCTTCATACCATCGTGATTACGGTGTAATCCCCATGGGGGAGCAGCGATGAGGGCGTGGCAGGTCCACGCGGCGGGGGAGCCGTCCGAGGTCCTCCACCTGGTGGAGCGCGACGTGCCCGAGCCGGGTCCGGGCGAGGTCCGGATCCGGGTCACCGCGGCCGGCCTCGGGCTGCCCGACGTGTTCATGTGCCGGGGCACCTACCCGTTGACGCCGTCGCTCCCGTTCACCAACGGGCAGGAGGCGACCGGCATCGTCACCGCGGTGGGCGAGGGCGTCGAGCGCATCGCACTCGGCGACCACATCATGTGCGTCACGTCGTTCATCGGCGGCAACGGCTCGTTCGCCGAGGAGTGCCTCACGTTCGCCGACGGCGCGTTCGCGGTCCCGGAAGGACTCACGGCGGCCGAAGCCGCGGGGTTCTGGATCCCGCACCTCACGGGCTGGATCGGCCTCGTCGACCGAGGCCGCATCGCGGCCGGCGACGAGCTGGTCGTGCTCGGTGGCGCGGGTGGGAGCGGCATCGCCGCGGTGCAGCTCGGCAAGGCGCTCGGTGCGCGCGTCGTCGCCGTCGTGAGCGACGACGAGAAGGCCGAGTTCTGCCGGGGCCTCGGTGCCGACGCGACGGTGAACCACCGCGATGGTCCCGTCGCGCCCCGACTGCGCGAGCTGACCGGAGGTCGCGGCGTCGACCTCGTGTACGACCCGGTGGGAGGGGAGCTCGCCGAGGACGTGGCCGGCGCGCTGACGCGCCACGGTCGGCTGCTCGCGGTCGGGTTCGCGAGCGGGCGGTGGCCGGTGTTCGACACGCACGAGCTCGTGGTGACCAACCGGTCGCTGATCGGCGTGTTCGCCGGTGGGTACTCGCGCGACGAGCTCGACGACATCCACGCGCACCTGGCCGCGCTCGTGCGCGACGGCAGGTTGCGCAACGCGGTGACCGATCAGGTGGCGTTCGACGACCTGCCGCGGGCGTTGCAGCGCATGGCCGACCGCGGCGTCGTCGGCAAGCTCGTGATGGTCCCGTGACCAACCCCTCGCTCGACGCCACGGGGAAGGTCGTCGTCGTCACGGGGGGGAGCAAGGGCCTCGGCCGGGCCATGGCCCTCGGGTTCGCGGAGGCGGGCGCCGACGTCGTCGTGGCGAGCCGCAAGCTCGAGCCGTGCGAGAAGGTGGCCGACGAGGTGCGCGCCCTCGGCCGGCGGGCCCTGCCGGTGAGCTGTCACGTCGGCGACTGGGACCAGTGCGGCGCGCTCGTCGACGCCAGCGTCGCCGAGTTCGGGCGCATCGACGTGCTCGTCAACAACGCCGGGATCGCGCCGGTCCCGCCGTCGTTGCTCGCGGTGACGCCCGAGCTGTTCGACAAGACCATCGCGGTGAACCTGAAGGGCCCGCTGCGTCTCACCGCGCTCGCGACCGAGCACATGCCCCGCGGCGGTGCGGTGATCAACGTGAGCTCGAAGGCGTCGCTGCACCCGTCGTCGTTCACGGTCGTGTACGCCGCGGCCAAGGCGGGGCTCAACGCGCTCACGCGCGCGTCGGCCGAGGAGTACGGCCCGCGCGGCATCCGCGTCAACGCCATCGTGTGCGGCACGTTCCACACCGACAGCTTCCACTCGTCGGCGCCCACCGAGGAGCTCCAGGCGCAGATGGCGTCGGGCACCGCGCTCGGGCGCGTCGCCGGTGCCGACGAGATCGTGGGGACCGCGCTCTACCTGGCGAGCGACGCGTCGTCGTACCTGACCGGCGAGCTCATCACGCTCGACGGCGGCTGACCGAGGAGAGGACATGACCGAGGGAGCGATCGGACCGGGCAAGGTGGCGGTCGTCACCGGCGCCGCGAGTGGCATCGGCCGCGCGTTGGCGGAGACGTTCGCACGCGAGGGCTCCGCGGTCGTGATCGCCGACCGCGACACCGACCACGCCGAGGCCGTCGCCGCCGGCGTCCGCGACCGCGGCGGCGACGCGCTCGCGGTGACCGTCGACGTGTCCGACGTCGACGCGGTCGACGGCCTGGCGGCGACCACCGTCGACCGCTTCGGACGCGTCGACGTGCTCTGCAACAACGCCGGCGTCTCGACCTTCAACCTGATGCGGGACCAGACGCTCGAGGAATGGAAGTGGGTCTTCGAGGTCAACTTCTGGGGTGTCGTGCACGGACTGCGCGCGTTCCTCCCGATCATGCGCGAGCAGGGGACCCCGGGTCACGTCGTGAACACCGCGTCGATCGGCGGACTGCTCACCGGTGCCGCGGTCATCGGGCCCTACTGCGCCACCAAGGCCGCGGTCGTCTCGGTCTCGGAGACGCTCGCCCAGGAGCTCGCCATCGACGAGACGCCGATCGGCGTGAGCGTGCTGTGCCCGAGCTCGGTCGACACGAGGATGATGGAGTCCGACCGCACCCGGCCCGCTGCCCTCGGCGTCGAGCAGCGCACCGAGATGGCGGAGGCGTGGCACGGCGCGATCAAGGACGGCCTGACCGGCCCGACCGGACAACCTCCGTCGCAGGTCGCCGAGCGCGTCCTGCAGGCGATCCGCAACGACGAGTTCTGGATCATCACCCACGACGACCTGCTCCCGACGGTCCGCGCGCGGAGCGAAGGCATGCTCGCCGCGTTCCCGGGCCAGGACGCCTGATGGCCTGGGACTTCGAGACCGAGCCCGAGTTCGAGGCGCAGCTCCAGTGGATGCGCGAGTTCATCGACTCGGAGCTGATCCCGCTCGAGCCGATCTTCCGCGAGCTCGCGCCCGCCGAGTGGGCACCGGTGAAGGCGTACCTGCAGGGCAAGGTGAAGGAGCGCGGCCTGTGGGCGGCGTTCCTCGACCCGAAGCTCGGTGGTCCCGGCTTCGGGCAGCTGAAGCTGGCGCTGATGTCGGAGATCATCGGCCGCTGCATGATGTCGATGACGATCTTCGGCGTGCAGGCGCCCGACAGCGGCAACATGGAGCTGCTCGCGCACGGCGCCACCGACGAGCAGAAGGAGCGCTGGCTCTGGCCCAACCTGCGCGGTGAGATCTCGAGCGCGTTCGCGCTCACCGAGCCGTTCCTCGCCGGGTCCGATCCGACCGTCATCGGCACCACGGCGACGCGCGACGGCGACGAATGGGTGATCGAGGGCCACAAGTGGTTCATCACCAACGCGTCGGTCGCCGACATCACGCTGGTCGTCGCCGAGACCAATCCGGAAGGCCGGCCGCACAAGCACGCGTCGATCCTGATCGTCCCCGCCGGCACGCCGGGCATGGAGATCGTGCGCGACATCGGCACCATGGCGCACCCCGAGGTGCACGAGGCCCGCACCGGCAACCACGCCGAGCTGCGCTTCCGCAACTGCCGGGTACCGCTCGACCACATGATCGGCGCGCCGGGCGACGGCTTCGTCCTCGCGCAGCAGCGGCTCGGCGGTGGACGCATCCACCACGCGATGCGGTGGCTGGGCCAGGCGCAGCGATCGCTCGACATCATGTGCGAGCGCGCGGTGTCGCGCCGCTCGCACGGCAAGCTGCTCGCGCAGCACCAGATGGTCCAGGACTACGTCGCGCTGTCGCACACCGAGATCCAGGCCGCCCGGCTGCTCACGTTCCAGACCGCGTGGAAGATGGACAAGTACGGCGCCAGCCGGGTCCGCGCCGAGCTGGGCATGATCAAGGCCCACGTGTCGAAGGTCGTGCTCGGCGTGCTCGACCGCACCATCCAGGTGTGCGGCGCGCTCGGGTACTCCAGCGACCTCCCGGTGGAGGAGTGGTACCGCACCACGCGCTTCGGCCCCATCGGCGACGGCCCCGACGAGCTCCACAAGTCGGTGCTGGCCCGCACGGTGCTGAAGGACTACACGCCGGTCGAGGGCTGGCCCACCGAGCACCTGCCGAGCCGGCGCCCGGCGGCCGAGGCGAAGTGGCGCGAGCTGCAGGCCGCGGCCGGGGTCGCGTGACCGTGGTGCGGGCCGTCTTCTTCGACTTCGCCGACACGCTGTTCAGCTCACGCGACCTGCGTGACGCGCATCTCGCCCAGCTGCGCGCGGTCGCGGAGACGGTCGGCGTGCAGCCGACCGATCAGGAGCTGCGGGCGGCGTACCGGCAGGGGATGGGCGTCGGCTACCGGGCCGTCGCCACCCGCCCCGCGTATCTGCACCGCGAGCTGTTCGCCCGTTCGTACGCGGCGATGGCGGAGGCGCTGGGCGGCACGATCGACGCCGCCGCCTGCGATGCGCTCGTCGACCGGCAGTACGCGGCGACGATCGAGGCCGCCCGTCTGCGTCCCGACTGCCTCGACACGCTCCACGCGTTGCGGGCGCGCGATCTGCGCGTGCAGATCGTGTCGAACATCGACGACGAGCAGCTCGACGGTCTCGTCGAGCACCTGGGCCTCGACGCGGTGGTCGACACCTGGACGAGCTCCGAGTCGGCCCAGTCGTGCAAGCCCGACGCGCGGATCTACCAGGTCGCGCTGGCGGCGGCGGGATGCGACGCCGGCGACGTGCTGTTCGTGGGCGACACCGTCGAACATGACGTCGTCGGTCCGCGCTCGCAGGGGATGCGCACCGCCTTGCTCGTCGCCGACGACCGCACCGACACCGCGGACGGTGGTGCCGACTACGTGATCGAGTGCTTGGGCGACGTCGTCGAGCTCATCGACCGAGAGCTCGTGCGGTGACTGCCGCCACGCTGCGCGAGTACCTCGACGCGCGCCTGGGCGACTCGGTCGACCTGACCGTCGAACCCATGGCCGGTGGTGGCTCGTGCGACGTGTACGCGCTGTCGCGAGGCGACGACCGGTGGGTGCTGCGCCAGGCCCCGCCGCACCGCAGCTCGGCGACCGCGCACGACGTGCTGCGCGAGTTCCGGTTCCTCGACGCGATCAAGGATCAACCCGTGCGCATCGCCCGTCCGGTGCTCGCGTGCGACGACCCCGAGGTGTTCGGTGCGCCGTTCTACGTGATGGCCCGGATCGACGGCGTGCCGGTGCGCAGCAACATCCCCGAGGCGTGGACGGCGCGACCGCACGAGCAGCCGCGCGCGTTGGAGGAGCTGGTCGACGCGCTCGGGGCCATCCACGCCGTCGACTGGGAGGCGTGCGGGCTGGGCGAGTACGCCCACACCGGCCCGTACCTCGAACGGCAGATCACGCGGTGGCTGTCACAGCTGGAGTCGTACGGCGGGCGTGAGCTGCCCGCCGCCGAGCGCGTGGGCGAGTGGCTGGCCGACACGCCGCCCCCCGACCAGGCGCCGGCGCTCGCGCACGGTGACTACAAGCTCGACAACGTGCTGTTCGCGGAGAGCGCGCCGCCCGAGCTGCTCGCGGTCGTCGACTGGGAGATGGCGTCGATCGGTGATCCGCTGGTCGACCTGGCGTGGGCGATGATCTTCCATCCCGGTCCCGAGGGGACCATGCCGCTCGGTGTCGCGTCCGCGCCGGCGTTCGAGCGGTCGGTGCTGCCGAGCGCGGCCGAGCTCGTCACCCGCTACGGCGACCGCTCCGGGCGCGACGTCTCGCGCATCGACTGGTACGACGTCTTCTCGCGATGGAAGCTGGCGATCGTCCTGGAGGGCAGCTACGCCAAGTTCCTGCGCGGCGAGTCGAAGAAGCCGGTGCACGAGTTCTTCGGGCGCCAGGCCGACGCGCTCCTCGCCAGCGCGATGACGCTGGTGGAGGCGGCGGGCCGATGACGACCTCGGGTGAGTTCGAGCTCGACGCCGACGAGATCGTGGCGGCGGCGATCGCAGTGCTGCAGGAGCGCGGGCTCGACGCGGTGAGCATGCGCAACGTCGCCGATCGCCTCGGCGTCTCGCCCATGCCCCTCTACACGCGGGTCGGGAACAAGGCTGCGCTCCTCGACGCCGTCGCCGATCACCTGCTGCTCGACCTCGCGCCCGAGCCTGCCGTCGACGAACCCTGGTCGCAGTACGCCGAGCGGTGGTGCCGGGCGCTGCGCGACCGGCTCAAGCTCACCCCCGACAGCCGCCTCTACCTGGGCGCGGCGCGCGAGCCCTACGTCGAGGCCTCACGACCGCTCGTCGCCGCGCTGCGCGACGGCGGTCTGTCGGCCGACGCCGCGGTGCAGGCCTGCCGGCTCCTGATGTGGGCGACGGTCGGGTTCGTGGCGATGGAGCAGGGATCGAGCGCACCGACCACCGGTGGGCGCCGGGGACGGTTGTCGGGCAGCGACCCGGGGGGTGTCACGCCGGAGGAGGCCGACGAGCTGTTCGATCTCCAGATCGGCATCCTCACCGCCGGGATCGTGCAGATGCACGGGCGGTAACGTCGAGCCATGACCGTCACCGATCTCGCCCCGCGCCGCCCCGTCACCGTGCACGGGGTGCTCGACGACCCCGAGCTGGCGTGGCGGCTCTGCGAGGCCAACGGTCCCTACCCGCACGTGCTCCTGTCGTTGCCCGAGTTCGCCGCCTCGCTCGAGGCCTACCGGGAAGCCGCGCGCAACGGCTCGCCCGACGCCGTCGGGGTGATGGTCGACGGCGAGCTGATGACGATGCCGATCTACCGGGGTGACTGGGTGTCGTCGCGGTCGGTGCACATCGACGGTGTCGACTCCGTGCTCCACAACGAGCGCCTGATCGAGGCCGCGCAGCAGGTGTTCGACGCCGAGGTGGTGCGCCCGCTCATCGTGTTCTCGAACCTCACCGCGCCGATGCCGCAGAACCGCAAGCACACCGACGTCCCGACGTTCCGGGGCGTCGAGCGCTCGCAGTACCCGGCCTGGGTCGTGCAGGGGATGGCGACGTCGGCGCTGTTCGAGCGCTGGCGGGTGAAGGTCGCCACCGCGGTCGCGTGGTACTACGACGGTCCCAACGGTGGGTTCAGCTACTGGCCCGACGGCGGTGCCCGACCCGAGGTCACCATCGAACCGCCGTCGAACACCGCGGTCGTCGGTGACAACGACTTCATGTACCACCGCGTCGAAGCGGTGGGTGATGGTCGCTTCGCGATGGTGCCGATCGACTCGAAGCTGTCGTTCGACGACGCGTCGTCGCGCTGGCGCATCACCAAGGGCGAGCGCGACTTCGGTGACTTCGGCCGCGACGACGTCCGCATCTCGATCTCGTGGAAGGCCGAGTGCTTCCACGACGCCGAGGAAGCGCGCGTGTTCGACGAGCACCTCGACGACCTCACCTTCGACCAGGTCGTCGGCATCTGGCGCGCCGACTGCGACGCTCGCGGGATCGCCCTCCCCGACGTCGCCGACCCCCTCCACGACCGCACCTTCGAGGCCGCGATCGCCCAGGCCTACGCCGGCCCCCTCAGCACCGCCTGACCTTCACCGCGTCTCCGAGGTTGCGTCACCTGGCACGTCCAGTGGGTGCTCGAGCGACGCAACCTCGGGGTCAGAGGGCGAACTTGGGGGTGGTGAGGGGCAGCTCGAGGGACGTCGTGAGGCCGGCGGGGGCGTCGCAGACGTAGGGGATGGCGTTGACCAGGCGCATGGTGGTGGCGACCATGCCGTCGTCGCTGGCGGTCTCGGGCTTGCCGACGGTGAGCTCGCACGTGAGGTCGGGGTTGCCTTCGATCTCGATGCGGTAGGTGCCGTCGCGGCGCGCGGTCGGCCACTCCGGCGCGAGGTCGGACGCCATGCGGTTGATGTGCTCGATGACGATGGCGTCGCGCCCGTTGACGACGCCGATGGTCTCGAAGCGCACCGCGCCGACCGTGCCCGCGTCGATCGTGCCCGCGGCGACCTCGAGCGCGCGCGGCGTCACCACCTTCTCGTACGTCTCGCGGATCTCGTCGAGCTCGACGCCCAGGCGGTCGGCGATCATGCGCACCGGCGGGCCCCACGTCCCTGACTGCACGCCCGGCATCGCCATGATCGCCTGGTGCTCCATCGGCTTGCCGAAGCCGAACACCTCGAACATCACGAACGCGACGGGGTACTCGTCGTAGAGGAAGATCTCCTGCGTGCGCACCGAGCTCACCGTGTCGCTCATCGTCATGAGCGTGAGCGGCAGCTGGTCGCCCGCGAATCCCGGCTCGATGCCCGACGCGTACAGCGTCGCGTTGCCACGTGCCGCGGCCGCTTCGAGCTGCTCCCGCCACTCGGGCTGGTAGCCCGCCGGGTGCACGAGTCCGGGCGTCGACACCGTCACCACGTTGATGCCGGCCTCGAGCATGCGCACCATGTCCGGCACCGCGGCCGCATCCATCGCCTCGCCCGACGCCGAGTAGCACACGCAGTCGGGCGTGGCCGCGAGCAGCGCGTCGGCGTCGGTGGTGGCCGCGACACCGAGCGGGTCGATGCCGGCGAGCGTGCCGGCGTCGACGCCGTCCTTCTCCGCGCTGTGCACCCACACGCCGGCCAGCTCCAGGTCGGGCCGCCGCGCGATCGCCCGGATCGCCAGCTGTCCGACCCCGCCGGTCGACCACCCCACCACTCGGTACGTCATCGTTCCCCCTGTGTGATCAGGCGCGCGGCTCGGGCGGAAGCCCCAGCCCCACGTCGGCGATCGTCGTCCGTTGGATCTCGTTGGCTCCGACGCTCAGCGGCGGGTGGAGCCGCTCCACCACCTCGTAGGCGAACCACTCGGGGAGCGGGCCGCCGAACCATCCGGGTGCGGTGAGCGCGTCCACGCCGACCGCGTTCGCACCCGCGCGCCCGATGTGCTGCAGCAACTCGGTCACGCAGACCTTGCTCATCGCCCCGTCGGAGAACGACGGAGCACCTGCGTCCTGCAGCTCGAGCACGCGCTCGACCCGCCCGACCGCGGCGAACCAGTGCGTGACGAGCTCGGCGAGCTCCGTGCGCAACACCGGATCGGTGCTTCCGGCGCCGTGGTCGAGCAGCGCCTCGAGCGTGCGGGTCGCCCACCCGAGCCAGGCCACCCCGCTGCGCTCGGCCAGGAGCGCGCCGCTCATCTGCCGCCATCCCTCGCCGACCTGGCCGAGCAGCGCGTCGTCGTCGACGTGCGTGCCGTCGAAGCGGATGGTCGACAACGTCCACCGGTTCGCAGTCGGGACCCGCTGCACCTCGATCCCGGGCGTGCCCATGTCGATCAGGAACATCGACAGGCCGCGCTTGCCGCTCGACGCGGGATCGGTGCGCGCGATCGTGCAGCACCAGTCGGCCTTGTGGGCCCCGGTCACCAGGACCTTCTCGCCGTCGAGTACGAAGCCGCCGTCGTCCCGCGCGTGCCCGCTCGTCGCCACGTTGGAGAGATCGCTCCCGGCCCCCGCTTCGGTGTAGGCGATGCACGCGTTGATCGTGCCCGCGCACGCGGCGCGCACGATGGTGTCGCGCTGCGCGTCGGTGCCGAAGGTCGCGACGGTCGGCGCGACCAGCACCGCGGCGGTGTCGATGAGCGGCGCGTCGTGGTACGCCGCTTCGTAGCTCACCGCCGCTTGCCAGCTCGGTGGCTTGCCCCCGCCCCCGAGCTCGACGGGAAGGCTGATTCCGAGGAAGCCGGCCTCGCCCGCGGCGTGCAGCACCTCGCGCTCGAAGGCCTCGTCCCACCCGGTCAGGTCGGAGGAGTCGCGCGTGCCGCCGACGAGCGCGCGGTCGAGGAAGTCCCGCACCTCGACGCGGAACGCCTCGACCTCGGGATCGAACGTGAGGCCCGGTAGCCCGCGCACGGTTCCCCGGTCAGCTGCCGCGCGGCAGGCCGAGCCCGCGCTGGGCGACGAGGTTGCGCTGGATCTCGCTGGTGCCCCCGTAGATGGTGGTCACGGGGGCGAACCGGTAGCAGTACTCGTAGAACGCGCTCAGGTCGGAGACGTCGTGGGCCTGGACCAGGCCGTCGGGGCCGGCGACGTCGACGAGCCGGTTCGCGGAGCGCTGGAACGCCTCGGTCGCGAACAGCTTGCTCGCCGCACCCTCGATGCCCGGCAGCCGTCCCGACGCAGCCACCCACGCGGCACGGTTCGCCAACAGGTCGGTGACCTCGGTGTCGATGGCGAGGCGCGCCAACGCCTCACGACGGGCAGGCTGCTCGAGGAGCGGGCGGCCGTCGTCGTCGACCGCGTCGCGTGCGTGGGCTTCGGCGACCGCGAGCAGGCGCTCGGCGTCGCGCACCCCGCCCGCGACACCGCGCTCGAACGAGAGCGCGACCAGCATCACCTGCCAGCCACCGTCGATCTCGCCGACCCGCCACTCGTCACCCACGTGGACGCCGTCGTAGAACGTCATGTTGGTGCGCTTGCCCGACAGCGTGCGGATGGGTTGCAGCTCGAACCCGGGCGCCGACGTGGGGACGAGGAAGAACGTCAGCCCGCGGTGCTTGGGCACGTCGAGGTTCGTGCGGGTGAGGAGGAAGATCCACTCCGACTCCTCGGCGAGGCTCGTGAAGATCTTCTGTCCGTCGATGCGCCAGCCGTCGCCGTCGCGCACCGCGCGGGTCCGCGCCGCGGCGACGTCGGAGCCGGCATCGGGTTCGGAGTAGCCGAGCGCGATCAGCGACTCGCCGCTCAGCAGCTTCGGGAGGATCGCGCGCTGCTGCATCTCGTTGCCTGCGTGCGCGAGCACCGACGCGACCATCGTGCAGATGCTCATGCCGTCGTAGGGCGCGCCGGCGAGCTCGAGCTCGCGGAACAGGACCGCCAGCTCCTCGGGACCACGTCCACCGCCACCGAGCGCCTCGGGGAGCGCCTGGCGGATCCAGCCCTGCTCCGCCATCGCTCGGTGCAGCTCCCAGTCGTGCATGGTGCCGGTGTCGTGCGCATGCTGACGACGCTCGTCGGTGAAGACGCGCGCGAGAAGCGCGCGCACCTCGTCGCCGAACTGCTCGGCCGTCGGTGACGCGGTGAAGTCCATCGTCAGCTCGCCGCCCGGACCGGCCCGTAGCGCAGGTCGGCGAGGCGCGCATACTCGTGCGCCGGTTGGTCGAGCACGTTCGCCCAGCCCTTGGCACGCCGGTAGAAGAGCTGGATGTCGTACTCCTCCATGAAGCCGTAGCCGCCGTGGAAGTGCAGCGCGCGGTCGGAGGCGCGCTGCGCCTGCTCGGCGGAGAACAGGAAGGCCATCGCCCCGAGCTCGGCGGCGTCGTCGCGCGCGCGATCGTGCGCCCAGGCCGCCTTGCGGGCGAGCAGCTGCGCGCCGTCGAGCGCCACGCTCACGTCGGCGAGCGTGTGCTGCAGTGCCTGGAACGACCCGATGGGCACGCCGAACTGCTCGCGCTCGCTCACGTAGCGCACGCCCATCTCGAGCGCGCCGAGACCCAGCCCGACCAACGCCGCGGCGGTGAGGGCGCGCCACTCGTCGACGGCCTGCCGGTGCAGCTCCGCCGCCCGCTCTCCGGACGCGAGGACGCGCGCACCCGCGAGGTCGCGATCGGCCAGCGGTGCGGATGCGAGGTTCGGGATGTGCGCGCCCGGCTCGCCGTCGACCACGACGAGTTCGGTTCCGTCGAACGCAGCCACGGTCGTGGCCACCGCGCCTGCGGGCACCAATCGGGCGGCGCCGTCCCGCAACGGTCGCAGCGCGAGGGTCGCGATGCGTTCACCGTCGACGACCTCGGGCGGGAGGGCTCCCGCGCGCGCCAGGAGTCGAGCCGTGACCGCGTGCTCGATCAACGGCGCCGGCGCGAGGCGCCGTCCGAGGGCTTCGACCGCGAGCGCGAGGTCGAGCAGCGTGGCCCCCGCGCCGCCAGCGTCCTCGGGGACGGCCATGCCTGGCGCGCCCACGGCGACGAGTTGCTCCCACAGCTCGGGTGCGAACCCGACCGGCTCGTGGTCGCGCAGGTGGTCGAGGGGCACGGTCCGCTCGGCGAGGCCTCCGAACACGTCGACGATCGACTGCTGCTCGTCGGTCGGGTCGAGATCCACGAAGTTCGTATATTACATACCGATGCTCGAGCCGACCTCCCTGGCCCCGCACGCGGTCGCGCGCGGCGCGACCGTCACGCCGAACGCGATCGCCCTCGAGCACGTCGACGGCGGCGCCGTCACCTACGCCGACCTCGATCGTCGTGCGCGCGCCTGGGCGGCCGCGCTCGCGGATCGCGGTGTGGCCGAGGGAGACCACGTGGCCACAATGCTGCCGAACACCTTCGACGCGCACCTCACGATGTTGGCGCTGGCGTGGTTGCGCGTCGTCGAGGTGCCGCTCAACGTCGCGTTCACCGGTCGCATGCTCGCCTACTCGCTCGACCACGCCGACGTCACGACGCTCGTGGTCGCGCCCGAGTTCCGTGAGGCGGTGTCTGCGGTCGAGTCGGACGTGCCGAACGTCGCGCGCATCGTCGTGCTCGACGACCCGACGCGTGCCGAGCTCGATGCCGGCGAGCACGACGCGCGCGAGCTCGTCGGTCCGCAGTACCGCGACGTGCACTCACTGATGTTCACGTCGGGCACGACGGGACCGTCGAAGGCGGTCATCACGCCGTGGGCGGTGATGTACCAGTTCTGGTCATGGGTCCCCGACGACGCGCTCGTCTCCGGCGACGGCCTCTACTGCGCGATGCCGCTGTTCCACAACTCCGGCCGCTCCGCGTTCAACTACGCCATGGCGCGCAACGCGCGCTTCGTGATCCGTGATCGCTTCAGCGCGAGCGACTTCTGGTCCGACATCCGCGCGACCGGCTGCGTCACGGCCGCCCTGGTGGGGCCGATGACCGCGCTGCTGCACTCGGCACCGCCGAAGGACGACGACGCCGACACGCCGCTGCGCAACGCCATCCTCGGGCCGATGATCCCCGAGATCGACGACTTCGAGCGCCGATTCGGCGTGCGCGTCGCCACCGGCTACGGCCAGACCGAGACCGGCATGGCTGTCACCACCGGGTGGGACCACGGCCCCTGGGCGAATTGCGGTCGCGTTCGCGAGGACTACCCGTGGCCCGAGGTGCGCATCGCCGACGAGTTCGACGAGCCGGTGTCCGACGGGGAGGTGGGGGAGCTGCTCGTGCGGAGCGCGGAGCCGTGGGCGCTCAACGTCGGGTACCACAAGATGCCCGAGCAGACCGCGGCGGCGTGGCGCAACGGGTGGTTCCACACCGGTGATGCGTTCCGGCGTGACGCCGACGGCTGGTTCTACTTCGTCGACCGGCTGCGCGACACCATCCGCCGGCGCGGCGAGAACATCTCTTCGTTCGAGGTGGAGACGCTCGTCGCCGAGCACCCGTCGGTGCGGGAGTGCGCCGCGATCGGCGTGCCCGCGCCACTCGGCGAGGACGACGTGTTCGTCGCCGTGATCGTCGACGACGCCGCGACGTTCGCACCGGCCGAGCTCCTCGCGTTCCTCGAGCCGCGGATGCCGCGCTTCATGCTGCCGCGCTACGTGGAGGTCGTCGACGACCTGCCCCGCACCGAGGCGTCGATGCGGGTGCGGAAGCACGAGCTGCGCAACCGGGGCGTGACCGCCGCCACCTGGGACCGGGAGGCCGCTGGCTGACCGGGTTCCGGTGTGCGAACATGTGTTCGTGTCCGCCCCGCCCGCCGAGCCCGCCCCGCCCGCCGAGCCCGCCCCGCCCGCCCAGCCCGCCGAGCCCGTCGCCACCATCCTCCACGCCGACCTCGACGCCTTCTTCGCGTCGGTCGAGCAACGAGACGACCCCGCCCTGAGGGGCAAGCCCGTCATCGTCGGCCGTGGCGTCGTCATGGCCGCGAGCTACGAGGCCCGGGCCTGCGGCGTGCGCGGCGCGATGAACGGCCGCCAGGCACTCGCCCTGTGCCCCGACGCGATCGTCGTCCCGCCGCGCATGGACGCGTACTCCCAGGCGAGCACGGCGGTGTTCGCGGTCTTCCGCGACACCACGCCCCTGGTCGAGCCGCTCTCGATCGACGAGGCGTTCCTCGACGTCGGTGGCCTGGGCAAGGTCTCCGGTCCTCCGCCCGCCATCGCCGCCGCCCTGCGCGCGGCTGTACGCGAGCGAGTCGGCCTTCCCATCACGGTCGGCGTTGCCCGCACGAAGTTCCTGGCCAAGGTCGCGAGCCGCGTCGCCAAGCCCGACGGGCTCCTCGTCGTCCCGCCCGCGCGCGAGCTGGCGTTCCTGCACCCGCTCGACGTCGGCGCGCTCTGGGGCGTCGGCCCCAAGACCACCGCCAAGCTGCTCGAACGTGGCATCACGCGAGTCGGCGAGGTCGCGGCACTCGCGGAGGAGATCCTCGTCGCCATGCTCGGTCCCGCGTCGGGGCACCACCTCCACGCGCTCGCGCACAACCGTGATCCGCGTCCGGTCGACACCGGGCGGCGCCGACGCTCGATGGGCGCGCAACGCGCGCTGGGACGTGGCCGTCGCCCGCCGGAAGAGGTGCGGGCCATGCTCGACGGCCTGCTCGACGGGATCGCCCGGCGGCTGCGCACGGCGCGCGTCGTCGGCCACACCGTCGTGTTGCGCATCCGCTTCGACGACTTCACGCGGGTCACGCGGTCGTACACCCTTCCGACGCCGACCTCCGACACCGCGCCACTGCGCGACGCCGCCCTCCGCCTGCTCGACCACGCCCAGCCGCTGGTCGAAGCGCGCGGGCTCACGCTGGTCGGGATCTCGGTCGCGAACCTCAGCGACGCCGACGCGGTGCAGCTGCCACTCCCGTTCGACGGCGGCCACGGTCCTGCGCTCGACCTGGCCCTCGACGCGGTGCGAGAGCGCTTCGGCGGATCCGCCGTCGGTCGTGCCGCGTTGCTCGGCAAGGACCGGGGGTGGTCGATGCCGCTGCTGCCGGAGGATGCTTGACGTCGACCGGGTGGCGTCGCAAGATGCCGGTGGCGAGATCCACGCCGAACCTCCGACTGCGTCTCCCAGCGACGCATGCACCCGGGGGCAAAGGGGGCTCCAGTCCTCGGCTCGCTGTCCGGTTCGGCCGCGTCGGCCAGAGCAGCTGGGATGCCGGGGCGACGCGTGCAGAGGACCGATGACGGCGAACAAGCGTTTCAAGCGGCGCGTCCGGGCTCGCGCCCGGAAGACCGGCGAGTCGTACACCGCCGCGCTCGCGCACGTTCGTCACCGGCCGGAACAGGAGCACCCCGTGTCCGAGCACACCGAGCACACCGCGAACACCGCGCCCGTCATCGTCGTGACCGGGCCCCCCGGAGCCGGCAAGACGACGGTCAGCCACCTCGTCGCCGCTGCCTTCGACCGCAGCGTCCACCTGAAGGCGGACGACTTCATGGCCTCAGTCGTCAGCGGCTGGGTCGACCCGAACCTGCCCGAGGCTGCGGCCCAGCACGAGGCGGTCGGCGGCGCGATCGCGGTCAGCGCCATGGGCTTCGCCGGTGACGGCTACACGACCGTCGTCGACGGCTACCTCTTCCCCGACGGCGTCGCCGGCCTCGCTGCGGCCTGCACGTCACGTGGCCTCAGCTGTCACTACGCCGTGCTGACGGCCGACCTCGACACGTGCTGGTCACGCGCGAGCGCGCGCGGCGAGGGTCGGTGGCCGCTCGAGCGCGAGCCCTTCGTCGCGCTGCACGCGCGCTACCGCGATCTCGCGGTCCCCGCGCGCCACGTCGTCGACGCGACCCCTGCCGCCGAGTCCGTGCGCGACTCCGTGATCGCGGCCTACGAGGGCGACCGCCTCGTGGTCTAGGCCTCGGCGCGGTGGGGGAGCTTCCAGTTGGGGCGCGGGAAGTGGCACGTGTACCCGTTGGGGTACCGCTCGAGGTAGTCCTGGTGCTCGGGCTCGGCCTCCCAGAACGGGCCGGCCGCGGTGACCTCGGTGACCACCTTGCCCGGCCACAGCCCCGAGGCCTCCACGTCGGCGATGGTGTCCTCGGCGACGCGCTTCTGCTCGTCGGACGTGTAGTAGATCGCCGAGCGGTAGCTCGCGCCCATGTCGTTGCCCTGGCGGTTCAGCGTGGTCGGGTCGTGGATCTGGAAGAAGAACTCGAGCAGGTCGCGGAACGTGATCTGCTCGGGATCGAAGACGATCTCGATCGCCTCGGCGTGGTTGCCGTGGTTGCGGTACGTCGCATTGGGGTGGCCGTCGTCGCCGGTGTAGCCCACCCGCGTGCTGATCACCCCGGGGCGCTTGCGGATCAGGTCCTGCATGCCCCAGAAGCAGCCGCCGGCCAGGATCGCGGTCTCACGCAGCTCGCTCACGATGGTGCTCCTCTGCTGTCGGACGGTCAGGTGAACACGGTGCGGTGATCAGGTGTTCCCGGACCGAGCGTAGGCTGATCGCATGCCCGACGACGCCGACGACTTCGACCTCACCCCCGAGGTGGAAGCCGCGATCGAGGACGACGACGACCTGCTCGACGACGGCACCCGCCACTACGAGCAGGACCCGAACCACCTCGCGCAGTTCGGCCGCGACGCCGACGAGATCGAGCAGGACGAGGAGCTCGACCTCGACCAGACCGAGCTGACCGAGCTCGGGCTGGTGCTCGACGATCCGCACCAGCCCGAGCCCGAGTAGGCCTTCGCCCTCAGCGGCTCAGCGCAGGTCGAAGCGGTCGAGCTCCATCACCTTCACCCACGCGGCCACGAAGTCGCGCACGAACCGTGCCTCGCCGTCGCTCTCGGCGTAGACCTCGGCGAGCGCCCTGAGTTGCGAGTGCGCACCGAACACCAGATCGACCGCGGTGGCCGTCCACCGCACCTCGCCCGTCTCGCGGTCGCGTCCTTCGTACACCTCCTCCGACGACGCCGACGGCGTCCACACCGTCGCCATGTCGAGCAGGTTGGCGAAGAAGTCGTTCGACAGCGTGCCGGGCCGGTCGGTGAGCACGCCGAGCTGCGAGCCGCCGGTGTTCGCGCCGAGCGCCCGCAGACCGCCGACCAGCACGGTCATCTCGGGCGCGGTGAGCGTCAGGAGGTTGGCGCGATCCAGGAGCCGCTGCTCGGGCGGGAGCTTGTCGCCGGCGCGCACGCAGTTGCGGAACCCGTCGCCGATCGGCTCGAGCACCGCGAACGACTCGACGTCGGTCTGGTCCTGGGTGGCGTCGGTGCGACCGGGGGTGAACGGCACCGTCACGTCGTGCCCGGCGGCGCGGGCTGCCTGCTCGACCGCCGCGCCCCCGGCGAGGACGATCAGGTCGGCCAACGACACCTGCGTGCCACCGCTGGCGTTGAAGTCCTCCTGGATCCGTTCGAGGGTCGAGAGCACCTCGGCCAGCGCGGCCGGGTCGTTGGCCTCCCAGTCCTTCTGCGGCGCCAGCCGGATGCGGGCACCGTTCGCGCCGCCGCGCTTGTCGGTGCCGCGGAAGCTCGCGGCCGACGCCCACGCGGTGGTCACGAGCTGTGAGACCGACAACCCGGACTCGAGGACCTTCGCCTTCAGCGTCGCGACGTCCTGGTCGCCGATCGCCGCACCCGCGACCGCGGGGACCGGGTCCTGCCAGAGCTGCGGCTCCGCCACCCACGGACCGAGGTAGCGCGACAACGGACCCATGTCGCGGTGCAGCAGCTTGTACCAGGCCCTTGCGAACGCGTCGGCCAGCTCCTCCGGGTGCTCATGGAAGCGCTGGGAGATGGGTCCGTAGATCGGGTCGAAGCGCAGCGCGAGGTCGGTGGTGAGCATCATCGGCGCGTGCCGCTTCGACGCGTCGTGCGCGTCGGGCACGGTGCCCTGTGCCTCCGGGTTCTTCGGCGTCCACTGCTGCGCACCGGCCGGGCTGGTGGTGAGCTCCCAGTCGTACGCGTAGAGGTTGTCGAGGAACCCGTTGTCCCACTGCTTCGGGTCGTTGGTCCACGCGCCCTCGAGGCCGCTCGTCACGGCATCGATGCCGACACCCGTGCCCTGCGAGTTGTGCCAGCCGAGCCCCTGCGCGTGCACGGGACAGCCCTCGGGCTCGGGGCCGACGTAGTCGGCGCTGTTGGCGCCGTGGCACTTGCCGAAGGTGTGACCGCCGACGATCAGCGCGACCGTCTCCTCGTCGTTCATGGCCATGCGGGCGAAGGTCTCGCGGATGTCGTGGGCGGCGGCGAGCGGATCGGGGTTGCCGTTCGGTCCCTCGGGGTTCACGTAGATGAGCCCCATCTGCACCGCGCCCAGCGGGCCCGAGAGGTCACGCGTGCCGCTGTAGCGCTCGTCGCCCAGCCACGTGTCCTCGGGACCCCAGAAGATCTCCTCGGGCTCCCAGATGTCGGGCCGGCCGAAACCGAAGCCGAAGGTGGTGAAGCCCATGGACTCGAGCGCGACGTTGCCGGCGAACACGAGGAGGTCGGCCCAGGAGATCTGCTGGCCGTACTTCTTCTTCACCGGCCACAACAGCCGCCGTGCCTTGTCGAGGCTCGCGTTGTCGGGCCAGCTGTTGAGCGGCGCGAACCGCTGCGCGCCCTGCCCACCGCCACCGCGCCCGTCCTCGATGCGGTACGTGCCGGCGGCGTGCCACGACATGCGGATGAACAGCGGGCCGTAGTGCCCGTAGTCGGCGGGCCACCACTCCTGCGAGTCGGTCATCAGCGCGACGAGGTCCTGCTTCAGCGCGTCGACGTCGAGGCCGGCGAACTCGGCCCGGTAGTCGAAGTCGGCCCCGAGCGGGTTCGACGCGGGGGAGTGCTGGTGCAGCACGGAGAGGTCGAGCTGGTTCGGCCACCAGTCCTGGTTCGTCTGCGGGCGTTGCCCGTGAGGGGTGGGAGACGGGATGACGGGGTTCTCGCTCTCGCTGCCGCGTTCAGGCACGTCGATGCTCCTCTCGGTGGGGGACGGTTCAGGTCGCAGCTGTTGCGACGCACTCGGGGCATCGGCCCCAGTAGATGACCTCGGCTTCGTCGATCTCGAAGCCCGAGTCGTCGGCGGCGGTGAGGCACGGTGTGTCGCCGACCGCGCAGTCGACGTCGACCGTGCGACCGCACACGCGACAGATCACGTGGTGGTGGTTGTCGCCGGCGCGCGCCTCGTAGCGGGCGGGTGAGCCGGCCGGCTGGATGCGCCGCACCAAGCCCTTGTCGGTGAGCGCGGCGAGCGCGTCGTAGACCGCTTGCTTCGAGATCGCGCCGAGCTCGGCGGTGACCGCGGCGTGGACGTCGTCGGCCGCGCCGTGGGGGTGCTGCGTGACCGCCCGGAAGACGGCCAGGCGCTGCGCGGTGACCTGGAGTCCGTGCTGGCGGAGAAGGGCGCTGACGTCGACGGGTTCGGTGCGCACGCCGTCACCCTAGCAAGGATTCTGGAATGAGTCCAGATCCAGTGTCGTCCCAGATTCGGTCGCCGACCGGCTCGCCCTAGGCTCCCGGACCCATGACCGACCGATCGTTCTTCACCGACGACGAGTGGACGGCGCTGGCCCAGGCGCCGCTCCACGTGACCACGGCGGTGGTCGCGGTGGCCGAGCACGGGCCCATCTCGCTGCTCAAGGAGGCCTCGGCGACGGCGAAGTCGCTGGCGCGCCCGGGTGACCACGGGCCGGCGACCGAGCTGATCGCCGCCATCGCGCACGAGGCGCAGGGCCACGACGCCCGCCACGCGGCCAAGGGCGATCGTGGCCCCTCCCCGGACGAGGTGATCGACCACGCCCTCGCCGAGCTCGCGCCCGCGGCCGCCGCGATCAACAAGCTCCCGATCGCCGAGGCGGCCGAGGTGCGCGCCTGGCTCATCGACCTCGCGCACAACGTGGCGGCAGCGGCGAAGGGCACCAACGAGAAGGAAGCCGCAGTGGTCGAGCGCGTCCGCGTCGCGCTCGGCGCGCCGCCCGCCTCCTGAGGTCAGGCCGAGAGACGGGCCTCGAGCCCCTTGCGCACGTCGGGCCACTCGGCCCGCACGATCGAGTAGTACGCGGTGTCGCGGATGCCGCCGTCGCTCGCGCGCACGTGCGCGCGACGGATGCCCTCGAACTGCGCGCCGAGCCGCTCGATGGCCGTGCGTGATCGCGCGTTGCGCGCGTCGGTCTTGAACGTGATGCGCTCCGCGCCCCAGGTGTCGAACGCGTGCGTGAGCATCAGGAGCTTGGCGTCGGTGTTCACCGCGGTGCGTTGCACCGACGCCGCCAGCCAGGTGGCACCGATCTCCGCGGTGAACGGCGTCCCCGTCGCGCCCAGCGGCGGGCCACCCACGCGACGATCGGGACTCCAGTCGTCGAGGTCGAGGAAGCGGGTGCTGCCGACCACGCGACCGCCGGCGGTGAGCGTGGTGACGAACGGCAGCGCCCACCCCGCGCGCTCGTCGGTGAGCGCGCTCTCGACGTAGCCACGCATCTCGGCAGTGCCGTCGGGCACGGGCGTGAACCCGTACGTCGCGCGGTCCTCGCTCGCGGCTGCGACCAGCGGATCGACGTCGTCGATCGTCATCGGTCGCAACGTCACCACGTCACCCGCCAGCACCACCCGTTCGACCATGGCGACATGGTGCTCGGTCCCGGTCGCGTCGAGCGACCGAATTAGAGGTCTTGCCAGCCCTCGTCGCGGTCGGAGCGCGCGGGCTGGCGGCCGATGCGCATGGGCGAGAGCGGTGCATCGACCACGAGGAAGCGGTGCCACTTCTCGGTGAGCTCGTAGGTGCGCGTGCGCCATCGCTGCAGCGCGCTGTCGCGCCGCTCCGCGTGCTCGCTCTCGGCCCACTGCTCCCAGGTGGGGATCGCCCAGTGGAGGAAGCACTCCGACTCGTTGACCATCGCGGTCTCCCACGCGCCGCACAGCTTCCAGCCGAGCTCCTCGTACACCGGCACCGCCTCTTCCGCGACGATCTCGAGGAAGTCGCGCGCGGTGCCCATGGGCACGTGGATCTGCTCGTGCGCGTACGTCTCGCCCTTCACGCCCGCGTCGACGAGCTCCGTGATCGTCGGTGACCACGGCGCGGGGACGAGCACGCGGTCGTCGCCGTGACGCCGGTAGTTCGACGCTTCCGCCCACCACTTCGCGAGCTTGGGGTCCTGCAGCGTCGAGTGACCGAGCTCGAACCGGAACGACGTCGCCAAGCCGTCGAAGCCGCGCTCCTCCCAGAGGTTGAGCACCTCGGGCCACCCGCGGGTCGTGCCGACGACGCCCCAGACCCCGAAGCAGAGCTGGTTGCGGTCCTCCTGCGCCATCGGACTGAAGTTCGCCGTCATGTGGTGCATGTAGTTGGCGCGGTTGTGCCCGATGATGTCGATGAACTCGTGGATGTAGACGTTGTCGTTCACGAGCCACAGAACTATCACGAAGATCACGTCTAGGCTCGACCGGTGACCACCGACGACGAGCGCATCGCACTGTTCCTCGACTACGAGAACCTCGCGATCGGGGCGCGCGATCTCACCGGCGGTGCCCTCGACTTCCGGCCGATCGCCGATGCGCTCGCGGAACGGGGGCGGGTCGTGGTGCGCCGCGCCTACGCCGACTGGTCCTACTTCGAGGAAGACCGGCGCATGCTGACGCGCAACCAGGTCGAGCTCATCGAGATGCCGCAGCGCATGGGCATGGTCCGCAAGAACGCCGCCGACATCAAGATGGCGGTCGACGCGGTCGAGCTCAGCTTCGAGCGCGACTACATCACCACCTTCGTCCTCGGCACCGGCGACAGCGACTTCACGCCGCTGGTGCACAAGCTGCGTGAGCTCAACAAGCGCGTGATCGGGATCGGGGTCGAGGCGTCGACGTCGGCGCTGCTCACGGCAGCCTGCGACGAGTTCCTGTTCTACGAGCGCCTCGAAGGCGTGGAGACGAAGAAGCCGGCCAAGCGCGCGGCCAAGAAGAGCAGCGGACGGAGCACGAAGGCTGCGGAGGCGACGCCCGAGCCGGAATCGGAGACCGTCGCGCCGGCCGACGAGACCGATCTCGACGCGCTCGTCACGCGCACGCTGGCCGGATTGTCGCGCAGCAGCGGCGGCCCGGTGCTGGCGTCGATGCTCAAGCGCGCCATCCTCCGCAAGGAGCCGACGTTCAGCGAGGCCGACCACGGGTTCCGCACCTTCGGCGAGCTGCTGCGCACGCTCGGCGAGCGTGGGGTCGTGGAGGTGCACCAGGGGAGCGCGCAGGGCGATCCCGAGGTCTCGCTCCCGACCGTCGGGGGCGACGAGGACGCTGCGTTCGCGCTGCTGCGCGACACCGTCGAATCGCTGTCGGCCAAGGGCCCGGTCCACCTCTCGGGTCTGAAGAACCAGGTGCGCAAGCAGCAGGCCGACTTCTCCGAGAAGCGCTTCGGCTACGGCACGTTCCTCCAGTTCGTGCGGGCCGCCCGGGCGCGTGGGTTCGTGGAGATGGAGCGCGACGTCGACGCCGAGGACTACGTCCTCCGTCCGGGACGGGCGGCGCCGGCGGCCTGAGCTCGGCCCATCGTCTCGCCGGGCCGTGTGACATGCTGCGCCGATGCGCATCGGGCTGTTCATCAGCGACGTCAGCGGCGAGCAGACGACGATCGAGGAGCTGCTCGCCAACGCCCGTGCCGCGGAAGCACTGGGGTTCGCGACCGGTTGGGTGCCGCACATCCCGTGGAGCCTCGACGGCCTGACCGCGCTGGCGCTCGCCGGCCAGGTGACCAACCGCATCGAGCTCGGCACCGCGGTGATGCCCACGTACCCGCGCCACCCGATGGCGATGGCGCAGCAGGCGATGTCCACGCAGGCCGCGGCGAACGGTCGCCTGGTGCTCGGCATCGGTCCGTCGCACCCGGTGGTGATCGAGAGCATGCACGGCCTCGAGTACGCGCGCCCCGCGCACCACACCCGTGAGTACGTCGAGGTGCTCCGGGCCGCGTTCGCGGGATCCGGTCACGTCGAGTACCGCGGCGAGATGTTCGGGTTCTCGTCGATGCTCACCGTGCCCGGCTCCACGCCGGCGCCGATCATGATCGCGGCGCTGGCTCCCAGGATGCTGAAGCTCGCGGGCGAGCTCACCGACGGCACCATCACCTACTGGGCCAACGAGCGCGCGGTCGGTGACCACATCGTGCCCGGCATCACCGCCGCCGCCGAGGCCGCCGAGCGTCCGACGCCACGCGTGGTCGTCGGCCTGCCAGTGGCCGTGGTCGACGACGCCGACGCCGGCCGCGAGCGCGCCGAGAAGCTCTTCGCCAGCTACCTCAACATCCCCACGTACCAGCGCATCCTCGCCCGTGGCGGTGACGACACCAGTCCGGCCGACGTCGCCATCATCGGCAGTGAAGCCGACTTTCCAGCACAGTGGGATCCGAAGCTTGGAATTCACGTGACTTGAAGTCGCG